>Ga0172370_10001304_pt1 | contig 38298 bp, 46 predicted proteins | sample LakKiv5m_FD_114538 | JGI IMG/M metagenome (GOLD analysis project Ga0172370, IMG submission 114538) | Freshwater microbial communities from Kabuno Bay, South-Kivu, Congo - kab_022012_11.5m | ecosystem: Environmental > Aquatic > Freshwater > Lake | place: Democratic Republic of the Congo...
ATGAAAACCGGGAAATTTATTAAAAGAGTTTTAGGATTTGAAAATGATACTATTGGAATTATTCATCAAACTATTTTTGATAAAATTAAGGATAAAGTTTATTTATCCGGTAAATTTTCATTAAAAGACAGCATCTCAGAATATCAACTTCAAACAGTCAAATCGGTAGATTTTTCTGATGACAATTTTCTTGTTTTAACTTATTCTGAAAAAAGAAATGATTATTTATATAATGGTTTCCTCCCATTAAAGCCTACTGATTCACCTGATAAAATAATAATTGAAGACCCTACTGTCTTGTATATTAGTTTCAATGTAATCGAAAAGAATGGTTCTTACAGTAAAACTGACGATTATTCTTTTGAGGAAGGGCATGGTGTTTGTGATTATGCTTTTAAAAATGGTTTTATAATTATCTACCAAGATATAGGGGACAAATACATAAATATTGTTTCAACCAGTGGTGGACCTTATGGATATATCGAATATACCAAAGCTACAAAAATATATAGTTTTAAAGACTCAACTTATCCAAGGATTCATTTGCGAACACTTCCAAATTCAAATAGCTTTGCAGTGTCCATTAGAGATACTATAATTTTGTTTGGTGACCCGATTAACGGAATTGATGAAAACTCTAAAAATCTTGGATTGATTCTTTCCCCCAATCCCGCAACGGACTTTCTTGAAATTTCTTTGTCTCAACCTTCCGAAGGTTGGCAACCTTCGGAAGGTTATCACATTGCGATTTATAATGTTTTTGGCACGAAGATTCCACCCCGTCTGACTTCGTCAGCCACCCCTCAAGAGGGGAATTTGCGGCTCGATGTTTCAGGTTTATCGCCGGGCGTGTATTTTGTAAAAGTTGGGGAGAAGGTAGGGAAGTTTGTGAAGATGTAATAATTTCGTATTTTTGCTCGTATATTGATGTAATTATTATGAATGAAAAAACAATAGAAAATTGGATAAAATTATCCGAGTACGACCTCAAGACTGCAGACGCTATGCTGCAAACCGGTCGGTACCTGTATGTTGCTTATATGTGCCAGCAATCGGTCGAAAAACTCCTTAAGGCAATATTCGTTCGTAAAAATTCCGAAACTCCGCCTTATATTCACAATTTACCGAGATTATCCGTCTTATGTGGAATTCAAGATAATATTCCGGAAATGTTTTCAGATTTCATTCTTGAACTTAATACTTATTATATCGAATCAAGATATACTGAAGACCTTGAAGAGCTATCTTTCTTGATAAACAAAGAAAAAGCCGGAAATATTTATAAAATTACCAAGGATTTAATTTTGTGGCTGAAGAAAAATTATACATAATTGAACTTGTCAAACAGTTTGCCAAAATTGTTTCTTCGGAGTTCAGTATCAGCAGAATTTTGCTTTACGGAAGTTATGCCAAGGATACAGCCCATGAATTCAGCGATATTGACGTTGCGGTAATATTGAAAGATGATGAAAAAGTTAATAAATTTGAGGCAACGAAAAGTTTGTATAAAGCAGCCCTGAAAATCAATCCGAAAATAGAACCACGCTGTTTCTTTCTAAGTGAGACCGAAAAAGCAGAGCCGGCAAGCATTCTGAATGAAATTCTCAAAACCGGTTTGGTTATTTCTAAAATGCTATGAAACATTATAAGAAATTAGGTCTATTAATAATTATCGCATTCTTTCTTGCTTTCTCTTCTTCTCTTTTTTCTCAGACGGGACATTGGGAAAAGCTGAATCCGCCTCATAATCCAAGATATAGAGCTGTGCATGGCATGGCTCCAATTGGTAAACATAAGATTCTTCTTTTTGGAGGTGGAAATAATGATTCTATCTTTAATGACACATGGCTCTATGATTTGGATAAAAATGACTGGGAAGCTATCAATTGCCTGAATCCACCATCTCCTCGTTATGGTTTTAGCATGTGTCAGATTTCTGATAATAAAGTATTGCTTTTCGGTGGACTTGCAACTGGTGCTTTTGCAGATTACAATGATTTATGGCTTTTTGACCTTGATAGTATGGATTGGAAGGAATTAAAACCTAAAGGATGGAATGATAACCATTACCCTCCGCCAACATATCTTTCAGCCATGGCAAAATTATCAGAAACTTCAGTAATAATCTACGGCGGGGAGGTTGACGATACTACCAAACCTGATCGTCTTTATTCTAACGAAACATGGATTTATCATATTGACAAAAATGAATGGGAACTCAGCTTAGGGCTTTGCGCCGGAGCAACATCGAACCACAATTTGATCGAATTAGACAGCAATGTTGTACTATTAGTTGGTGGAATCAATGGGATTTTGTTGAATTACTATATTTTTGACGATAAAATGAATAATTGGTTAAGAATAAAAGATTTGAAATCAAATTTAGATTGTTATTATATAGCTGGAAGTGCCTCTGCAAATTTAACTCGAGGAATTGCATTACTTTTCGGAGGCAAGACCGCTGCCTCAAGTAGTGACGCGACTTGGTATGATTCAACTTGGGTATTTAATTATTTTTCAAAATCCTGGTCAAAATTAAATTTGAACCCACATCCATCCGATAGACTTAGAGGACGAATGGCAAGAATAGATAGTAATAAAGCAATTTTATTCGGTGGTATCTCCAAAACTAATAAACATCCTGACGACACCTGGATGTTTGTACTCGACTCTATACCGTCGGATGTTCAAGACGAACAAAACCAAAGTGAACTGAAACTCTCCCCCAATCCCGCAACGGACATTCTGGAAATTTCTTTGTCTCAACCTTCCGAAGGTTGGCAACCTTCGGAAGGTTATCACATTGCGATTTTCAATGTTTTCGGAATGAAGATTCCACCCCGTCTGACTTCGTCAGCCACCCCTCAAGAGGGGAATTTGCGTCTCGATGTTTCTGGCTTGTCGCCCGGAATGTATTTTATTAGAGTTGGGGAGAAGGTTGGGAAGTTTGTAAAGATGTAATAATTTTTGTAAATTTGACGTATGGATATACCAACAAAAATAGAATATTGGCTCGAACTTGCAGAGGAAGATTTAATTACTGCCGAAATAGTTCTTAAATCAAAAAGATATCTTTATCATGGTTTCTTGTGTCATCTTGCTGTTGAGAGACTGATTAAAGCATATTTTTGGAAAAACAAGTCGGTCGAACCGCCATACGGTCACAACTGATAGCTCTGTCAAAAAAATCCGGATTGGACGAAATTCTTGATACAAAAAAGAAAGAACTTCTTTTTCATTTGATGCCACTCAATATTGAAGCAAGGTATCCGACTGATAAAGATGAAATTGCCCGGAAATTAACCAAAGAATATTCCGAGTTTTTGTTTAATCAAACGAAAGATTATTTGAAATGGATGAAACCATTATTAATAAAATAAAATTTCTTGCACAATCAGCAAGGAAATACTTTCATTTTGAAAAAGTGATTTTGTTTGGTTCTTATGCAAATGGAAAGTTCACTGATGAAAGTGACATAGATGTGGCATTCGTAGTAAATAAAATTCTTGATAACCATTTTGAATTGTCATCAAAGCTTTTTGAATTAGTTTATGACATTGACTATCGGATAGAACCATTGATAATTTCAAGTGAAAACGATAGAAGCGGTTTTCTTGAATCTATTCTTAGAGATGGTTATGAGATAATTTACAATTGACCATGAAGAAGATAATTTTCAATATTTTTTTATTTTTTGCTTTCTCCTCTTCTCTTTTCTCTCAGACGGGGCATTGGGAAAAGTTGAATCCACCGGAATCGCCCTACGCAAGACTTGGTCATTGTATGGCATCAATTGGAAACGAATAAGCTCTGCTTTTTGGTGGGTATGGTATCAATGCGATTGATTGGCAATATTATAATGATACTTGGCTTTTTGATTATGTTAATAAAACTTGGTCAGAATTACATCCGAAGAATGCCCCTTTAATGAGATATTTTTTCAGGATGTGTAGAATAACTAAAAATAAAGTCCTGTTATTTGGAGGCTCATTAACTGAAATGCAGTATTTTGATGACACATGGATTTTCGATTTAGCTGATACTTCCTGGACAAAAATTGAGACAAAAAATTTCCCATCTGCAAGGTCTCACTTTGGTATGTCACAAATTACAGAAAACAAGGCTTTACTTTTTGGAGGTAGGGATTCAAATATTGATATGCAAAAAGACACGTGGCTCTTTGACTATGATAAAATGAATTGGGAGAGGTTATATTTTTATAAGCCGCCAACTCCTGTCCCCGATTACCGTATTGACCCGATGTTAGCAAATATTACCGATAAAAAAGTACTTCTTTTTGGAGGACTGAAAGAAGGCTATGGGTTATTTTACGGTGATACTTGGTTATTTGATTTGGATTCTCTAAGGTGGTTCAATTTACAAACAACCGGTATGACAGATAGCCTTTGGGATAGCGGTATGTGTAAGTAATACAATAATAAAGTGTTGCTTTTTGGAGGTAATTCATTATTAGGAGATATGAAGGATAGTACTTGGCACTTCGATTTAGATAAAATGAATTGGAGTAATTATCATTTTACAATAAAACCTGTAAACAGGTATTATACAAGTCTCGTAAATATCAGTGACGGAATTGTTTTTTGTTCGGTGGCTCCGGTCATACTATTCAAGGTGACACTTGGCTCTTCTATTCTGATATTAATAATGTCAGCCAGCAACAAAGCCAAAGCGAACTGAAACTCTCTCCCAATCCCGCCACGGACTTTCTTGAAATTTCTTATTCTGACCACGCCCTGAAGGATTTGGCAATTCGTATTTATAATGTTTTTGGGGAGGAAGTCTTGACCACCCACCTCACCCCCAGCCCCTCTCCAAAGGAGAAGGGAGTAAGAATTGACGTTTCGGGCTTAGTTCCCGGAATGTATTTCGTGCGAGTTTGGGAGAAGGTCGGGAAGTTTGTGAAAATGTAGAAATTAAGCTAAAGCGAATTGCTGAAACGAGAAATCGTTCAGGTCTGAATGATTTTTGGCGTGTTCTAATGTCATACTAACCAAATTCCCATTCTCATCAAGCTCAACGAGTACATTCTCGTTAATATCCTTTGTTTCGGCAATGGGTCTGTTGTTGAAATTAATCAACAGTGTGTCTGTATCTTGAAAATATTTAATCTGCATCTTATTTCTCCTTAAATGAACGGTCAAAAAAAGCATTGTGTATGGTTTCTCCATCCTCAAGAATAATGATTCTAAGATATTTATTACCTGCATCAGTTATTTTAGCCCACCTGCGAATCCTTCCATCCTCTTGAAGTTCTTCATGAATGGGAGTATAAAAAGCTTTAGCAATCCAAGTTTCCTCTATTATTGCTTGGTCAGTTCGAAGCTTAGTAAATTCAAAATATTTAGTGTATTTCATTCATTCTCCCGAATTAAAAAACGATTTACAAAGGATAATATTTACATTAGATTACAGAATTTTTATAATCCGACTCAGTAAACAACACTCTGAATGTAAGTTGGCTGGTATTTCTTTTCCTTCCCACACCCTGAAGGACGTGGCAATTCAGGACATTGCGATATATAATGTTTTTGGCGAGAAAGTCCTGACCACCCCGTACCCCGAGAACCTCACCCCCAGCCCCTCTCCAAAGGAGAGGGGAGTAAGAATTGATGTTTCTGGCTTGTCGCCCGGAATGTATTTTATTAGAGTTTGGGAGAAGGTCGGGAAGTTTGTAAAAATGTAATAATTTTTGTAAATTGACTTTGATGTTGAATAAATCCGGAAAAGTATGTCTTTTGAATTTGAATGGGATGAATAGAAATCAGAAATGAATCTTAAAAAGCACGGTGTTAGCTTCGAGGAAGCAAGAGCTGTGTTTTATGATGATTTTGCAAGAATCAAACAAGACCATGACCATTCGATAAACGAGAATAGGTATATTATTGAAGGTTTGTCAAATAAAAATAGATTAATTGTTTCTTCGTTTACCGAACGAGATAATAAAATTAGAATAATACGTGCAAGAAAAGCGTCAAAAAAAGAAAGAATTCAATATGAAGAATTTATCTAAAAATATGGTTGAGGAAGACGATATTCGTTCTGAATATGATTTTTCAGATTCAAAACCAAATAAATATGCCGCAATTTTAAAAAGACAAGAGCGATTAATTACTCTTGAGCCGGACGTATTTAAAGTTTTTAATACCTCTGATTCGGTGAATAATGTTTTAAGAGCTATAATTAAATCTGTGCCGAATCAAAATAAAAGAAAATTTCAAAATGTCTAAAGAAATTCAAATCCTCCTGGATATGAAAGAACCTTTGAAAGAATTCGCCGATACCGCCGAGCTTCTGTTCCGGAAAGGCTGGGCTGAAAGAAATGCAGGTAATATATCTTATAATGTGACAGACCTGTTAAAGGATTTTCATCCCGAAACGTTTGTTCATGAAATAATTCCGTTCGAGCATGGTTTCAAAAATCTGACAGGAAAGATGTTTCTCATAAGCTCGACAAATTCCAGGATGAGAGATTTGGCAAAAGCTCCGGAGGATTATGTTAGCTTAATTAAAATTCTTTCTGTTCATGAACTTATCACCTACAATCTTTCTGAAAAAACGAGCGACAGGAAACCAACTTCAGAACTTGCTACACACCTTGCAATCCACAACCTGATACTTGAAAATAATTTCCCCGAAAAAGCTGTCTTGCACACACATCCGAATGAACTTATAGCACTAAGTCATATTAAAGAATTTCAAAATAGCGTAAGTCTGACGGAACTTTTATGGTCAATGCATCCCGAAACAATTATTTTTCTACCGCGTGGTGTCGGTTTTGTTCCTTATACAATTACCGGGTCGGTTGAACTTGCAAAAAAATCAACCGAAGTTCTAAAAAACTTTAAGATTGCTCTTTGGGAAAAACATGGCTGTATTGCTATTGGAGAAAAACCGACCGATGCTTACGACCTGATAGACACTCTTGCCAAATCGGCTAACATTTATTTTACCTGTAAGTCCGCAGGATTCCAACCCGAAGGATTAACCGGAGAACAGTTAAGCGAGCTGAAGAAAAAGTTCGGAAATTAGCATTTTTGTCTTAATACTTCTTCATTATTTCGGAAATTATTGATGAAAAGGAGTTCGGGGTCAGTTTTTTGAAGAATTTATCCTTTTCTATTTTTTCATAATCGTCGAATCCCTTGTCTAATGCGATTTTCATTTCCTGGCTTGCTATTTCGGGCTGGTTACCGGCGATAGCAATTCGGGCTTTTAGATAGTTGTAATCCGGATTATCGGGGTCAACGATTGAATAAATAAAGGTAAATAAATCCGCTTCATTCGCATACCCGTCGTTCAAAGCTTTAACGGCATACATGTAGGAATATAAGCTTAGCGAGGCAAACACTCTTTTCGCTGCGTACCACTCATCGTCTTTTAGGTTCTCTTCGATTATTATTCTTACTTTGGTCAGCTCTTCCTTCCACCAATCTTTATCTGAATTTCCAAAAGAAGAAAGATATTTTTGCAGCTCCTTCTTTTCGGAATTGAACTGTTCCTTCTTCGAGTCGTACAATAATGCATCGAAACTCACTACGACAGGGTCATCCAAATTCAGACCATTAATGTATGAAAGGTCAACAGTCGGATTTACTTTGTTTTCAATATATTCAATTATTTTCTGATTTTTCTTTATTGTTCCTTTTCGCATGGCGTCTGTTTCGAAATAAAGGAAGATGTTCTCTAAAATATTCTGTGGCGCCCATTCGTGTTTTCCGTCGAAAAATAAGAAATATGCTGCAAAAGGCTCCTTGCTAAAACGATATTCCGTTTCTTTTACTTCGTAATAATTGAAATCCCATTTTCCGCAAACAGATAAATAAGCAAAATCATTTTCTCTGTAAATCCCTTCCGATGCACCAGACCCAAAGCAGGCAATACCGGAAATTTCCTTGTTTTGCGAAGCAAGTTTCTGTGCAACTCTGGCACCTCCGGAAAACCCGGCAATGTACAATCGTTTATATGATGAATAGATATAGTCCTTTAAATCATCCAAAAGCTTAGTGTAAATCTCTTTCTGTTCTAGGAATTCTATGCCATTTTTATTGTTATTCGAGCAAACCAGGATATAACCATAAGTTTCCGCAAAGCCGCTAATCATTTCGCAGGTCATTTTTCCTCTTGCTTTTGGGTCTAAAACAACCAATACAGGATAATCATTATCTTTTACAAAATTCTTTGGCAGGTAAAGATAATAGCTTATGCTGCTATCAGTTGCACATAAATATTTTGAAATGTTTCCCGGATTTAACTGTTTGGGTGCTCTCGGTTGGTCTTGACTCTTTGAAGAGCAGCTCCAGAGCAGAAGAATGCACGCAACTAAAATGAAAGTTCTCATATTTATTTAATAATAATTGTGACATAAATATATTATTTCAAAAAAGTAAAATAACAATTAAAATCCGAAAAAACCTTAATTTTGTTTTTTAAAAACATCAAATATTTTATTTAAGGCGGAAAATGAACGACTATGCTATTCAGGCGGCAGCCAAAACCGAAAATGTTACTTATGCAATCAGAGATATCGTTGTTTTAGCTAATCAGGTTGCAAAAACCGGCAAGGAAATGCTTTATCTGAACATCGGAGACCCAAACGTTTATGACCATTCAACACCGGAACACGTTATTGAAGCTGCTTACAAAGCAATGAAAGAAAACCAGAACGGATATTCTCCTTCTTCAGGAATCCCTGAAGCTATTAAATCAATCGAAAGAGATGCTAATGCAAAAGGAATAACAAATATTCAGGATATTTTCATCACAACGGGTGCAAGCGAAGCTATCGAACTTTGCCTTACTGCTTTGCTTAACCGTGGAGAAAATGTGTTGATGCCGACTCCCGGCTATCCTCTTTATACTGCCGTACAAAGCAAATTGGAACTAATTGGTAATCCATATTATCTTGATGAAAAGAACGGATGGCAGCCAGACATTGAAGATATAAAATCAAAAATAAATGACAAGACAAGAGGTATTTGTCTTATTAATCCTAATAATCCTACAGGAACAGTATTTTCAAGGAAAATACTTCAGCAGATTGTGGATATAGCTCTCGAACATGAACTGATAGTTTTTGCAGATGAAATTTACGACAAATTAATTTTTGACGGTCAAAAACATATTTCAATAGCTTCGCTTAATAAAGACCTACCCTGCATAACGTTCTCGGGATTGTCAAAGAATTACGTTGCTCCCGGATTCCGTATCGGCTGGGGAATTGCAAGCGGACCGATGAACATACTTCAGGAATATCTTGATGCAGTCAACAAGCTGCTCAGGGCAAGAGTATGTGCTAACCATCCCTTGCAATTTTCTGTTATGGCTGCACTCGATGGTGACCAGACGCATTTGGCTGCTTTGAACAAAACACTTCAAAAAAGACGCGATATTTCATTAGCAATGCTGAGCTCAATCGAAGGTATTTCAATAGTAAAACCTGAGGGTGCGTTTTATGCCTTTCCAAGTATAGACGTTAAAAATGATGCTCATTTTGCTGCAGAACTTATGAAAGAAACCGGTGTTGTCATTGTGCCGGGAAATGGTTTCGGTCAGAAACCGGGGTCAAGTCATTTCAGAATAGTGATTCTTCCTCCCGAAGAAATTCTGGAAAAAGCGTTCAATCATATTCAATCGTTCTTAAAAAAATATAAAGAAAAATATTAAAAGCTCCTCTGTAATCATAAAAAATAGTAGGTGAAATCATGACATCCGGTAATTACAAAATTCAGAAAGCAATCATTTCCGTTTCGGACAAAACGGGAATAGTAGATTTTGCACAGTCTTTAAAGTCACTTGGCATTGAGATATTTTCCACGGGCGGAACGGCTAAACTTCTGAAAGCAGAAGGTATTACAGTTCGTAGCGTGACTGAAATTTCCGGTTTCCCGGAGATTTTAGACGGCAGGGTAAAAACTCTTCATCCGGCTATTCATGCAGGTTTACTTGCAAAATTAGACAATGAAGAACATCTGAGACAGTTGGACGAACACAATATTAAATCCATTGATTTACTTGTTGTAAATCTTTATCCTTTTGAAGAAACACTTGCCAAAACTCGCAAGCATGATGTTTTAATCGAAAATATTGATATCGGCGGTCCGGCTATGCTTAGAGCTTCAGCAAAGAATTACCAGTGGACAGCACCTGTTGTTAATCCTCAGAGATATGATGAAATAGTCCATCTGCTAAAAGAAAATGATAGCTGTTTACCGGAATTTTACAGAAGCATTCTTGCCGGGGAAGTATTCGAACATACTGCATATTATGATTCCTTAATAGCGAGCTATATGAGAGAATATAACAACAAAATTTTCCCTGAAAAACTTACTTTAGGCGCCAAGATTTCGCAAAAACTTAGATATGGTGAAAATCCGCACCAGCAAGCAGTAGTTTACGGTAATATGGACAAAATCTTTAAGCAGTTACACGGCAAAGACTTATCATATAATAACTTTCTGGATATTGATGCCGCATGCAGAATTATCATTGAATTTGATGAACCTGCTGTTGCAATTATCAAACATACTACTCCTTCCGGAGCAGCAACAGGACACAATCTGTCGGAAGCCTACCTGAAAGCGTTTGCAACGGATAACGTCTCTCCTTTCGGCGGTATCATTTCGGTTAACAGAATAATTGACCACAAAACAGCAGAAACATTACATTCGTTATTCACTGAAGTTATTATTGCTCCCGGTTTTGATGAAGATGCTCTTTCACTTTTGACAAAGAAAAAGGACAGAAGGCTTATCCAGGCAAATCTGGAAGAACTTGGCAGGACATTGAAATATGATGTTAGGTCTGTTGCCGGTGGGTATCTTGTTCAGGATTCGGATAGATTACTCTTGAATGAGCCGGAGTTAAAAGTGATTACCAAACGTCAGCCGACAGAAGATGAAATGGAAGCCTTGATTTTCGGATGGAAAGTAGCAAAACATGTTAAATCCAATGCAATTGTTTATTCACTCAATGACAGAACTCTTGGAATAGGTGCAGGTCAGATGTCAAGGGTTGACTCTTCGAGGATTGCAATTGAGAAAGCCAATATGATGGAACTGGAGCTGAAAGGTTGCGTTATGGCTTCCGATGCTTTCTTCCCATTTGCTGATGGTGTTATGATGGCGGTTAATGCAGGTGCAACGGCAATTATTCAACCTGGTGGCTCAGTAAGAGATGAAGAAGTAATCAAAGCAGCCGATGAATACGGTCTGGCTATGGTATTTACTGGAGTCAGGCATTTCAGACATTAAACGAATTAAAGCTTGATAACCAAATCTTGAATGGGTGTTGGCGGCTTATCGGCAGAAATCCATTTTTTAATTACTTTGGAAAGTGCCATGGGATTGGATTGCTCGATAAAATTTAATTTTTCCGCATTAGGTCTTGCCGTAATATTGACCGGTCTTATTGCGGGAAGATTAATCGGAAGAGATGGTTGAATAAATTTTTTCATGTTCTATATTTTCTTCATCTTTAACTCTTGACATAAAATTGTTATGATTACGCTAACCGTGTTATTTACGCTATCCCCCAAATTACACTAAAATCATCTGCTGCATAGTCTAAACATATTTAAGAAAAAACAACTTTATTTAAAAAATAATAATATGTTATCGGTTAAAAAAACAAAAATATTAATATCATTAAGAAATAAAATTAATTAAAAATTATTGATTTTTCATGTTTTTTTTATAAATTGAACAGTTTAATTTATTAAAGATAAATATTCTAAATATACAAGAGGTCTAAACCGAAATGAACATTAAATTACAACATCAAATTGCACGAAGAATAATGCTTGTATTATTTCTTTTGCTTTTATCTCTTTCAGCTCAGATTTCGGTATCCCAGCCGCAAAGAGACACTTTGGCTCCTTTCTGGGGCAAAACCATCAGTCCTTATGCCAACGATATTACATTTTTGAAATGTGACTCTAACAACATACTCTATATGGGTATGTGGGGTGGCGGCATGAGACGTTCCGGTAATGAAGGTGTTAGTTGGACAGTAATGAACACAGGTCTGACAAATCTCTACATTACATCTTTTGACAAGGACAGCGTTGGAAATTATTTTGCCGGTACCTACGGAAGCGGAGTTTTTAAATCCGGAAATAATGGTCTTAGCTGGACTCAGGTTATAAACGGACTGACAAACCTAAAAGTAAAAACCATAGCAATTAAAAAGGGCGGTCCGATATTTGTCGGCACTCTCGGCGGAGGTATCTATCGTTCGAATAATGGAGGTAACAGTTGGCAGCAGATTAATAACGGAATATGGTTCTGGGATATAAATATTCTTATGGTGAATAATGACGGTGTTATCATTGCCGGGACAAACGGTGACGGTGTTTACAGGTCTGACGACAACGGTGACAACTGGAGACGCTCTAACGGCGGAATTACATCAAATAATATAACCTCCTTCTGGGTTAACGACATAGGCGAATTGTACTGCGGTACTTTAGGAGGCGGAGTAAATTATTCAGTTAGTTCGGGTGTTAGCTGGAGCGAATTCAAACACAACTCAAAAATAGTAAACGTTTCATGCGTTTCAGGATATATAGGTCAGGAACCGGTAGCCGGACTATGCGATTACGGTATCTGGAAATATGACAGTCAGATTTATGAAGACTGGCGTAAAAGCGACCAATATACTTATGGTGTAAACTGCCTTGTCAGAACAAGGGGTGCAAACTTGTTTGCAGGCATACCTAATCTCGGTCTGTATAAAAGCGTGAACGGCGGCGCCAAATGGACAGCCTGCACTCCATCGTTTTCTATTGATACAACAATAAAGCCAATCATTGCTTACAAGAACGGAGTTGTTCTAACATCCAATATCTCAGGTTATATGTTTGCTTCGACCGATTACGGAGCATCCTGGAACAGTGTTAATTTGAATCAGAAATATATAACGGCACTTGCTTTCGATTCTGCAGGAAGTGGATTTGCTGCAAGCATCATGGATTCTGCAGGAGCCCGCTATGGCTGTCTGTTCCGTACAGATGACAACGGCAGTACTTGGACAAGATTATTAAGAATGAAAGATTCAACAATTGGTGCGATTGGTGCTAAAGCAAATGGAATTATGTTCCTTGGTTTGGGTTTCCCACCAGCCGACCCTAAAAATCCGTCTTCTCCAATTTCTGTTCTTATGAAAACAACTAATTACGCTCTCACTTGGAGTTTTATTCAGGCAAAGGCATCATTTAACGGTTTCAGGTTCATCAAAATAAATTCAGCCGGTCAAGTGTTTACCAATTTTCAACAAGGTCTTATGCGTTCAGCAAATGACGGGCAGACATGGACGCGGGTGCTTGACTCCTCGGTAACTCCCGCAGACATGGCATTTAATTCTCTTGGTCATTATTTCTGTGCCACAGACCTTGGTGTTTATAAAACGGTAAATGGCGGCGGAACCTGGACATTTAACAAGCTGGGCTTTCTTTATCCGTTTGCTAAATCAATAGTTATCACATCAAATGATGAGATTTATGTAGCTTTGTCAGGACAAGCCAGTATTTTCAGGTCAATCAATCAAGGCACATCTTATGATTCGTCAGCAACTTTCTTTAGCAGAACCGATGTCGGCGGTCTGGCTCTTGCTCCTGAAGGGATGATTTATATGGCTAATTCTGAAATATTCAGAACAATTGAGCCTTACAATCTGGTACCTCCTGTACTGACCGCTCCTGCTGATATGCTTGGTGGTGTAAGTTTAAACCCGACATTGTCCTGGAACAGTGCCGTAATTGCCGATATGTATGAAATTCAGCTCTCCAAAGAGATTGATTTCAGCAATATTCTGGAATCAATCACATTGGGGGCTAATTCCTTTACAGTAACAAGAGGACTCGACTATAATTCCATGTATTTTTGGAGAGCCCGTTCCCGATTTAATAATTCATTGAGCGATTGGTCGCCTAACAGGGAATTTTTCACTATTATTAAATATCCAACACTTGTTTCACCCGCAAACAATTCGTCAGCTATTCCTGTTACTATGAACTGCACCTGGAAAAAAGTAGACGGTGCCGGTGGTTATACCATTCAGGTTTCAAAAGACCCATCGTTCGGTACTAATATAGTTTCCAAAGATGTTACCGACACAACGTTCAAAGTAATGAATCTTGAGCTTTATACAAAATATTTCTGGAGAGTTCAAGCCACTGCAAGCAAAACCCGCAGCGATTGGTCTGAAGTATGGAATTTCACAACAAAACTTAAACCTCCTACATTGAAATCGCCGGCAAACAAGACTTATGGAATTGATACAATCGCTACTCTCCAGTGGAATCCTGTACCGGGAGCTACCGGCTACGAGGTGCAGATTGCTAAAGATTCACTTTTCAAACAAATGATTTTTGAAGGCGAAACTGAAAACATTGATGCCCACCGAACTAAATTACTCGAATATTTCACAAAATATTTCTGGAGACTACGTGCCAAAGATGATTTCGGAATCAGTGACTGGTCGGAATATTGGAGCTTTATAACAACTATTCAGGCTCCTGTAGTACTAAAACCATACGATAATTCAGCTGATTTGCGGATTGATTCGGTGCTCTTCGAATGGGCAAGTAATCCGATTGCTCAGAAATATCATCTTCAGGTTTCGAAGGATGTTAATTTCTCAAGTTCTATTTTTGATGATTCAACAATAACCCCGGTCAGTCAACTACTTAAGACTTTTGAATATTTTACCGATTATTACTGGCATTTGAGAATGAAGAACGGCATCTATAACGGTTTATGGTCTGATACAAGAACCTTCAAAACAGGTATAGCCACACCCGAGCTGGTAAGTCCTGCAAATAATCTTACCGATGCTAAAAAGGATGAGATTTTCTTCTGGAATACTGTTACCGGTGCTGATTTTTATCAGATTCAGGTGTCAACCGATGACAAATTCTCAGTTAAAATTATTGACGAAGATAGTATTAAAATCGGCAGGTACAGTCACGATGGTTTTCCCTACGAAACTAAACTATTCTGGAGAGTAAAAGCAAAATATGACAAAGGTCAGAGTTTCTGGTCTGAAATATGGAATCTTACAATAGAGAAAAAGAACAACGATAATGTTATTGATGAAATGACAGGATTGGATGTAAACATTTATCCAAATCCTTTCAGTTCGTTTGTCAAATTTGATATGAAAATTCTTAAGAATTCAAATGTCACAATCAGCATTCTAACCACTAACGGAGATGAAGTTGCAAAAGTCTGGTCAGGGAATCTTGAGTCCGGTAGTTATTCGTTCAATTGGACACCAGGGGACTTGTCTCAAGGTTCATATATTTACAAACTTAATGTTGACTCAAGAGATTATTTCGGTAAATTAAACTTTGTCAAATAAAAATTATGGCTTCAAGAAAAAATCTAATAAAGTTTTTAGCGATTATTTATGTTTTGGGGATGGTTATATGGCTTGGCGGTTCTATTATCAGAACCGTCATAGCCTACGATATTTATGTTCCTGCCACAGAATTGCAGATGAAAACAAATTATAGCGATGAAATGAGGCTGCATAACGTGAGACTTTTCGGGATGGGTGCTCTATATACTGAAATTTCGTACGGTGTCGCAGCTTTTGCGGCTATTTTCCTTTTCTTTTTACTAAGAAAAGAATTTAAAACAAAAGGCTGGATTCTGATTTCATTGCTGCTTTTCCTGATTACCTTACCTTTGGAATCTCTGCTGATGTACTATGATATTAAATTAAATCTTGCGATTCAGTATGATTTGTTGAAAAGTTTCAATCAGGATGTGGTCAGGGATTATTTCATATCCAGATTCACAAAATTGAATTTTATGGCTCCGTCAGCATATCTCTGCGGAGCATCTTCACTCATCATGGCTGTATGGAGACCGCTTGAAAAAACTGAATTTACTAATAGTCTAACAGGGGATGAATGAACTCCCGCGATTTATTCGATGAGCTATCTGAAATAGCAAAAAACATCGGTATTACTATCAGAAAAGAAAAAGGAAATTTTAAAAGCGGTATTTGCCTTATTAAGGATAAAGAAATAGTAATTCTGAACAAGACAACTCCGGTGGAAGCAATGAACAGCATCTTGGCGGCTTGTCTTTTCAGGCATTCCGAGAATATATTTATGAAACCAATAATCCGAGATTTCATCGAAAAAGAAAACAATGGGAACAATCCCGAACAGTTTTACCTTGAAATAGATGAACTCCTGACAGTGAAAAAGAGTAAAACCGGCAAAGAAAAATAAAAATAATTGAAAAATTATTAATTAATTTCTTTTCATTTTCCTTTCATTTTATTTAGCTAATTTTGTAACGCTTTTTTAAACAATTTTGTTCAATCATATTTTAAAGGAAACACAATGAAAGCACGCATTATCATCGCATTATTCGTCGCATTATCATTCTTCGCAGTTAACGTTATCGCACAGCCCGCTGCTACCGATAAAAAAGCAAAAACTGAAAAGAAGGTAGAGAAAAAAGATAAAAAAGAAGTAGCAAAGAAAGAAGTTAAAAAAGAGAAAAAAGAGCCGAAAACAGAAATGAAAAAAGAGAAAAAAGCAAAAAAGGAAGTTGTAAAGAAAGAAGCTAAAAAAGAAGTCAAAAAAGAAGCTAAAGAACCGAAAAAAGAATTGAAAAAAGAGAAAAAAGCAAAAAAAGAAGTTGTAAAGAAAGAAGCTAAAAAAGAAGTCAAAAAAGAAGCTAAAGAACCGAAAAAAGAAGTGAAAAAAGAGAAAAAAGCAAAAAAAGAAGTTAAAACAGAAGCTAAATAATTCTTTTAAGTTATAAAAAAGCCCCGATTTTCGGGGCTTTTTTTTATTTGCCTTCTGCCGCTTCCTGATACAAAACAGTGTTGCTTGGGTCAAGATAAATTAAATTCTGAAATACTGATTTTTCTGAGTAACCTTTGAAAATCGAACCTTATTCCTGTGCCTTTGTGTCGAAAAATAACTGCAATAACACGCTCGGTCCTACCATTTTATCCCTTTTGAATTTTGCAAGATTGTAAACAAAATCATCCATCGCTTTGATGCCTTTTTCTTTATCGGTGCTCATCACATCCAAACCATCAAAGTAATAAGAGAAAAACAGTTTACGCAAATCCTCATAACGCATATCAGTTAACTCCGAAATAAGATTGAATCTTGTAAAGTCCCCCATCTGGCTCTGAGTCTGATAGCCTTCTGCCGATGACGAAGCTCCAAGCTGAACAACCGATTTTGCCTTTTCGAAATAGGAGCTGCCATCCAGTTCCCCGTATAAATCCTTATCAAATCCAATTATCAGCAGCATGTAATAATCTATCAGACTTCTGAAATCATCAAATCTCAATGTACTGAAAGTAAAATTTGCTCCTGTTCCGTAAGTAAATGACCATTTATCGTCTTTCATTTTAAGAAGAACTGATTGACCGCCACCCTGCAAATTCCTCTTTGCAACAAGGAACATTCTGGCGCTGTACCTGTTATTCGAGCCACCGCTAAGATAAATGCTGATTTCTACGGGAATTTTTTCGGTTTTCCAATCTTCATCACCGAATTTCTGACTGTTGATGTATTTCATCACGTCGTCAGCCATTGTCCCGACATAGTTCCTTGTTTCGTAAGCAAGCTGCTCCATATTAACTATGACATTAGCTTTTATCTCTTGGGCATTACTACTCAAATAGGCTGAAAATACCTGAAAAACAAGTAAAAAGCAAATTAATAGTATTTTTTTCATCTGTCACCATGTAATTTATTCAACAATTTTATTATTTTGCATTACTCAAAGTCGTTGTTAACAATTTTAATTTATGAATTTAACAAAAATATTTCTTTTAGCAATCACTTTTATTCTCTTAAATTATTTTGAGAGCAAATCACAATTTATTTCTGTTAAATTTCAATCCTACTGCCAAAGTGCAACCGAAAAAACTCAACAACCGGAGCCGGCACAGTTTAGCAATCCGGCAAACTTGTCGTTTACGGATTCGGCTTACATTTTTGCAGGGCTTTCCTATTCTCGTTTTGACTTACCGGAGCTTACTCCAATTGCTTTAAGCAGTGCTTTGCGATTGAATGATGAATTACATCTGGGTCTTAATTTAACGGGCTTAGGGGGCAGCCTTTATAACGAATTTTTCAGCAGTCTTGCATTTTCTTATTCATTTGGAAAAATGTTAAAGGCGTCTCTATCGGGTGAGTATGGTAGAGTTGGAATCAAAGATTACGGAACAAGAAATTTTTATAATTTGAATTTTGGGGCAATTCTCTGCCTGAGCGAAAACTTGTCGGCAGGACTTTCGTTGAAAAATTTCATCGGAAACCTGAGCTCCATCTACCCGAGAAACAGATTCTTGTTAGCCGGACTGGGCTATTCTCCCACGAAAGAATTAAATTTCGATGTTTCGGCAAATGTTTTAATAGATAAAGCCGCAGGTTTTTGCTTTAGCTCTAAATATGCACTTAACAAATATTTTATTCTGCGGCTGGCTGTTCTGACAAATCCGCAAATTGTGGAATTATCGGTTAAATCACATATTATTGAACGATTTGCACTTTCCATAAATGCTGCCTATCATGAGCGATTGGGTTTTGAGAAACAATTAGGGATGGTTTATTATTTTTAATGAAAAAAGCAATAATCATATTGTTGGTTTCTTATCTCGGTCTGTTTGATGCAAAAGCTCAAGATTACGAACCGGAAGTATTGGAAAGCATTTTCGAGCAGATTTCCAAAGATTCTGAGACATCTCCACAGCTTGATGAATTGGAATATCTTATTGCTCATAAACTTAATTTGAATGAATCAAAAGCAGAAGATTTGATGAGGCTGCCCGGTATTTCTTACGTCCTGGCTGAAAAGATTATCGGATTTGTAAAAAAATATCCCGATTGCAATTTCAGAATGATGTCCGATTCTTTAGAAATAACTCCTGAGCAGGCTATTATTTTAAATCTTTGTACAAATATTAAAATCGTACAAAAAAACTACGGGTTTTCCTCAAGACTTAGAAATGAACATCAATTGAATAAAATTTACGGCTTTGAAGAAGGTGTTTTTCAGGGAAGCAGACTCGATTTATACCAGAAGTATCAAGCATTTTACAAATCATCTTCTGTTTCTTTAATCATGTCTAAACGAAGAGGTGAGATAAAATTAACTGATTTTACAGGCGGATATTTAAGAAGTGAAATAGCGGGTTATAAGTTTATTTTAGGTGATTATTATTCATCCGTCGGATTTGGCGGCATTCTTTGGAAAGGCTTAGGCTCCCGAAAAGGTGCTGATGTCATATCGCCTGCTGTTCAATACGGTTCGGGCATAATGCCAAACAATTCATCTATTGAAAACAGCTTTTTCAGGGGATTGGCAGTCTCCAAAAACTTTGTTATATCTGAATTTTCTCAATTAAAAGCACAAATGCAATTTGCTCTTTCACCAAGGTCCGGAAGTTTGGATTCTACAGGCAGGATAAGTTCTCTTTATCCTTCAGGATTGTTCAGAACACAAGACGAAATTTCTAAGCGAAATACTTTTACTGAAAAGTCCTGTGGTACTGTTCTTGAATATTCTCTGACGAATTTGAAAATCGGTGCAAATGCGATATATTTAGGATACAACAAATCGCTATCGGCTGACACAGGTGCAGGCTTAATGAAGAAAACAGGAATTCTCTCAAGCCTGTACGGTTATTACAATTTTTCGGAAGTTACAATAGGCGGAGAAGTCTCAAGAGATGCCCTGAATAATTTTGGTGCAACCGGTGGCTTGCAATATGAAACTCCAAAATTTTCGGCTGCTTTGAACATCAGAAGTTTTGGAACGGATTTCAATTCTCCTTACGGATACATGTTTGGCGAATCTTATAATCCCATTAATCAGACGGGTCTCTATATTGGACTAAATTACAGACAATCGGAAAAACTGGAATTCGCTGCTTACCTTGATATTTACAAATCTCTAAAGCCAATCGCTAATTCCCTGTATCCGGTCAAAGGAACAGATTATTTCATGCAAACAAAATGCAGCTTTTCAGAGTATTACATCCTAACCTTTCGTGTGCAGTACGAAAATAAAACGGACAATATGCTTGATGCCGAACTTAATAAAAGATTAATTTTTCAAAAATCCGGTACAAGTCTCAGACTTGATTTTTTACAAAGGTTTCCTGAAAATATAAGTACAAGATTCAGATTGGAAAGCTGTTTCAAGTCTTTTGAAAATCTAAGAAATTCCGAATCGGGCTACTCTGCATTTTGCGAGATAAATTGGGAAATACTCTCTTTTTTGAAGACAGGGTGCCGATTTTCATATTTTTCAACTCAGAGCTATGAAACTGCAATATGGGAATTTGAAGGAGTTGTTCCTGGATTAATGCCAACGAGAGTGTTGTATGGCGACGGAATAAAATTTATTGCTTTTGCCGGATTCCACCCAATAAAAGAAATATCATTCTGGATTGTTTGGCAATATTTTGAGAAATACAATACCCAAAGCCTTGGAACGGGGTATAACGTAATCCTTAATAACAATGACAGGAAATTGCTATTTCAATTGGAGGCAGCTTTTTATTCCGAATAATTCTTTGGATTGGCGTATCTACCTGAACCATTAAGGAAAAGACTTGGGTCCAAAACCGAATAGGGCTTGCTTACTCCGAAGAAATTACCGCCGATGTATGGTCTGACTTCGGTAATGGGAGCAATGTAGGTTTCCAGATGAAGCATGGCTACTTTATTTTGTCTAATAAGCTCATGAATATAATAGGGAGTAGTATGGCTGATTTCTTCGGGATTCAAAACCTGACCAATTATTCCGATTGATTGACCTGCAGAAGTAAAATCCCCGACATGTACGAGAACCTCACCAAGCTCAGCATATTTATAAATTACATTTTGAGGTGTCTTAATGATGATGAAATAAGATTTATTCCAGTAGGCATAATCATCGGAGTTAGTAAAGACTCCGACATCAATAACTCTGCCGTTTTGAATAGCAAGAACTTCTGAACCTTCGGGTGCATAGATGTCAATTCCGCAATGGAATCTGTCACCTCTGTCTTCCCAAAAGGAGCCTGGTTCCCCATTTCTGGGAATATCTTTAGAATAACTATCCGGTACGGGCCAAACTTTCATTTAAAATTTTAAATCCTTCATTAATCTAATTTTTTTCATCTTTGTAAATTTTCGCTTTTTCCAAAAATAATTTCGCTATCGGCATGGAAAACAATTTATCATTGTTCATCCTTTCCGGGTGCCATTGTACCGCTAACAAAAACGGTTTTCCGGCTGAATCTCTCCATTCGATTGATTCGATGATTCCGTCATCTGCTTTTGCTATCGGTTTAAAAATAGCTGCAATCTGCGAAACAGCCTGATGATGATTTGAATTGACCAATCCGGACTGCACATTGCAAATCTTGTATAAAGACGAATTTTTTTCCACTTTGATATTATGAAAACAGCTGTCAGCATTTTCCATTCTGTGAGATACCTGTGTACTGTAATCCGTCGGTATATCTACCACGAGAGAGCCGCCATACGCAACATTAAGAATCTGTTGTCCCCTGCAAATACCGAGAATAGGAATTTTTAGTTCCCCTGCTTTTTTAATTAACTGAAACTCAAGCGTATCCCTTCTAAGGTCTATTTCACATCTTTCTGCATCTTCGCCTTTACCATATTTGAACGGATGCACATCGGGACCACCCGTCAAAACTAGTCCACAGCAAGTTCCCAATTCCATAAGAGCCTTATCTAAGGACAGACTGTAAAGGTCAACACATTCCACATGATTATTATTGGATTTTAGCCATCTGGAATAGTTCTGATAATGCTCGGAACCTGTTCCCTTTGATAAGGCAATTTTCAAAGTTTTTTTTGTTTCGCATCCTGTGATGATGTTCAAATACATGACGGATGCGAAAATCAGAAAAGTCAAAAAGTACAAATTCTTTATTCTTAATATCTTCCTTATATCTTTTTTCATTTAATCCGACTTTCAAAAGTAATATAGCTTAACAGAACAAAAAGTTTCAGTCAACTATAAATATAATCAAAAAACAAGCCATTTTATCAGGCTGATTTTTAAATTAAGAAAAATCCGGGATATTTTACATAGTAGATTTATTGATTTTTTTGTAATGAATTTAGTGACAAGATTATTTTTCTTTCCACCAGCAGAAGAGCAAAGGAAGTGTTGATAGAGGAAATACGAAGATGAACCAGCCCATCCATAAATGACCGGTTGCCACCGAGTTAACCGACCAGAAGAGCACAGTTCCCGAAATTATCAATATTGCTCCAGTTATTTCTTTCCACCAGGAAACAATGTAACCCCCAAGCATAATAAAAAAAGCAAGGAATAAAATTATTTCCGGGGATGTCAGTTTGATTAGTTTAGGCATACCTTCATCAAAAACAAATGCAAGCATCAACAATACCATCAAAATAGAACAAGCTCTGCCTGTCCACCGTGCAAGACTAACTGTAATATCTTTTTTTTTCTTTCTCATTTTTACGCCGTAAAAATTTTAATTTACAAAATTATTGTTTTTTCTCAACCATCAAGGCATATAAATTCAATCTGCTCTAATTAACTGTGCAGAACTTTAAACATTAATGTTTATAACTTAAATTTTCAAATACTACTCTTAAAACTTCGTTTTTAAGTAATTTTTAATGGGATATGCTTAATACAATTTTAGCCGGCAGAATAGAGAGGGAGAAAAGAACAATAGAGGCAATGATAAGGCTTTATTGCAAAAAGAAACATCACGAGGCTTCATTATGCAGTGAATGCTCGGGGATATTAGAATATGCAATGAAGAAGCTTAATAAATGTCCATTTGAGGAAAATAAACCTACATGCATTTACTGTAAAATTCATTGCTATCAGAAGGAGCAAAGAGAGAAAATCAGACAAATTATGAGGTTTTCAGGTCCTAAGATGATTTTTCACCATCCGGTTCTGGCAATTTTTCACATAATTGATAAAAAGAAAGACAATAGTGAAGAAAATTCAGTTTCTAATGCTTAATTTTGTGTTTTAATTAATGTTTAACTTGGAATTACTTAAATAATGCTTGATTTAAAATTTATAAGAGAAAATACGGATTTGGTTCGTAAGAATACGGAAAACAAGAATGAAACTTCAAATCTCGACTTGATTTTGGAAGCTGATGAAATAAGACGCAACTTAATTGGCGAAGTCGAAAAGCTTAAAAATACCAGAAATATTGTTACTTCTGAAATTGCCAATCTTAAGAAGAATAAAGAAGATGCATCCGAGAAAATTGATGCAATGAAGCAAGTATCAGACCGTATCAAATCGCTCGACGAAGAACTTCGTCAAATTGAAGAAACTCTCCAGAGTGAATTATTAAGAGTTCCCAACATGACTCATTCTTCCGTACAAACCGGAAAATCAGCCGAAGAAAATGTTGAAATACGCAGATGGGGTACTAAAAAGGAAAAAGGAACAACCAAAAATCATGTAGAAATTTCAAATCGTTTGGGGATTATTGATTTCGAGCGTGGTGCTAAAGTGTCAGGTTCCGGATTTGCTTTCTATTATGGCAAAGGTGCTGCTCTCGAAAGAGGACTGATTAATTTTATGCTGGAGCATCAAACATCAGTTAACGGCTATACGGAACTTATGCCGCCTTTGGTTGTAAATCAGCAGTCAACACTTGGCACAGGGCAATTACCCAAATTCCCCGATGATATGTATTTTGTTGAAAAAGACAATCTTTTTCTAATCCCAACGGCTGAAGTTCCCTTAACAAATTTCTATGCAGGTGAAGTGTTAAAAGGTGAAGACCTGCCAGTTAAACTATGCGGATTTACGCAATGTTTCAGAAGAGAAGCGGGTAGTTACGGAAAAGAAACAAGAGGATTTCTGAGAGTTCACCAGTTCAATAAAGTGGAGCTTGTAAAATTTACTAAGCCCGAAGATTCCTACGATGAACTGGAATTGCTTCTAAATGACGCAGAAAGCATTCTGAAAGCACTTGATATACATTATCGCGTTATTCGACTATGTACGGGAGATACGAGCTTTACGAGTGCTAAAACTTATGATATTGAAGTTTGGTCACCTGCAGAAAATAAATGGCTTGAAGCTTCAAGCTGTTCTAATTTTGAAGATTTTCAAGCTCGACGGGCAAATATACGTTTTAAGCGTACTCCAAGCGATAAACCGGAATTTGTTCATACTTTGAACGGCAGCGGTCTGGCTACTTCAAGGCTTATGGTAGCTCTTCTTGAAAACTATGTTCAGGAGGACGGTTCGGTTAAAATACCCGATGTTTTGAAGGAATACTGCAAATTTGATTATATTAAATAATAATTTTTTATTTAAGTAAAGATTAAATGTATTAATATAAGCTGTTGAAATGTGGATAAAAGAAATCATGGATTTGTAAGTCTATAATAAATAATAAAATAAGAGTTTTGAAAAGATAAACAAAGCTGTGGAAAAGTAATTTGAAAGTTATTAATTTTTATAATTCAATGTGAAAAACTATAAAAATTAATTAGAAAAATAAAGATGTCAACAATACGGATATTTTTTAAACACAAAAATTGTTAAAACTTATAAAAATTGTTGAAAACTTTTTTATAATTTTGAAAACTTAAGTAAGTGATTATGAAAATAGCATTAGCATCGGACCATGCAGGCTTTTCACTGAAGCAGAAACTTGCCGGATGGTTGAACGAAATGAAATATGAAGTTATTGATTTCGGCTGCCGGAGCGAAGAATCCGTTGATTACCCGGATTATGCTTTTAAAGCTGCAAATGCCGTAATAGACCAAAAGCTTGATTTTGGAATTATTTTATGCGGAACTGGTATCGGTGTGAATATTACAGCAAACAAAGTGAAAGGCATCAGGGCAGCAAACTGCTGCTCCGTACAAATGGCAGAACTTGCACGAAAACATAACAATGCTAACGTACTTAATCTAGGTGCCAGACTTATTGATTTTGACCTTGCCAAAGAAATAATTTCTACTTTCCTTAATACGGAATTTGAAGGAAACAGACATCAAACAAGAATAGATAAAATTCATTCTTTAACACACAGGTAATATCTTGGATATAAATAGATTTAAAGTGGATGTGATAGCCTTCGGAGCGCATCCCGACGACGTTGAACTATCTGCCGGAGGTACTGTTGCAAAACTAGTTCAGGATGGTAAAAAAGTAGCTATTGTTGATTTCACAGAAGGAGAGTCCGGTTCTCGTGGCACACCGGAGCAAAGGCTGAAAGAATCAGAAAAATCAGCAAAGATTTTAGGTGTCAGTTTCAGGGAAAATTTCGGTTTACCGGATACTCGATTGTTTGTCACGGAAGAGGCTATTCAAAAAACTATAATTGCTTTAAGAAAATACAGACCTGAAGCTGTTCTTTTAAATCCGCCTTTTGAAAGACATCCAGACCATCAGGCAGCTCATGGGATAGTGAGGAATGCTATGTTCAAAAGCGGTCTTATTAAATATGAAACAGAATTTGAAGGAATTAAACAAGCAAGATTCAGAATTAGGAAAATGTTCAGCTACCAGCAATCTTATGAATTTGAAACAAAGGCAAGTTTCTATGTTGATATCACTGATACGTTTGGATTAAAGATGAAATCAATCAAAGCATTTTCATCCCAGGTATTTGTTCCCGGTGAATCTGACCCGGAAGGTCCGGTAACAAGACTTTCGAGACCTGAATTTTTGGAGGAAATTGAATCAAGAGCAATTTATTTCGGAACTTTAACCGGAGTTCGGTATGCGGAGCCATTTTTATCTGTTGAAGCGGTGGGAGTAAACAGTTTATCCGATTTATTATAGATGAGCAAAATGAAGCATTATCATTTCAATAAAATAACATCCACAAATGATGGTGCAAAGGAATTGCTTGACAAAGAAAATCCCGTCTTCGTTACAGCCGATTATCAGACGAATGGACGGGGAAGAAATCACAAGAACTGGATTGGCGATTCCAAAGAGAACATATATTGCTCCATTGGAATTCAGCATAATGAAAGAGTAACATTGGAAAACATAGTAGTATTTCAGGCTATAGGTACTATTGCAGCTCGTTTGGCAATGACAGAGGCAATCGGAAATAATATTTTTCATTTGAAATATCCTAATGATGTTGTAGTGAAGAGCGAAGAAGGGAAATTGAAAAAAATCTGCGGCGTTCTCGCTGAAAACGGCTTTATTGGCAGTCATTGTGTTTATTCGATTATTGGAATCGGGATAAATGTTAATCAGACTATTTTTTCTTCGGAACTTGCAGAAACCGCTACTTCGTTAAAATTACTTGGATATAATTTAAAAAATGATTATCTTTTAAAACTTCTTGAAAAATATCTTGAAGATTTGATAAAACTGAATCATAACGCTCTATTCAATATATGGAAAGACGAACTGCATATAGAAGGAAAAGAAATTTCGATTATCGGGGAAAATGAAAAATGGATGGTTGAGAAAATGCAGGAAGACGGAAGATTATTATTAATTAACAAAGAAAATTCAAAAAAAAGGATTTATGACGATGGAGACTCAATTAGATACCCTATTTGATTTCTACCAAAATGAGATTATTGCCATGGATTTTGGCAATACCAGAGTTAAAACTTACATAGGTGGTAAGTTTTTCAGTAATGTTTATTTGCAGCCTGAATGGAAAAAAAAGCTGAAAGAAAAAATCCTCAAGTCGAGCAGAAAGGTCATCATCTTTTATTCTTCGGTTTATGACCAGCAGTTTGACGAATTTGCCGCATATCTTGGACCTTCGCCCAATATTCGTTTTTGTGAAGCTACATTGTTGTTAAACAGGACAGAAAAAATAAATTATAATCATATCAAAGTGATAGGAACCGACAGACTACTTGGACTTGTCGGTGCAAAGAAACATTTCGAGCCGCCTTTTATTGTTCTTGATTGCGGAACAGCAGTAACCGTAAACGTCTTGGATGAATCCGATATCGTTCGGGGCGGTGCTATTTTCCCAGGACTATACACTTCTGCAAGGGCTCTGTTTGATTATACTTCTTCTCTTGAAGTTGTTCATTTCAAAGAGAAATATCAGCCTCATTGCGGGACTACTACTATTGATGCAATTAAAACCGGCTTGATGTGCACTCTTATAGGCGGATTAAAAGAAGCAGTTTTGTTGTTCGAGAAAGAACTTTTTAATGGCAAACAAGTTCCAATCGTTATAACAGGTGGTTATGGTGATTTGGTTTATGGAATTATTAATGATTGGAGAGAGGGAATCGTTTATAATAAGACCTTGATTCTTAATGGAATTGTTGAACTTGCCGATGTGTATGCCAAACCCCCAAGAGAGATTAAAAAAATTAGGTCGAAAGGTAAAAAGAAACCTTTGGGCAGGAACCCAAAACAATTTGCCAAGAAAGGTCCAAAGAAACCGGCTGGAAAAGGAGGAAAACCAAAATACTTTAAGAAAGGCAGCAAGAAACCTAATCAAAAAGACGGCAATGTTGCTATAAAAATGGAGAAGGAAATTTCAGGTAATGTTCTGATTAGCAAACCTGTTCCAAAAACCATTAAAAAGCCGGTCAATTCCGATATATCAACACAAGGTCCGAAGAAAAAGAGAATTCCTTTAAGGAAAAAAATTATTTAATCTTTATTTTTAAAATAAAGTTCGTCAATTCTGTTTTTCAGATTGTAATAAATCTCAGGAGTTAGTGCTGTTCTCAAATTATCAAGAAATTGAGTGAGAGTCTGATATTCCTTTTTATCAAGAATACCATCAGACATATACTTTTCAAATGTACTCATAAATTCTTTTGATACAAGGTTTGTCCTGTTCAATTCTTCTAATTTATTCAACTGGTCATTAATGAAAAGTATTAGGAAAGAAGTTTCTTCATAATTTACTTTTCGTTTAAGAATCAATTTTTCAAGATTGTATTTATATTCAAGTATGGTTTTTAATGCTTCTTCGTAATCAATTTCGAAGTCTTTGAATCTGTCAATTACCTTAATAATTCCAATTTCCAGATTATAAATAAATTTACGTTTATTTCTGACAAAAAACCAGCCGAATATACCGGAGATAATTGCAAATCCTAAAGCTACCGTCACTTCACTGAACAGACCTGTGCTTACCATTGCCAGATAAGCATAATAGAAAAAGTTGGTTTTCGGCTCAATTCCATTGTTTTCGGCACCGTCAACCAAATCATCAAGGTCATCCCTCGAAAGAGGTTTTGCCGGTTTAAAGGAATTTACATGCAGAACAAAAGAATTTATGTAATCTTCAAAATCGGATGGTTTTATTTGTTTGTTAATTGTTGACCATTGCCCGAGAGTGTAACCGATGTCGTAATTCTTTTTAATATATTGATTAGCTTCATTGAAGAAGTAAAGCAGTTTTTTAATATGCTCAGTGGGGATGTGCATTTTTTTCTGCTTCTTTTTAATATAAAGTAAAAATTCCTTGTAATCCGGATTTAAGGGTATTCTTTCGCCAAGCCGGCGGATATGTTCATTATTAAATTCTATGGTGTTCCCGACACCGGAATGAGTGACAGAAATAAGATAAAAGTTCTTTGGAATTATTATTTCCTTGTCATAACCGTCAATAAAGTTTTTATAATCCGGATTGTCCATCTCGTTCCAGACAGCCGAACCAAAGAAGGTTTCGGGATATATCTTATCAACATCGTCAATGATAAATGCAAATATTTTTTCGGGATTGGCATTGCATTTCTCAAAATATTTCAAGAGCCTGCCTTCCACAAAACCTTTTTCTGTTCTGTATCCTATCCATTCCTTGTGAAACTCGACTTCCATTTTCTGGACGCATAGCAGATTAAGAATCCTGTCGGGATTTCCCGTAAGAATTTTAGAAACTCTGTCAACAAGGGTAGATTTTCCGGAACCTGTCACACCTGAGATAATAATAGACCTTTTTGCCATTAAAGGTTTCAGAAATCGCATTATCTTTTCTTCGTCCCAATCCGGAAGAAATGGGTCGGATATCATCTTGCGAACCGGTATTGTATCGGTATCATTTATATGGAGCGATTTATAAACACTGTCAATCGGATGGAAGTTTTTTTCAATAGTGACAATTTTATATCTGCTGATAGCATCTTTACTATAATTTATTCCTCTTTCCTTCAGAAGGCTGTCCGGGAAAAAACCATTTGCAACGAGAATTGTGTCGAGTTCTATCCAAAATTTGTCCACATGGTTTCTCAAACCTTCCTTGATGCCAAGTGAAAGTATAAGAACAATGATAAACCACATCGGAACGGTATAAGAAATTTTTTTCCAGTTAAATTGAATTTTTTTCATGGTTGTAATAAATTCTTTAATAAGCAAAGCTTTTAACTTTTACGAAATTCGTTTCTTATTAGTTCAATCAGTAATTTTGTATGTTTCAGTAAAATTAAAACACAGATTGAAGCAGAAATGATTATAAGCTGACCTTTTGTAATATGGATAAAATTAAAAATCCGGACAATTTTCTCGGGGGTATAGTAAATCAATAGAGAAGTAAAGATTGTTGCTACTATATTTCCCACATGAACATCATTTTTTATGATTTTGATTCCAGCATACCAGAGTATACCCCAAATCAAGACCACAAAAGGATTGAGCATAAAAAAAACACCTGTTGCCGTGGAAAGTCCCCGTCCTCCTTTGAATTTCAGAAACGGATTGAAATTATGACCTAAAACTACAAGAATTGAAGATGCTGATAATATTGTTATGTCATCGTGTGTCAACAATCTTGCAGCAAAAACAGCCGCAACGCCTTTCATACAATCGGCAATGAATACAAAAACGCCAATATGTTTTTTATGAGTTATGTCGTAGCTGTTCATCGCACCCACATTACCGGTTCCTTCATTTCTAATATCCGTACCGGATGCCTTTTTTACAATTAAGTAAGCAAATGGAATAGTTCCAAGGAAAAAACTAAGGATGAGCACTATGAATCTTTCAATCATAATTGTTCCTTTGAAAATTGTTTTAAAGTAGAGTAGAGCAATTCCAGCGGTAACCCGACAATATTATAATAGCATCCGTTAATATGGCTGATGAAAACCGCACCGAAATCATCCTGTATTCCGTAAGCGCCTGCTTTGTCGAAAGGTGAACCGGTTGCAATGTATGCTTCTATTTCTTTGTCTTCAAGTTCCCTGAATATTACATCTGTTACCTGAACGGCGGATATGGAGCGGTAAGTAATTGATTCCATTATGGTTATGCCGGTAAAAACTTTATGTGTTCTTCCGCTTAAAGTTCGCAGAATCCTTTTTGCATCAGCTTTATCAACCGGTTTGGTAAGAATTTCGTGAGCCAGTACTACGATTGTATCTGCTCCGAGAATATAAGCATGTTCATTTTGTCTTGAGGCTACGTCTTTTGCTTTGGAGAAAGAAAGTTTTATGACGAAATCCTCGGGAGTAGTTTCGAGTATATGTTCGGATTCATCAACATCCGATGGCTGTATAGTAAATTCAAATCCAAGCTGCTCCAAGAGCTTTTTACGTCTTGGTGACTGGGATGCAAGGATTAGAGGTTCTTTCAGATTGAGCAGATTTTGTATTTTGACCATTAATCAGCCGGCTTAATTACAATAAAAACTTTAAATTAAGCAATTTGTAAGAATTTATGAAGTATTTTATTTTTTTAGAGGTTGTTTTGAAATATGAAACTCTTTTTATCGTCAAAAAATTGATGTTAATTTTAAGGAAATTTTATGACAAATCAATTTCATGCTATTTACGAACAAGATGGTGAGTGGTACATCGCTTACTGCCCAGAGATTCCCGGAGCAAACGGAATGGGCAGAACCCAGCAAGAGTGCCGTGAGAGTCTTGTAGAAGCTATTAAGCTAATTTTGCTGGATAGGTACGAAGACTCATTAAGAGGATTACATGATGTTTATGCGAATGAACTTATAACAGTCGCATGAAACGGGATGAACTTTTAAAGTTACTTCGCAGAGAGGGATGTTATTTAAAAAGAGAAGGTGCTAATCATTCTCTATGGATAAGTTCAATAACTGGAAGAATTGAGACAATACCGAGACACAACGAAATACAAGAAAACTTAGCCAAAAAAATCATTAAAAATCTAACCTCATCAAAATAAAACACTAACATATATATTTCTTACTAATTTATTTTATTCTGTGTAACTTATTATCCCCTTTGACGTATTAAGATATGTGGGAATAATATTTTTAAAAAAGGAGGATAAGATGAAAACCTCAAAAATACTTTTAGCATTTTTAATTGCGGCACTACTTCCGATAGCAGGATGCTGGATACCAACCGGAGTGGAACACGGTTCAGGAGTTATCGTTAAAGAAAGTAGAACAGTTTCCGGATTCGACAGATTCGAGTTTGAAACAAGTGGGAATGTTTATCTGTCTCAAGGGGACAAGGAAAGCATTGCCATCGAAACCGATGACAACATCATCAATCATGTTAAAACAGATATACAAAATGGAGTTCTCAATATCAGTACAGACAAGTCAATATCGCCGAAAAAATTTAATGTTTATCTCACAATGAAAAATATATATGGCTGCACTCTCAGCGGCTCAGGAAACATAAATGCACAAACACAAATTCTTACACCTAAAATAGATTTGCAGTTGGAAGGTTCGGGAAGTATAAATCTGCCTAACTTACTTGCGAAAGAATCGGGGCTTCTGATTAGCGGCTCGGGAAATATAACAGTCAAGGGAAACGGAGATACTAAGCTGGTTCAAATAGACGGCTCAGGAAACATAGATGCCTTTGAATTCGAATCGCAAGTGTGTAAGGCAGTGATAAACGGTTCGGGGAATGCTGCCGTAAATGCAAAGACCTCACTTGATGCACAAATCAACGGTAGCGGAGATATTACTTACCGAGGAAATCCTAAGGTAGTAAAAAGGCATGTATCAGGTTCCGGCTCCATAAGAGCTGAAAGTTAACCTTCCAACATGCGAGAAAAAGTGTCTGCACCATAAATGCAGACATTTTTTTTGCAATTTTGTTTTATAAAATTCTTTTAAAATTCAGATTGATAATTATTCAGGAGACGAAATGAAATTTAATGTTGTATTGGAGAAAGCAGAAGAGGGTGGTTTTAATGTATCAGTTCCTGCTCTTGACGGCTGTTTCACGCAAGGCGATACCGAACAGGAAGCTCTTGATAATGCAAAAGAAGCAATTCAGTGTTATCTTGAAGGATTAGAAAAACTGAATCAGATTTATTCCGAACCATAAAGAAATTAAAAAAGGGCACTCTTCATAATATTCTTAAAAACGTTGAACTGACCATAGAAGAATTAAAAAGATTAATTTAGTAATCGCATACATTTTTTATAATTTTTCTAAAAACTCTTCTACTGTATAACCAGAGCATCTAATTAATGCTCTCAATGTTCCAATTGAAAGTTCTTTGTGTTGAGGGATAGAAAGATTTGCTTTTTCACCTTCTTTAGACATAACCACATGACTACCTACCTGACCGACGAAGTACCATCCAAATTTTTGAAAAGCTTTAACGGCTTCTTTGCCTGATATATTTCCTAATCTACTCATTAAACAGAGACTAAAAGAGGTTCGGCATGAGAATAATTTGACCTGTCAAATACCTTTTTATCTTCAGCCCAAAGCCAGGCATTTATTGCCTCTTTAATATTAGTTAAAGCTTCTTCTTCAGTTTTGCCCTGAGATATACAGCCCGGTAAAGCCGGACATTCGGCTATTAACCATCCATCTTCAGCTTTATCAATCGTGACGTGAAATAGCATAAAAACCTTAATTGTAAAAAGAATAAACAACGAAATTGAAAAAAAATATTTTATTATTTTGCTTAAAAAACAAAACTATGTTATCGAGAATTGAAGTTCAGAAATTTACTTGATTTTCCCACGAAAAGTAGTTAAGTTTGTGTACCATGAATTAATTATTAAATCTCAGGTCAGGAGCAACTCCTGCCGTGAGAGATACTACAAGTATTATTGAGGATTAACATGAATGTCCGTCGCTTCAATTCTTCGTATTCGCTTCTGCTGAGGAGCTTGCTGCTTTTTGTGATGTTTGCCGGGATGTGGCAGGGAGCAAAGGCTGGGGATTCAACAGATATTCTTTGGCAGAATGATGCTTGGGGTGATAAAGTATTTTTTAATTCAACTGGAAATCTACTAAGTGTAACAGATCAGAGCGGATACGCAATATTAATCAACACTAAAAATGGAAATATCATTAAAACTTATAATGTCTATTCTGGTTGGAGTAGTCAGAAATTTTCCAAAGATGGAAAAGTTTTTGCTTATTCTCCTAATTATGGTGGCATTGTTTTCATAAATACGGAGACATTTGATACCTTAAAAATAAGCAAAATAGAAAGTTATTTTTTTGATTTTTCAAAAGATGGAAATAGTTTTATTACTGCATATTTCAACATTGATGGTTTTAGACTTAACAAATATGATATTAAAACTGATTCTCTACAGACAAGCTTTAATAATCCTTTTATACCAAATTATTATGATGGTTGGATGACTGATTTCGTTGTTTCACCCAGCAGCAACAAAGTTGCATTTAGAGCTGGAGCTTGGTTTAAAAACCAAGATGTTGGTACTTCCTATGATTATATTTTTAACTTAGATAATAATAAAGTTCTAGGAAATATTGCCTCTACAGAGGCATATATTAAATATTCAGCTTCTGGTATTGTTGCAGCAATTGATTCGGGTAAAATTAATTTTTACGAAGATAATGGGAAATTAATAAAAACACTACCGGGGTGGCATCGAGATTTTTGCTTTAACGACATAGACAATGAAATCATTACAGCAACATCAACTGAATTAAAAATGTGGGATTTTAATACTTTGAAATTAAAAAGTACTTATAATAATCCGGTATTCGGCGATGGACCCGGTCTTGTGACTTTTAACCCAGCTAATAATTTGCTTATAGTCATCAAAGGTGGGTGTTATGCTTTCGATTACTCAAAAATAGTTTCAGTTAAGGATAATAATGATGTTATACCCAAATTAACAATTTCTCCCAATCCCTCCACGGACTTTCTTGAAATTTCTTTACCTTCCCACGCCCTGAAGGACGTGGCAATTCATGTCTATAATGTTTTCGGCGAGATACTTCTTTCTTCGTCTCATTACTCAATACTCACTACTCAATACTCGGCGAAGCTCGATGTTTCTTCTCTGCCTCCCGGCGTCTATTTCTTTAAGGTTGGTGAGAAGTTAAGGAAGTTTGTGAAGATGTAGAATGAAATCCATAATTACCTAAAAAGCACTTAATTTTGTAAGGATTGATTTTTTGAAAACTTGCAACCCTTTTCCTTTTTATGTGTTAATTAGATTGAAGTAAATTGTAATTTAAAAAAATAGTTGCAGTAAATAATGAAAAACTTTCTATTGATTCTTGCTTTTTTGATGCTTGTAATAATTACTGATGTTTTTTCTCAAGCCGGATGGAAGTATTTTAAATATAAAGAATTACCTGTACCTTCAATGTCATTTTGTATTCAATCTGACTATAATGGTGGGATTTTTCTTGGTATGGCTGGTGGTTTGTTTAAATACAATGGAATTGAATGGATAAAAATTTATTACAACGAACTTAATCCCATGGATCAAGATAATAAATTTAATATCAGACATGTTATCTGCCTTGGTGGTGATGTTTGGGCAGGCACGAATGAAGGACTAATTAAATTTAACGGCTATGATAGAACCCATTATAATTTGACAAATACTCCGTCTATGTATAATGACAAAATACGTGGAATTACAAGGGATAAATATGCGAATATTTGGTTTGTTAATCTTGCTTTAGGTATTTTCAAACTGGATAAAACTTCTGATACAGTTGTTCGATATTCTATTCCACAATCAACCCCACTTCCGTTTTCTGAGAATATTCCGATGTTTTGTGATGGGTACGATAATATTTGGTATTCATCTACTGGCAAATTTGTAAAATTCAGTGGAGGCAAAATAAAAATTATCGACTCTACCGAAATACCAGAACAAAAGAACGATACTGTTTCTTCAATTCAAATTATGTCTGATAATTCTATTATTGTTCTAATGAAGCACAGTATTGGACAATATAAGGACATAAATGGTAATATCACTTTTACTAGGATTGATATACCAACAAATCTTTTGAATAACAATGAGTATTTCTTTATGATAAAAGTTGATTTAGAAGGTAATTGCTGGATATTATCAAGATTAACAAATGGCTCCGGAATTGCTTCCCAATATTTTTATAAACTAAGTAAAAATAAGGAATGGACTAAATACGAATTTCCGATTTTTGATGGTACGTCACAAAATTTATATTCTTTTTCTGATTTTACAATAGATGAAAAGGGAAAGGTTTGGTTTTCTGAACCTTATTATGGTGTTTTTGTATTTGATTCCAAAGCGACTTCAGTTGAGGAAAAATTTAAAAACAGTAATATCAATATTTCTCCCAATCCCGCAACGGACTTTCTTGAAATTTCTTTACCAGACCACGCCCTGAAGAACGTGGCAATTCATGTTTATAATGTTTTTGGGGAATGTATCAAAGAGATCCCCCATAATCCCCCTTTTTCAAAGGGGGAAATTAAGCTCGATGTTTCTTCTCTGCCTCCCGGTGTCTATTTCGTTAAGGTTGGGGAGAAGGTAGGGAAGTTTGTGAAATATTAAGAACCTCTAAAAGTGTATCAATTAAGAGCAAGAAACAAAACAAGAATTTTCAGATATTTTCGTTAATAAAATTGTATGTTATTTTTTGGATTGTAAGATACACACATTGACATTACATATTCCCGATGAAAAGTTTGCCACGATGGTCGAGGAACTCCATAAATTCAAAGATATAAAAATTGAATTTCCTGATACTTTTCAATCAAGGGAAGAAATCAAGGAAAATCTAAAAATTGCAGTCTCAGAACTGAATCTAATAAAATCTGGTAAATCAAAAGCAATGTCAGCAAGGGAGCTTCTGAATGAGTTATAGAATTTCAAAAGGTCATTAACTATTTCTTAGAATATTATTTTCCCTAACACGTTTAAACCTATTGTATTGTTAAACAATTGATTATTGAATATGTTGACTAAAGATGCAATTTATCAGACAATGGAAAAACTTTCGCATACTTTTTCATTAGATGAATTAATTGAAAGACTTGTCTTTGTTGAGAAAGTAGAAAAAGGTTTGCAACAGTCTAACGAAGGATTAGTTTACAACCATTCTGAAGCACAGGAAAAGCTAAGTAAATGGTTGAGATAATACCTAATATTTGAGTAAAATAACGTTTCCTAAATTTTAACAAAGAAATAAATCATGCAAGCTGTCGAATTACATGGCAAAATTGACAACAGAGGTTATCTGAATATTGATTTACCTTTTGTTACCAAAAACAGGGATGTTAAAGTAATAGTCTTGTTTCCCGAGGATGATTTTCTTGATAATCAAACATGGTTATCGGCGTTAAATCAGAATCCAGCATTCGATTTTCTAAAAGATGAAGAAGAAGATATTTATTCAATAAATGATGGCAAACCAGTTGATTTCAACAAAATATAAAATTGTTCTTGTCTCATTTCCTTTTGATGACCAATCTACATCCAAGGTAAGACCAGCTGTTTGTTTGACTGAACCTATTTCATTGCATAACCAAGTTATAACTGCTTTAATATCAATCCAAATCCAAAAATCAAATGAAAAGTCGAATATAATATTAAGAACTACTCAACCTGATTTTTCATCAACAGGATTAAGGGTAGATTCTGTTATAAGATTACATAGAGTAGCAACGATTCCTATTAATATAATTAAAAGAGAATTAGGATTCTTGCCTGAAAATTATATAAATATTTTAAAAACAAAATTGAGACACTTGTTTGAGATTTGATACTTTTGCTCTTTTCATCTTCTAACTTATGTCAAAAACAATAACTGCTCTTGCTACGCCGCCCGGTGTTTCGGGTCTTGCCGTGATTCGTATATCGGGAAAAGATGCCGTGATAATTACCGACCGAATTTTCAACGGAAGGAAGAAGCTGTCGGAATGTTCATCTCATACGATACATTATGGGAAAATTATAGCAGGTGACACTTTGATTGATTCTGTTACAGTGAGCTTGTTTCTCGAGCCTAATTCTTACACTGGCGAAAATGTTGTAGAAATCGGGTGCCACGGCGGTCAGATTGTTTACAGGGAAATTCTGGATGCATTAGTATCTGAAGGAGCTGTTCTTGCCGAGCCAGGAGAATTTACAAAACGTGCTTTTCTTAACGGAAGATTAGACCTGACACAGGTGGAAGCAGTTGCAGATATTATCCATTCGCTTTCCGTTCCGGGAATCAGAACCGCCGCCAGACAATTGAACGGAGAATTTACCCAGCGATTAAGTTTACTTAGAAAGCAATTGCTTGACGTCGCCTCTCTTCTTGAACTTGAGCTGGATTTTGCCGATGAGGATTTGGAATTTACAGATAGAAAATTAATTAAAAGCAGAATCCTTGAAGCGCGGGACTTCTGCAGTGAGCTTGCTGATTCATATAAAGCAGCCGAGATTATGCGCTCGGGATTCTTTGTCGGCATCGTCGGTTATCCTAATTCCGGTAAGTCAACTCTTTTCAATGCTCTACTAAACAGAAAAAGGGCAATTGTCAGCGAAATACCTGGAACAACAAGGGATTATCTTGAAGAGTTATTGTATATTAATGGTATAGCAATTAAAATTACGGATACTGCGGGACTTCGCGAAACTGAGGATACAATAGAAATCGAAGGTATTCGCATGGTGGAATCGGTGCTGAAACATTCCGATTTGATTCTTGTGCTGAATGATATTTCCGTTGGCATAGAACATTCGAATAATTTATTCGAAAAGCTGAAAGAGAAATATACCGAAAATGAAACTCTTTTAGTCCAAAACAAAATAGATAAAACCGAATCGGAAAATATTTCTAATCATTCACTGTACATTTCCGCCAAAAAGCAAATTGGAATTGCAGAACTTAAATCTTTGCTTGAAACAAAAGCAAAAGCATCCTCATCACGTATTAATGACATCCTTGTAAATGAACGTCAGGCAGCTTTACTTAAGCTGGCAGCCGGACAACTCACATCAGCCGCAGAGTCAATTGACTCTGTAAAAGAAAACGAGCTTATCAGCATTGACATAAAAGAAGCATCGGATTATCTCGGCAGCTTAACCGGGGAGAAGTGGAGCGAAGATGTCCTTAATAATATATTCTCCCGCTTCTGCATCGGCAA
>Ga0172370_10001306_pt1 | contig 38284 bp, 20 predicted proteins | sample LakKiv5m_FD_114538 | JGI IMG/M metagenome (GOLD analysis project Ga0172370, IMG submission 114538) | Freshwater microbial communities from Kabuno Bay, South-Kivu, Congo - kab_022012_11.5m | ecosystem: Environmental > Aquatic > Freshwater > Lake | place: Democratic Republic of the Congo...
GGCGTGCTCACCGGGCACCTGTTGAAGGATCCGGACACGGTCGTGCACTACCACATGGGGACGCTACAGGGGTTCGAGAACACCTTCGCGAACAGGCCGATTAAAGTGGCGGCCACCATCGAGGCGGTGACGAAGGCGTTGAGCTGAACGCGTCGATCGGGGGGAGCCCCGGCCCTCAGCGGAGCCCGACCGCGTCGGAGGACGCCGCGGCCGTGGAGCTCGGCACGGTCCACCCGAACGCGTCCCTCGCCGGCGCGCAGACCGCGTTCTCCCGCCCCACGGCTCCGGCGAGCACGCAGGCGCCGTCGATCCAGCACGCGGCGGGCGCCAGGTCGGGCTCGCAGCGGCCGGCCTCGCGCGCGCACCGACCGTCGACCGACAGCTCGCCCGCGGCCGTCGGCGCCAACCGCGCGGTCGGCTCGTCGGCGGGGATCTTCAAACTGACCGTCACCGGGCGCGCCGCACCCTTCGCCACGACGATCGTCTGCTCCTTCACCATCCCGCCCGCGCGCACGCGAACACGGACGGGGCGCGCCTCGTCGAGCAGCCGGTCGTAGCGCCCGTCGCGACAGCGCGTCGCCCAGACCTCCCCCTCGGCGCGAGCCTCCCCCACGATCTCGACGGCGGCGCAGAGCGGCCGCTTCGCCCCGTCGACGACCTTCAGCGAGAGCCGGGGGCCCTCGACCACGCGCTGGAGCAGGCCCCGCCACGCGGGCCGAGCGTCCTCGACGAGGCGCCGGCGCTTCGCGGGCTCCTCCGGGTTCTCCTCGGCGGCCTCGAGCAGCAACGCCAGCGTGCCGTGCGCGTGCCGCAGGGTGTCCTCGGCCACACCGACCACCGGGTACATCTCGCGGAGGACCCGCACCCGCCTTCCGTTCAGCTGCACGGGCAGGGCCTCGCCCAGTTCCCGCGCGATGGCCTCGGCCTCGTCGCCCTTGGGCAGCGAGGCCACCTTGGCCTGGTACGGGTACAAGAGCATCGTGCCCTTGGAGTGGAACGAGAGGGCGGCGACGAACGTCTCGCGCTCGGCCAACCGCAGGATGGCCTGGACCTCGGGCTCCGACGCGGCGAAGGGCCCGCGGTACCAGTCGTGGCCGGGCTCGCTCTTGCTCGCCTCCTCGCCCAGGGCGCCCCAGGCGAAGGGGAAGTTGCGGTTCAGGTCGACGCCGCGGCCGTTCTTGCGGCCCGTGAAGATGGAGGTGTCGAAGGTGGCCGTGCGACCGTCGGGGTTGGCGTCGGGGATGGCCCACACGTCGACCCGGTCGCGCCACGCCGCCAGATCGGCGTCGACACCGGGTCTCGCCAGGGCCCGCACGGCGTCGAGGACGATCTCGGGCCCGATCAGCTCGCATCCGTGGACGCCCCCGAGCAGCAGGACCGACGGTGCCCCGACCGTACGGGCGGCCAAATGGACGGCGAGGATCGGTCGGCCCTCGTGGGTCCTGCCGAGCTCGTGCACGCTGACGTGGGAGCCGCTGGACGCCGCCTGGTCGAGGGCCGCGTGGAGCATGTCGGCGTCGTGCCAGACGCCGCCCCCGCGGTCGTAGCCGTTGGAGCCCGCGTCGAAGGCCGCCCGGCCGGCTCGGACCGTGTCGTCGATCAGCCTGAGCGGCGTGTCGGCCTCCAGGCGGCCCCGCACCAGGCCCGCGCGGCGCAGGCGCTCGGCCGCGGCCTCGTCGGCCCGGACCAGCAGGCGCCCGGAGGGATCCGCCCCTTCGAGCACGTGCACGCTCGCGCGCAGCTCGGGCAGGGCGGACGGCCACGCGCCCTCGTCGAGGAACAGGAAGCGCCACGGCCCGGGGACACGCGTGTCGAGGGCCGGAGCGGGCGTCACGGGCTGGCCGGACGCGCGGAGGGACAGGCCCGTGGTGACGGGGCACTTGCCATCGCGCCGGTCGACCAGCACGCCGACCCGGCCGGCCGTATAGCGCGTGTCGGTCCAGGCCAGCGACGCGAGCGGCGTCACGGGCAGCGTCGTTCCGTCGAAGACCTGCGCGCTGCCGTGCGGGCCGATCATCCACACGGCGACCTCGAGCGTGGCGACCTTGCCCAGGCCCTTGGCCTTGGTCACGAACCCGGTGGGGCGCGTGACGCCCTCGTCGGTTCGCCAGAGCTCGAGGCTGTCGTTGGAGACGACCAGCACGTAGCCGGACAGCCCGTACGTGCGGGAGGCGTCGACGCGCGCCCGCAGCAACAGCTTGGCGCCCGACACGCGCCAGTCGGAGACGCGCCAGCGTACGAACCCGTCGGCGAGGTCGCCCTGCTCGGCCAGCCACACGCTGACGCCGGAGCTGTCGGGGACGGAGAGCGTCAGCCGGCCCGGCTCCTGCAGCCAGGTACCCGAGGCCTCCCCGCGGGGGGCGGCTCCGGCTCCGACGAGCTCGGTCTCGACGTCCGGAGAGAGGGCGGGGGCGGCCGACAGGAGCGTGGAGACGAGCGACAGAGCTACCGCGACCAGCGCGACCGAGCGGACGGAGGAACCGGGGAGGCGCCGCACGGTGTCCCTGCCCCCGGTCACCGCAGGCCGCGCCGACGCCGGCTCGCGACCAGCGCCAGGGCCGACGCCAGCACGCCGAGCATCGTCCACGCCGACGCTCCCGGCGCCGTCGCCACTGCGCAGCCGCCGCCCTTGCCGGGCTCCACGTAGCCCGTGTAGCTGTTCCGATCGTTCGGATCGGTGCCATCGTTCAGCTCGGTCGAGTCGTCGACGCCGTCGCCGTCGGAATCGACCAGCTTCGGGTTCGTACCCTTGGCGACCTCCTCGTCGTTGTCGAGCCCGTCGCCGTCCATGTCGTCGTCGCACGCGTCGCCCAGCCCGTCGTCGTCCAGGTCCGACTGGCGGAAGTTCGGGATCGTCTCGCAGTTGTCGAAGGCGTTGGGCGTCAGGTCGTTGTCGACGTCATCGTCGCACGCGTCGCCCTGCCCGTCCCCGACCACCGCCTTGTGGCTGTCGAAGTCCTTCACGGCCTCGCCGGCCAGGTCGGCGTCGAGGTTCTCCTGGCCAGGGTTCGAGACCAGCGGACAGTTGTCGCCCTTGTCGGGCACCGTGTCGTTGTCGTCGTCCTCGTCGCACACGTCGCCGACGCCGTCGCCGTCGGAGTCGGCCTGGTCGGCGTTGGGCCAGCCCGGGCAGTTGTCGTCGCACTCGAAGGTCGCCCCGGCGGCGCACGGGTTGTCGGCGGCGGCCCCCGAGAGGTCGCCGTCGTCGAGCACCCCGTCGTTGTCGCTGTCGGGATCGCACGCGTCGCCGCGCCCGTCGACGTCGACATCGGCCTGCGTCGCGTTCGCGATCACCGGGCAGTTGTCCACGCCGTCGGCCACACCGTCCCCGTCGCTGTCGACCAGCACGTCGCAGGCATCGCCCGTCCCGTCGCCATCGACGTCGGTCTGGTCGGGGTTGAAGACGCTCGGACAGTTGTCGTCGCCGTTCTCGAGCACGCCGTCGCCGTCGCGGTCCTTGTCGCACGAGTCGCCACGCCCGTCGGCGTCCAGATCGTCCTGAGCGTTGTTCGGGACGAAGGCGCAGTTGTCGTCGCACGCCTCGTTCGTGCCCTCCATGTCGGGGCAGGGGTTGTCGCTGGCCGTGCCCGAGCCGTCGCCGTCGTCGAGCACCCCGTCGTTGTCGTCGTCGGCGTCGCACGCGTCGCCCTGCCCGTCCTCCTCGTGATCGGCCTGCTGGGCGTTGGCGTGCAGCGGGCAGTTGTCGTCGCACCCGGCGGTCTGGCCGTCGCCGCACGGACTGTCACCGGCCACGCCGGAGCCGTCGCCGTCGTCGAGCACGCCGTCGTTGTCGTCGTCGGGATCGCACACGTCACCCACGCCGTCGCCGTCGCGGTCGTCCTGGCCCGGGTTCGGGGCGAAGGCGCAGTTGTCGTCGCAGTCCTTCTTCTTGCCGCCGGTACACGGTCGATCGCCCACCTCGCCCGACTCGTCGCCGTCGTCGGCCACGTCGTCGTCGTCGTCGTCGGGATCGCACGCGTCGCCCAGCGCGTCGCCGTCGTTGTTCTCCTGGGCGGGGTTCTTCACGAACTGGCAGTTGTCGTCGCAGTCGACCGTGCTCCCGCCCACGCACGGCTCGTCGCCCGCCTTGCCGCTGTTCGAGCCGTCGTCGGCCACGTCGTCGTTGTCGTCGTCGGCGTCGCAGGCGTCGCCCACGATGTCGAGACCGATGATGGCGCCGTCGACGGTCTCGTCGGCCACGTCGGTGTTGGCCTGGTTCTTGTTGTAGACGTAGGGGCAGTTGTCCAGGCTGTCGGCCACGCCGTCGCCGTCGTAGTCGGTCATGAGGTCGCAGGCGTCGCCCCAGCCGTCGCCGTCATTGTCGGACTGGGTGGCGTTCGACGCGAAGTGGCAGTTGTCGTCGCAGCCCGCGGTTTCGCCGTCGGCGCACACGTTGTCGCCGATCGCGCCCGAGAAGTCGCCGTCGTCGAGGACCCCGTCGTTGTCGTCGTCCTCGTCGCAGTCGTCGCCCAGCCCGTCGTCGTCGAAGTCGGCCTGCTTGTCGTTGGGCAGCAGCGGGCAGTTGTCCAGCACGTCGGGCAGGCCGTCGTTGTCGTCGTTGTCGTCGCACACGTCGCCCTCGAAGTCGCCCTGGACGTTCGAGCCGGGCACCGCGGCCAGCGCCACGTCGGTGTTGTCCTGGCCCGGGTTCCAGACCGAGGGGCAGTTGTCGTCGCCGTCGTCGATGCCGTCGGCGTCGTCGTCGTTGTCGCACGCGTCGCCCTGCCCGTCGCCGTCGATGTCGGACTGCAGGATGTTGAAGACCAGCGGGCAGTTGTCCCACTGGTCGAGGATGCCGTCGCCGTCGTCGTCGATGTCGCAGGCATCGCCGCGCTCGTCGCCGTCGACGTTCTGCTGCATGGGGTTCTGGAGCAGCGGGCAGTTGTCCTGGGCGTCGGGCACGCCGTCGGCGTCGTCGTCGACGTCGCACGCGTCACCCTGCCCGTCGCCATCGGTGTCGAGCTGGCTGGCATTGGCCACGAACGGGCAGTCGTCGTCGCACCCGCCTTCGCCAAGGCTTCGGCGGGCAAGCCCCTCGGCCGTGCACGGGTGGTCGCCGGCCGTCCCCGAGCCGTCGCCGTCGTCGGGCACCCCGTCGTTGTCGTCGTCGGCATCACAGGCGTCGCCCTGCCCGTCCCCGTCGGTGTTCTTCTGGTCGGTGTTCGCGACCAGCGGGCAGTTGTCGTCGGCGTCCTGCACCTCGTCGTTGTCGTCGTCGGCGTCGCACGCATCACCCTGCCCGTCGCCGTCCGTGTTCTTCTGGTCGGCGTTGACCAGCACCGGGCAGTTGTCGTCGCACCCGCCTTGGCCAAGGCTTCGGAGGGCAAGCCCTTCGGCCGTACACGGGTCGTCGCCGCCAAGGCCCGAGCCGTCGCCGTCGTCGGGCACCCCGTCGTTGTCGTCGTCGGCGTCGCACACGTCGCCCTGCGTGTCGCCGTCGGTGTTGCGCTGGTCGAGGTTGGCGATCAGCGCGCAGTTGTCCTGCACGTCGGGCACGCCGTCGCCGTCGTCGTCGTCGTCGCACGCGTCGCCCTGCCCGTCGCTGTCGGTGTCGAGCTGGGCCGAGTTCGCGGTGACCGGGCAGTTGTCGGCCGGGTCGAGCACCTGGTCGGCGTCGTCGTCCTCGTCGCACGCGTCGCCCTGCCCGTCGAGGTCGATGTCGGCCTGGTCCGGGTTGGCCGCCGTGCGGCAGTTGTCCAGCAGGTCGGGCCAGCCGTCGCCGTCGTCGTCGTCTTCGCACGCGTCGCCGATGCCGTCGACGTCGGTATCGACCTGCTCGGCGTTGGCCACGTACTGGCAGTTGTCGTCGCACCCGGTGGTCGCCCCGCGCCGGCACGGGGCGTCACCCACGACGCCCGAGCCGTCGCCATCGTCGAGCACGCCGTCGCCGTCGCCGTCCTGGTCGCAGGCATTGCCGAGGCCATCCTTGTCGGTGTCCTGCTGCTCCTTGTTGGTGACCAGCGGGCAGTTGTCGGCGACATCGAGCACCGAGTCGTTGTCGTCGTCGAGGTCGCACGCGTCGCCCATCGTGTCGCCGTCGGTGTTGGTCTGCTCGGGGTTGTAGGCGGTCGAGCAGTTGTCGTCCCCGTCGAGGATGCCGTCGTTGTCGTCGTCGGGATCGCAGGCGTTGCCCAGCTTGTCGCCGTCGGGATCCTTCTGGTCGGGGTTGAAGATCAGCGGGCAGTTGTCGTCGGCGTCCAGCACGTCGTCGCCGTCGTCGTCGGGATCGCACGCGTCGCCCTGCCCGTCGGCGTTGGTGTCGCGCTGCGACTTGTTCCAGGCCAGCGGGCAGTTGTCCTCCAGGTCGTCGACGCCGTCGTTGTCGTCGTCGGTGTCACACGCGTCCCCCACCCCGTCGGTGTCGTTGTCGGCCTGCGAGGCGTTCGCGAACAGACGGCAGTTGTCGCCCACGTCGGCCACGCCGTCGTCGTCGTCGTCGGGATCGCACGGGTCGCCGAAGCCATCGCGGTCGGTGTCGACCTGGTCGGCGTTGGGGTTCAGCGCGCAGTTGTCGAGGCCGTCGGCCCACCCGTCGCCGTCGTCGTCATCGTCGCAGGCGTCGCCCAACGCGTCGGCCGACACGCCGTGATCGCCGGCCGCGTACAGCGCCAGGTCGGAGTTGATCTGGTCCGTGTTCGCGACCAGCGCGCAGTTGTCGACCCCGTCGGCCACGCCGTCGTTGTCGTCGTCGGCGTCACACGCGTTGCCCAGCCCGTCGTGGTCGGTGTCGGCCTGGTCGGCGTTCTGGACGAAGCCGCAGTTGTCGCTCGCGTCGACCACCCCGTCGTTGTCGTCGTCGTCGTCGCAGGCGTCGCCCTGCCCGTCGGCGTCGTTGTCGACCTGCGAGGCGTTCGACGCGAACGGGCAGTTGTCGTCGCACCCGGTCGTCACGAGCGGCCCGCACGGGACGTACGAGGGCTGGCCGTCGCCGTTGTCGGGCACGCCGTCGTTGTCGTCGTCGGCGTCGCAGGCGTCGCCGGACGCGTCGAGGTCGTTGTTCTTCTGATCCGAGTTCGCGAGCACCGCGCAGTTGTCGGTGACGTCGGACACGCCGTCGTTGTCGTCGTCGGCGTCACACACGTCGCCCAGGCCGTCGCCGTCGTTGTCGGCCTGGTCGGGGTTGTAGACCAGCGGGCACTTGTCGACGCCATCGAGGAAGCCGTCGCCGTCGTCGTCGGGGTCGCACGCGTCGCCCAGCAGGTCCTTCTGCACTGCGTGGTTACCGTCGTCGTAGAGCTCGAAGTCGGTGTTGGCCTGGTCGAGGTTCACGACCAGCGGGCAGTTGTCGATGGCGTCGCTCCAGCCGTCGCCGTCGTCGTCGGGGTCGCACGCGTCGCCCAGCAGGTCCACCCCCGGCGTCGTGGCGCCCATCGCGATCTCGAGATCGTAGTCGGTGTTGGCCTGGTCGGCGTTCACGATCAGCGGGCAGTTGTCGTCGGCGTTCACGCGGCCGTCGCCGTCTATGTCGTTGGAGCACGCGTCGCCGATCCCGTCGTGGTCGCTGTCGGCCTGGTTGGCGTTGCCGTTCTTCGGGCAGTTGTCGACCGCGTCGAGCACGCCGTCGTTGTCGTCGTCGGCGTCGCACGCGTCGCCGGCCTTGTCGCTGTCGGTGTCGACCTGGTCGCTGTTGGCGATCAGCGTGCAGTTGTCGTCGCAGCCGGTCACCAGCGAGGGCGCGCGGCAGGGGCGATCGGCGGTCGCGCCGCTGGCGTCGCCGTCGTCGGGCACGCCGTCGTTGTCGTCGTCGGGATCGCACGCGTCGCCCAGCGCGTCGCCGTCGGTGTTCTTCTGGTCGACGTTGATGACCGTGCGGCAGTTGTCGGACGCGTCGAGCAACCCGTCGTTGTCGTCGTCGCCGTCGCACGCGTCCCCTTGCAGGTCGCCGTCGGTGTCGATCTGGTCGGCGTTCTTCGCGAAGCGGCAGTTGTCGGCCGTGTCGAGCACGCCGTCGTTGTCGTCGTCGGGATCGCACACGTCGCCCTGCTGGTCGGCGTCGGCGTCGGCCTGGTCGACGTTGGGGATCAGCGGGCAGTTGTCCGCGGTGTCGGGCTTGCCGTCGGCGTCGTCGTCGGTATCGACGCAGTCGGCCTGCCCGTCGCCGTCGGTGTCGGTGAAGCCCTCGTCGATGCTGCTGTCGCAGTCGTCGTCCAGGCCGTTGCACTGTTCCGGCGCGCCGTGGCGGATGGTCGCGTCGAGCGGCTTGCAGTCGGTCCCGTCGTCCTCGCCGTCGCCGTCGTCGTCGCTGTCACAGGCGTTGCCGAGCGCGTCCTTGGCCACCGCGGTGTTCCCCGCGTTGTACAGCGCGAGGTCGGTGTTGGTCTGGTCCGGGTTCCAGGTCAGCGCGCAGTTGTCGACGCCGTCGAGCACGCCGTCGCCGTCGTCGTCCGAGTCGCACGCGTCGCCCAGCGTGTCCTTCACGACCGCGGTGTTCCCCGCGTTGTACAGCGCGAGGTCGGTGTTGATCTGGTCCGTGTTGGCCGCGCTCGGGCAGTTGTCCTGCTGGTTCACGATCCCGTCGCCGTCCATGTCGCCGTCGCAGGCGTCGCCGGCCCCGTTGCCGTTGGTGTCCTTCTGGTCGGCGTTGGCCATGAACTGGCAGTTGTCGTCGCAGTTGGTCTTGACCGTTGTCGTGCAGGGGTGATCGCCGATCACGCCCGACCCGTCGCCGTCGTCGAGTACGCCGTCGTTGTCGTCGTCGGGATCACAGGTGTCGCCCTTGGTGTCGCTGTCCGAGTTGGCCTGATCCGAGTTCACGAGCCCCGGGCAGTTGTCGTCGCAGTTGGTGGTCACGCCGCCCACGCAGGGCTTGTTGGTCGTGCTGCCGCTGTTGTCGCCGTCCTCGGGTACGCCGTCGCCGTCGGCGTCGGTGTCGCAGGCGTCGCCCTCTCCGTCGGCGTCGAGGTCGACCTGCGTCACGTTGGACACCAGCCCGCAGTTGTCGTCGCAGTTCGTGAGCTTGGAGGGGGCACGGCACGGCGTGTAGGCCAGCGCGTTGCCGTCGCCGTTGTCGGGGATGCTGTCGTTGTCGTCGTCGAGGTCGCAGGCGTTGCCCTGCCCGTCGCCATCGGTGTTGACCTGGTCGGGGTTCGCGAGGAGGGGGCAGTTGTCGCCCGTGTCGGCCACGCCGTCGTTGTCGTCGTCGGAGTCGCACGCGTCGCCCGGGCCGTCGTGATCGTTGTCGGCCTGGGTCGGGTTCGAGGCCGTCTTGCAGTTGTCGGGCCCCTGGATGGTCTGGTAGCGGTCGCAGTCGTTCCACCACGCGTCGGAGTCGGGATCGACGCACGTGGCGCACTTGTCCCAGTTGTTCGTGTCGGTGTCGCTGCAGTCGGGGCCGTCGTAGACCAGGATGTACTGATCACACCCGGCGCGGTACCCGTCCCCGTCGGCGTCCTTGCACGTGCTGCACTTCGACCAGTTGTCGGGATCGCCGTCGCCGCAGTCGGCCGCGCCGTGGTGGGTCGTGTACCGATCGCAGTTCACGAACCACGTGTCGCTGTCGGCATCGGTGCACGTGCCGCACTTGCTCCAGTTGTCGGTGTCACCGTCGTTGCAGTCGGCCGCGCCGTGCCGCGTGGCGTAGGCGTCGCAGCCCACGTACCACGTGTCCCCGTCGACATCCTTGCACGTGGCGCACTTGGTCCAGTTGTCGGCGTCGTTGTCGGCGCAGTCGGCGGCGCCGTGGCGGGTGGTGTAGGCGTTGCAGCCCGTGTACCACGTGTCCCCGTCGGCGTCCTTGCAGGTGGCGCACTTGTCCCAGTTGTCGACGTCGGCGTCACTGCAGTCGGGGCCCGCGTGGCTCGTCACGTAGCGGTCGCAGCCCGCATACTTGCCGTCGCCGTCGGCGTCCTTGCACGTGCTGCACTTCGACCAGTTGTCGCCGTCCGTGTCGCTGCAGTCGCCGCCGCCGTTGGGGCAGGCCGACGGGGTGCCCGAGGTGGTCATGCCGCTGTCGCAGTAGTCGTCGGCGTCGTCGTCGCAGCCCTCGTCGACCCCGCTGGCGTCGCAGTCGTTGTTCAGGTCGTCGCACAGGGTCTCGGCGGCGCCCTGGTACTTGGCGTTGTACGCGGTGTACACGGCGTCGGAGCAGGTCTGCCACGAGCCGCTGACACACAGGGTCTCGGGCTTGGTGGCCCCGCTGCAGACGCCCAGCTGCTTCTCGCAGTTCTTCAGGTCGTAGGTGAGCAGGTCGACCTTGTCGGTCGCGTCGGTCTTGCCATCGCAGTCGTTGTCCTTGGCGTCGCAGATCTCGTAGACCGCGGAGGCCTCGGTGGGGCAGTAGATGCCCGTCTTGTCGGCCTTGCAGGCCGTCTTGCCGCCCGCGCAAACGCCCAGGCCACACGACGCGTTGACGCCCGAGACGACCGTGACGCCATCCTTCAGGGTCATCGAGAAGTTCTCGTCGGTCGAGCCGTCGCAGTCGTTGTCCTTGCCGTCGCACGAGGTCTCGGTGGACGCCTGGTAGTCGGTCGAGTGCGCCGTGTAGTCGGCGCTCACGCACGCGCCCCAGTTGCCCGACACGCAGCGCGCGGCCAGCTTGGTGGCCCCGCTGCACACGCCCGCCTGGAGCCCGCACAGCTGCACGTCGTTCGCCTCGAGGTCGGCCGCGTCGGCCGCGTCGGTCGAGCCGTCGCAGTCGTTGTCCTTGCCGTCGCACTTCTCCCCGCCGAACGACGCATCGTGCGCCAGGTAGTCGTCGTTGCCGCAGGCGCCCCACCCCGCCGCGCCGTTACAGTCCGAGACCCCGTTGCGCGCGCCGGTGCACACGCCCTTCTGCACGGCGCAGAGCGGGATGCCCGTCAGGTCGGGATCCGTGGCGTCGGTCTTGGCGTCGCAGTCGTCGTCCTTGCCGTTGCAGACCTCCTGCTTGCCCGGGAATCGCGTGGCGTCCGCGTCGTCGCAGTCGGTCGCGGCCGTGCAGCCGTCGGCGCAGTTGGTCAGGGTCCCGCACGCCCCGTCGTTGTCGCGGTCGCAGTCGCAGGCGTCACCGAAGGCGTCGGCGTCGGCGTTGGCCTGCGAGGCGTTCGAGACGTTGACGCAGTTGTCGCACAGGTCGCCCAGCTTGTCGTTGTCGGCGTCGGCCTGGGTGGCGTTGGCCTTGTTCGGGCAGTTGTCCTTGCACGCCGCGATGCCGTCGCCGTCGGGGTCGGCCAGGTTCTCGACCACGCCGCAGCCGCAGACCAGGGGCGTGGTCTTGTTGGGATCGTTCGGGCACTGGTCGTTGCAGTCGGCGGTGCCGTCGCCGTCGCTGTCGGTGTCGGCCACGCCGCAGCCGCAGATGCCGAGCGCGTGCTTGGCCGCGTCGCTCGGGCACAGGTCGGGGCCGAGGACGGTGGTGTAGGTGTCGCACGTCACGAACCACAGGTCGCCGTCGGTGTCGACGCAGTTGGTGCAGTCCTTGGTCCAGACGTTGCGCTTCGAGTCGCACAGGTCGGGCCCCGAGACGGTGGTGTAGGCGTCGCAGCCGGCCCACTTGCCGTCGCCATCGGCGTCCTTGCAGTTGGCGCAGCCCGACGCGGTCCAGGCGTTGGGGTTGTTGTCGCACAGGTCGCCGCCGGTCGAGCACTCGTAGCTGCCGTCGCCGTCGTTGTCGACCTCGTCGACGGGTACGAGCCCGTCGCAGTTGTCGTCCAGGCCGTTGCAGACCTCGGACTGGGCGCCGGGCAGGATGTTCGCGACGCAGTTGAGCGTGCCGCTCTGGCAGGCCGTGGTGCCCGCCGCGCAGATGCCCGGATAGGTCGACGTACACGCCACACCGCCGCCCGGGTTGTTCTCGTCGACGCCGTTCACGCAGTTGTCGTCGATGCCGTTGCAGGTCTCGGCGGCGCCGGGGTAGACGAGGGGCTTGGTGTCGTCGCAGTCGCCCGAGGGCCAACTGCCGGCCACCTTGCAGTTGGCCTCGACACAGCCGTCGGCCTTGGACGAGCAGTAGTGGTCGCCGTCGTTGTCGCAGTAGTTGGGGCACTCGATCCACGTCTTGAACGAGTGGTCGACCAGCGGGTCGGGATCGGCCGTCCAGCCCGGGCCCCAGTTGTAGAGCTTCGAGCCGGCCGCGTAGCGGTCGAACCCGAACGTGGCGAGCGTCCACCCGTACTCGGCCCCGGGGGCCGCGGTGCTCGTGAGCACGATGGCGTACATCGTCCCGGCGGTGACGGACGCGACGTAACCGGAGGTCGTGACCCAGGCCGCGGTGCTGTTGGGGATCGACGCCTGCGTCACGGTGACAGCCGTGCCGACCACCGTCGAGGTGGGTACGCCATCCGACGTCGTGACGATCTTGACGGTCAGCGGCGCGGCCGCGTTGCCGTAGTACTCGACGAGGTGCAGGTCGATGCGCGTGAGGAAGCCGGTGCTGGCCGGCACGAACGTCTGCGCCAACGACTGCGCGGTGCTGATCGTGTCACTGCCCGACAGCGTGATCTGGGCCTGGTCCTGCCCCGTGGTGCACACGGCCAGCGCGCCGCGCGCGGGAAGGAAGGCGACACCGAGCACGACGACGAGCCAGGAAACCAGGCGATTCGAGCGCATGCCACCCCCAGGGTCGAAGACCCGATGTCCGAGTAGCGTACCAACCCCGCACGTCCACGGCAACCGCCGAGAACCCGTGAACGTTACCACCGCGCGGCCCCCGCCGTCGGCGCCGTCGCCAAACGCCGCGACCGCGACAGTGCCGTTGACACGGCGCCCGGCCCCGGCTAAACAATGCGGGCCTTGCCGAAGTGGCGGAATGGCAGACGCAGGGGACTCAAAATCCCCCGCCCCTTGTGGGTGTGTGGGTTCGAAACCCACCTTCGGCACCAGATAAACGCATGATTTCGATTCGGTTTCTCCGGGCCAGGCCCGGAAGGCTCTTTGGCACGTTTAGGCGCTGTAGGGGGTCGGCTGGGTGCGGGAGTGGTCACGGAAGTGGTCACACCTGCGGGCAGCAGAAAGGCGTTGCCCCGCAGACTTCGGCAAGACGATCAATTCACGCGACGCCTACAACGTAAGTTCCGAATGGGCTCCATTGGAGAACCAGAGGACAAAATGATCGATGCAAATGTTTGATTTACGTCAGACGTCATCAAAGACCCGGATAGATTCGTGGGCCGCGCCGACCTCTTAAACGATGCGGTGCGAGCAATAAATGCGCCTCATGGCCTCATTGCAGTATACGGCAAACGGGGCGTCGGCAAGTCATCACTTGTTCGTCAATTGCAACAGATCGCACTTGGCGACTACACGCTTATCAGGAAAGCCGGACTATCTCATTGCATTCCGAGGCGCCCAAGGACATATCTTACGGTCTACTATCAATGCGACTCAACCATAGAAGATACAACAGCGCTGCTTTCAAGACTATGCAATGACCAAAACGACGAAGATGGGCTGTTGCGGCTTGTCCCTAACGATGGCAAGGAAATAGTTGAGTTCAATAGGTCAAAAACGATAAGTGGCGGAGCCGACTTAAAGGTAATTAACTGGGGAGTATCGGGCGTCGAGTCTTCTAAGTACGCAAGAGTAGTGCCTGGCGACGTTGTTCAAACGTTTAGGAACTTCATAAGCGCCGTCGTCGCGCACCAAGTCCGCGCGAGAACGAAACGCGATGGAATTCTTATCTTACTAGACGAAATAGATGTTATAAAGAACAAAGCTGGGCTTGGTTCACTTATAAAATCAATATCATCTGATAGCGTTAAATTTTGCGTTTGCGGGATAGCCAAAGAGATTTCTGCACTGATAGCCGACCATGAATCTGTGCAGCGTCTACTGGAAGAAGGGTCGCTGCTTGTAAAACCCATGCCTGCCGCGGAGTCAGAGGGTATTATTGTACGCGCCGAGGAGCTATTTGGGAATAACGTGGTTTTTAACGGAGATGTTAAGGTTAAGATTGGCGAATTGAGCTGTGGTTACCCGTATTTTGTGCAGATTATAGGCAAGGCTTGCATAGGCAAGGCCAACGAGCAAGGAACCAAGACGGTGTCTGACGTCGTTTTTCAGTCTGTACTTGATGAAATACGGTCTGGTCAAGCTTTTCCAACTCTGGAGTCGAAGTACCAGCGCGCGATTGGAACCTCCGAACAGCGCGAAATTCTCTTGCATTTACTGGCGGAGCAGCCGGAAGAGGAGACAGGAATTACCGAAGAGTCCGGCCGTGTTTACCTTCGAAACACGCGGAAGACTGCGGACGAGTTCGGCATTACGAACGTATCGCAAGTTATCCCGCGATTAATTGATAAGGCTTACGGACCTGCACTAGTAAAAGTAGATGACAGAGAAGGCGTCTATGAATTCCCAGATCCGGTGTTTAGACTTTATATTCGCTTGCGCGCACTTAGCAAATCGTAGGCGTTCGATTGAAGAAGACGGGCTTGACTTGACCATCCCTATGGGCGGTCAAGTCAAGCCTCGCGCCGCCGTATCGTCGGGAGGTTCAAACGAGCCCTCGCCCGACAGACGCCGCTCTCCGTATAGTTGATGGCGGTCGCGATCTCTCGGTCGGTCGCTCCCTGGGCGTGCATCTCTCGAATGCGCGCGTCCCTCTCTTCCTGTTCCTCGTCGAGTGCCGCATCGCGAAGCTCCCAGTCGACGAGGTGCCCGTCGTCGTGTAAACGCGCCTCAAACGGCTCTACTCCCGACGGCTTGCCCCGGAACTTGTCATACCTCACCACGAAGCGCGCGCCGTCTTGCGGCTTGTAGCCTCGGGGCCGCTCCAAGCGGATCACCACGTCGAGCACGTCCTCGTGCCCCGACGAGCCGCGTTGCTCGCCGCCCTTCCCGGCGTGATGCACCTGAAGCACCGCGAGTCCGCGTCGCCGCAGGTCGACGATCCAGTCCTGCACGGGCTGGAACGACTCCTTCGAGTTCTCTTCGCCCTGGGCAGCCAGCGTCGCGTGTGTCGGGGGCGGGACGCGGTGGTCTTGCTCGGTCCACTCTCCCACGTCCCGCATTCGTCCGGACAAATAGCTTTACACATGGCGTCGTCTGTGCATTATATTGGCCATGCTCTCGAGATCGCCCGCAGACCAGGCCCTCCTCGAACTGTTCGCGCAGCGTGGGCTCCTTCGGACCTCGCAGATCCTCGCGGCTGGCGTGCACCGACGCGTGCTCTATCGGCTTCGCGATGCGGGTCGGATAGACGAAGTCAGCCGGGGGCTCTATCGGCTGGCGGCGCTGCCCGAGCTCACGCAGCCCGACCTGGTCATCGTGGCGTCGCGGATTCCGGCCGCCGTGCTCTGCACGATCTCGGCGCTGTCGTGGCACGGCCTCACGACCGAGATTCCCCACGCGGTTCACGTGGCCCTTCCCAGGGGAACGAGCCGACCCAAGCTCGACCATCCGCCGCTCAGCCTCTACTTGCTGGCCCCCTCCGTGCACGCGCAGGATGTCGAGACGGGGAACGTCGACGGGGTCCCCATACGGGTCTACGGGCACGTGCGTACCGTGGTCGACTGCTTCCGTTTCCGCAATCGGCTCGGCAATGACGTGGCCGTCGAGGCGCTGAAGCTCTGCGTCGCCCGGAAGCGCACGACGGCGCGCGAGTTCCTCGAAGTGGCCCGACGCCTTCACCTGCAGAGCGTCCTGATGCCCTATCTGGAGGCTCTGGCGTGAGCCGAAGGACGCCTACCAACGTGGCCGCATCGATCCACCGGCGCCTGTTGGACCTGGCGCACGAGCGCCAGCGCCCGTTCAACGAGCTTCTCCAGTACTACGCCATCGAGCGGTTCCTCTTCCGACTCGGCCAGTCGTCCCACCGGCAGCACTTCATCCTGAAGGGCGCCCTGCTGCTGCGCACCTGGGACCCGCTCACGTCCCGACCTACCATGGACATCGACCTGCTGGGCTTCGGCGACAACGCCATCGAGGCGCTCGTGAGGGTGGTCCAGGAGTGCATGCTGGTCGACGTGGCGGACGATGGGGTCCGCTTCGACCCTGCCAGCGTTCGCGGCGAATCGATCACCAGGGACGCCGAGTACCTGGGGGTTCGCGTGCTCTTCGAGGGAACGCTGGGGGAACGCACCCGCCTGCACCTTCAAGTCGACGTGGGCCTTGGCGACGCCGTCGTGCCAGCGCCCATCGGTATCGAGTACCCGGTGCTCCTCGACCAGGCTCACCCGCTGCTGCTGGGCTATACGGCAGAGACCGTCGTGGCCGAGAAGCTGCACGCGATGGTCGAGCTGGATCTGGCCTACAGCCGGATGAAGGACTTCTGGGACATCGTGAATCTGGCGAGGCGGCAGGAATTCCAGCTGCAGGCCTTGGTCGACTCCGTCGTGGCCACGTTTTCCAGACGTGGCACGGCGATCCCCGGCGTCCCGCCAACGGCGTTCACCGAGGCCTTCTTCGACAGCCCGGCGAAGCAGATCCAATGGCGAGCTTTTCTCAAGAAGAGCCGGCTGCCCGACACGGAGTTGCGCACCACGATCGTCGACTTGGCGACCTTCGCGATGCCCGTGCTGACGGCGGCAGCCGCTGGAGAACCAAAGCACGCGACGTGGTCGCCGGCCACAGGCTGGAGGCAATGACAGGTGCGGCCCACGCCGCAGTCAGAGCGCGCTCAGGTCGTGCAGTCCCCATCGAACCAGACCGGCACACCATCGGACAGCATGCATTTCTGGAGCGAATCCGGATAGTTCGTTCCCGGGCCGCAGAGCTTGGTGTCGCCGGGCGTGCAGGCCAGGCAGCGCTCCAGCAGGCAGGCGCGCCAGAGGGGGACGTCGACGCCGTAGACCTCGCTGCAGTAGTGGACTCCGGCGGTTCCGTTCACGTGGCAGGCCCGGGTCGTGCAGGCGCGCCAGTCGCCGGCGCTCGAGTCGCAGGGTTCGGCGGTCGCGGGGTCGAGTTCGGCGGTCGCGGGGTCCAGCTCGGCGTAGGGGTCCCACGCGTCGCAGGCCGCCCGGGCGTTGGACGCCAGGTCCGCGATGGGTTCGTACGAATCGACCGCTTCGGCCGATGGCGAGGACGAGCACGCGACCAGCGCCAGCACCAGCACCGAGGAAAGGCGCCTCATGCCGGCCTCCCGCTGCCGTTTACTTCGACCGTCACGTGCACCAGGTCGGAAAACTCCGCCAGGAGCGCCCGGTAGGCGTCCGGGGTACAGGGCTCGGGGCCCACCACCGACAGGATGGCCGCGTAGTGACGGGGGCCGATACGCCAGACGTGCAGATCGGCCAGCGTGCAGTCGCCGCCCTGCTCCACCGCGTGGCGGATGGCGGCCAGACGCTCCGGTTCGACCTCGGCGTCGAGCAGCACGGCGGCCGTGTCGCGGAGCAACCCCAGGGACCAACGGCCAATGACGAGCGCGCCGACCACGCCCATCATGGGATCGAGCCACACCCAACCCGCCAGCTTGCCGGCGGAGAGCGCCACCAGCGCGAACACCGAGGTGAGCGCGTCGGCCAGGACGTGCAGGTAGGCGGCGCGCAGGTTGTGATCGTGGTGAGGGTGCACGACCCCGTGGTCGGACGAGGACGCGTCGTGGCCCACGAGGGGCTCGCGTTCAGGCTCGTGATCGTGCTCGTCATGGCGCAGCAGGAAGGCAGAGGCCAGGTTGACCGCCAGGCCGAGCACGGCGACCGCGATGGCCTCGTCAAAGCGGATCGGGACCGGCGAAGCCAGGCGCCCCGCGCTCTCGAAGAAGACCAGCGCGGCGGCGGCGGCCAGGCCCACCGCGCTCGCGAAGCCTCCGAGGGCGCGCGCCTTGCCGGGGCCGAAGGTGTAGCGGCGATCGCGGGCGTGCCGGCGCTCGAAGACGTAGGCGTAGGCGGCGATGCCGATGGCGGCGGCGTGGGTGCCCATGTGCCAGCCGTCGGCCAACAGGGCCATCGAGCCATAGAGCAGCCCCGCGCCGACCTCGACCACCATCATGGCGAAGGTGAGCGCCACGACCCAGCGCGTGCGCCTCTCGCCCGTCGAGGTCACGGTCGCGCCAAACACGTGATCGTGGGCGCGGGGGAAGGTGTCGGCGCACATGTGTGCTCTCCTGGCCCCGGCGTTCGCGGGCTCTGGAGGCTTACAGTACGGGCCCGAGCGTCACCTCGCAAGGGGCGCCGCGGGCGCAGATCGTAACACCGTCCCCCAAGATCGTCAAGATCGTAAGACCGACCCCATCTAGAATCTTGACGCGGGAGCAGACAGGTAAAACATAATCGGCGAACCGATTCATCATTCACTGGGGGGATCATGCGAAAGCTGGGCTTCGTGGGGCTGCTCGTGCTCGCCGGGGGCCTCTGGGCGTGCGGCGGTGACGACGGCAAGACCGAGGACACCGCGGGCACCGACACGGCGGTCGCCGACACGGCCGCGGGCACCGACACGGTCGCTGCCGACGAGGCGGAGGACGTGGCCGTGGGGGCGACCTACGCCGAGCCGACGGGCGGTGCGACGTGGACCGTGGCGCGCGTGGCCGAGGCGAAGACGCGTGACGAGGCCATCGCGGCCTGCTCGGGGTTGACGCTCGAGGGCCTCGGCGGCTGGCGACTGCCCACGGTCGGCGAGGCGCGCGGCCTGTACCGCGACTGCCCCGATCTCGAGGTGGGCGGCACGTGCCAGATTGGCGCCGGGTGCCTCGACAGCACCTGCAACGACGCCTCGTGCAAGACGTGCCAGACGGCGAGCAGCCAGCCCGCAGGACAGTGCAAGGCCCTGCAGGCCTTCCAGCAGGGCTGGGAGGGCGCCGGCTGGTACTGGACGTCGGATGAAGCCGCCGACCTCGGCCAGTACTGGGTCTACAACCTGTGCCAGGGCGCCTTCAATGTGGTCGTCGGCGGCTCCATGTACGACGTGCGGTGCGTACGCTGAGCCCGCGCTCGGTATCGTAGACGTCCTACCTCGTCAACCGCTCCCGGACCCACGCCTCCATCTCGCCGAGGGTGCGCGTCAGGGACCAACGCCCGTTGTCGAAGGCCCCGTAGTCGGCGCCGGACATGGCCGCGGCGAAGCGCGTCGAGTTCGCGAAGAACAGCCAACTTTCGGTCCACAGGCGCTCGATGGGCTCGTCGAAGGCGCTGCCCCCCTCCGTGGGGCCCTTGGCCAGGCCCTTCTTCCACGACAGCACCACCAGGTCGGTCGCGGCGCGGGTCTGGGCGTTGGTCTCGCCGATGACCGTCTCGAGCCGCGCGAAGTGCCCGGAGACCCAGCCGGCGGCGTGGCAGGCGCTGCACACCCGGCGCAGGCGCTCGCCGCGTACCTCCTGCTCCGCGGCGTCGATGACCGCCGACGCGACCGGCGTACCGTCGAGGTTGGTGGGCAGGGCCAGCCCGGCCGCGTTTCGCACGGCGGAGGTGTCGGCCGAGAGGGGGTGCGGGTGCGCGTAGGGCAGCCCGAACAGGCGCCAGGGCAAACGATCGTTCATGCGATGCGTGCGCACTCCGACCACCTCACCTGCGGGTGTCGCCACGCCCGAGATGTGGCAGGCGGCGCAGGTGGGCGCGCTGAAGCTCTGGCCCGCCACCCAGGGCGTGGCCTCGAAGTCCCAGTCGCTCGAGGCGGCGGCCGTCAGCGCGCCGTGCCGGCTGACCTGCCACACGGCATAGGCGGGCACGTCGGGGCCCTTGTGGCAGCCGATGCAGGCCTGGGCGTGGCGCGCCTGGGCCTGGCTGAAGCGGTGGCGGGGGTGGCACGAGCCGCACGAACCCAGCGAGCCGTCGGGGTTCACGCGGCCCACGCCGTCGTTGGGCCAGCCCGCGAGCACGGGGAAGCTCATGGCTCCCGCGGGCGTCTCGCGCAGGGCGCTGCCCGCGACCGTGACGCGCGTTCCGTGGCAGGACAGGCACGCCGCCGCCCGCGCCTCCTCGCTGGGGGGCGAGATGACCAGGCGCCCGTCCTCGACGCGGGCCACGCCGGTCGATTGGGCCTCGAGGTCGTGGTACAGCGGGTTCGCGTCGAGGTTGGCGTAGGCGTGGGCCATCAGGTTCCGGTCGAACTCGGCGACCTCGGTGGGGTGACAGGCCGAGCAATCGGCAGGCGTCACGACCACGTGCACGCGCTGGTCACCGTGGTCGAAGGTGTCGGCGTGCCGATCGGGCTCGCGCAGGTGGCACTCGGCGCAGCCCACGACGTAGTCGGCCGTGCCGTCGGGCCCGGTGGCAGCCGAGAACAGGCGGGCGGCCGGCTCGCGCTTCAGGGCGGCGGCCGGGGTCACGCGCGAGTGCCGCGAGGCGCGCCAGTCCACGACAATGCCGGGCGTGACGTCGGCGTGGCAGTCCAGGCAACCCTGCGTGGCGGGGCTGACGGGCGCCTCGGCCGGTGGCGCGGCCAGGAGCCAGAAGACGAGGGGCAGCACGGTCGTCGTCACGGCGACCTCACGAGAGGATCGATTGGGGAGAGGCTAGCGCGCGACAGACCCGGCCGCCAAGGATTTCGCGGAAGCCCGGTCTACTTGCCGAGGTTGCCGAGCGCCTGGCCGAGCGTACTGTTGCCGAGGATGGCGGCCGCGCCGGCCAGGCCGCCCCGATCGCCCTGCACGAGCACCGTGGGCACCTTCACGAGCTCGGGGTGCTCGGCCAGCACCGGCAGCAGCTCGCGCAGGATCGACAGTTGCTCGCGCAGCATGGCCAGCTCGAGCGTCTTGTCGGCGCCGAGCACCGCCACCTGCGCGCGCTGGCCCTCGGCCTCGTTCTCGAGGCGGTTCTTGGAGCCGATGCCGAGCTGCTCGTCGGCCTGGCGCTTGATCTGCGCGGAGATCAGCACCGACTGCTGGTCGGCCTCGGCCTTCTTGCGCTCGACCTCGACGCGGGACTCCTGGGCCTTCTTCTCCTGGTCGAAGGTCTCGAGCATCTGGCGGGCCAGCTGCATGCGCTTGCCGGGGATGAGCAGCTCGGGCGGCACGTACGGGTCGCCGAAGCGCACCTCGCGGATGATGAGGCCGGTCTTCAAGCCCTCGGGCTTGATGGCGTTCTCGACGGCCTCTTCCATGGCCTGGCGCTCGTAGAGCACGTCGAGCACCTTCACGTCGCGCGAGCCGAGGATGTTGCGCGACACCGAGCGGTACATGGGCGTGATGATGCGGTCCTCGACCTCGCGCAGCTCGCCCACGTAGGCGACGACGAACGGCGCGTTGTCGGGCGTGACCTGGACCAGCACGCGGCTGTCGAGCCACACGTCCCAGCCCTCGACCTTGTGGATGATGGCTTCGTCGGCGGCGCCCTCGGGCTTGCCGATGGGCTCCTCGACGATGGCCTGGGTGATGGCGCCGTCGGGACCGATCTCCAGGTTGAAGAAGCGCCGCGTGTAGCCGCCCTCGTAGCGCCACGTCTGCACGCGCGTGTCCATGTGCGTGATCGTGAGGGCCAGCGGGTTCAGGTAGTACTTTCCGGGTAGCAGCACCTCCTGCCACACGCCGATGAACCCGCGCGGCACCAGGGGGTTCGACAGGTTCGTGAGGGCCAGCTTCTTGGCCTCGTCGGCGTTCAGCACGCGCAGGGCGTCGAGCTCGGCCTGGATCTCGGCTGCGGTGGGCACGTCGGTGGGCGCCTCGACCGGCGGGGTCTCTCCCGCCGGGGCGTCGGGGGGCGCCGGCGCGCGGGGAGAGGGGCGCGCGGCCTCGGCGGCGCTGGTCTTCTCGAGGTGCCTCGCGACCTCGAGCAGCTTGGTCAGGCGCGCGCGCTGGTGGTCAATCTCGAGCTGACTGGCCTCGAGGTACGACTCGATGATCGACTTGGGGACCAGCGGATCGCCCTTGTAGGTCTGGCCGACGTTGCTCTTGACCACGCCCACGAAGCCCGCGTGGACCTCGGTGGCCGGTACGGGATCGCCCACGTCGAAGAGGTAGCGGTTCAGACGGTACGTACCGGGCTTCAGCACCGTCAGCTGCGGTCCGCGCTGCCCGCGCGGCTCGGCGCCGTCGCGATCGGCGCCCATGAAGTACTCGGCGTCGAGGTACCTCGAGATCTCGGCCTCGGGCCACTCGTCGGCCAGGTACTGGCCCTCGGGCAGCGGCCGCCCGTCCTTGGCCGTGATCACGGCGAGCATGTCGGGCGCCACCTCGACCGTGTCGAGCTGGTCGATGTCGTAGATGACGCGCACGAAGAGGCGCAGGTGGAAGCCGGGCGGGATGGTCTCGGCCTGGGGACCCGCCTGCCAGTTGGTGGCGATGACGCGGTTCGGCGGCATGCTCGAGCCGTAGATGCGCTTCAGGTGCCCCACCTTGTCCGAGTCGATGTAGACGAACGACGTCGCGAAGATGAAGAGCACCGCCAGCGTGATCAACACGGCCCGGAGGGCGGTGACCGCGACGGGGGCCATCCCTCCGCGCCCCGCGCGCTCGAGCAGCTTGGGCAGGAAGACGGCGGCCAGCAGGAAGACGAGCGCGAAGACGAGCCATCCCATGGGGTACCCTCCGGTTTTGACCACCGCTCCGAACGCCGCGTCACGCCGCGGGCTTCTCGCTCGTGGCGTCCTTGCCCACGCCCAGCGCCGAGGCCGCCTTCGCGAGCACACCCGTGCCCACCCAGCCGCCGACCATCGCCACGGCGATGGCGCCCACCGGGTGGGTGACGGTCGGGCCGGCCGCCGTGCCGACCAGGCCAGCCGAGACCACCCAGTACATCACGAACCCGGTCACGGCCCCCGTCACGAGGCGCGCGACGATCGACCGGACCTTCTTGCGCTTGCCGTGCAGGCACGCCACGCCGCCGCCCACCAGGCCACCCACGGCCCCTAGCACGAAGGGCAGCAGGGGCATGCCGGAGCGGATCGAGAACGTGGCGTCGTCGAGCCCCGGCACGCTGGCCGTGAAGGTCGATCCGCCGGGGCGCTCGGCCGACAGCCCGATCTGCAGCGTGCTGCTCCCCTTCGCGAGGGTCCCGCCTTCGGCGCTGACGCGCACGGGGCCGTCGTGCCTCAAGGCCACCTCGAGCGGTCGACGGGTGGTGACCAGGCGCCCCTGCGGATCGACGAGCTGGACCAGCAGCGTGCCGGTGTCGCCCATGTCGAGCCCGCCGGGGCCTTGCAGGCGCAGCGTCGTCCCGGCGGGGAACGCCGGCGCCTCGGCGGCCACCACCTCGAGGGTCGCCTCCTGGAGATCGGGGATGCTGGCGCGGAAGCGCACCGAGCCGGCCCGCGTCACGGTGAAGCTGACGCTCGCGTCGCTCTTGCCGGCCTGGATGGTGGCCTCGGTCGTGCTGCCCCCGCCGCCGAACAGGACAGCGCCGGTGGCCGTGACATTCGCCGTGAGGTCCTTCAGGGTGGCGATGGCGCGGTCGTCGTCGCCCACCAGGCGGATCGTCAGGCCCTGCGGCTCGCCGACCTCGATCTCGGAGGGACCGAGCAGCACCGGCCGCGAGTACGGCGGGATGAAATGGAGCGTGGTGGGGACGCCGTCCCGGATATCGACGGCCGGGGTCGCCGACAGCAGCTTCACGTCGAGATCGCCGGCGACCGTTCGCTGCAACGTGGCCTGGCCCTGCTGGCCGGGTGGGATGACGATCACGGTGGGGTTGGCGGTGCACTCGGGCGTGCTCAGGAGCACCTTGACGTCGGCGGGCGCGTCGGCCCCGAGCACGCCGGCGGTGACCGTGGCCTTGGCCTGCCCGTCGGCCCGCACGGTCGTCCGATCGAAGGCCACGTAGACCGGGAGCCCGCCACCGACCACCGGGGTGGCGGGCGCCGTCGGCGCGACCACCGACGCGGGCACGTGCTCGACCTCGGCAGAGGGCCCCTCGACCACGTGGGCCGTGGGCGCGAGGGTGCCGTCGACGTGGTGCATGGGAACCGTCCCGGTGACGTAGCGGGCTTCGACCGCGTAGGACGGCCCCGCCGCGGCGACACGGTCTGGCCGCGCCCGTGCGGCGCGCGGCTCCGGGACCGCAACGACGCACGAGCCGTCGAAGAGCCGCGGGCTCCACGCCTGCACGCGCCACAGCCCCGGCTCGTTCACCTCGAAACGAAAGACGCGCGCAGAGGTGCCGGCGGCGAACACCAGGGCCTCGCCCGCCGCCGCGCCCTCCAGGGCCGGCGTCTTCTTCGACGGCGACGCGATCGTGAGGTTGAAGGGCACCGGCGCGTCGGCCGGCGCGGCGATCTCGGCGTCGGAAGAGTCGAGCAGCCTCACCGTCAGCGTGACGGCGCTGCCGAGGTCCGCCATGCCGGGAGTGGCCGTCACGCCCAGGCGATAGGGCGTCCGGAGCGCCGGCGCGGCTGCGGGGGCGACCTCTTCTGCGAGGGCTCTCGAGAACAGCCCGGGCACCAGGACCAACAGCAGCAGGGGAGTCGCCTTCATGGGCAGGGCTCGCGCGGCGGGTTGTTTTCCTTCTTGTGCCAGAATCGCGAGCCCTTGTCCACCGACGATTCGGGTTGACGCCGAAGGAAAACCGACGTAAACGGTCGGCGCGACACGTTCGTAACCCACAATGGAGTTACGCTATGAACCGGCTCCTCCCCCTCCTCCTCGCGGTGCTCCTGTCGGCGGCCTGCGCCGGACCTGCCGACGACGGCGCCGTGGCCTCGACCGCGGCCGCGCTCGGCAAGGCCGACAGCCCCGACAGCGCCGACCACGCCTGCCAGGTCGTGCTGCGCTCGGTGGGGCGAGCCCCCGGCGGTAACGACTACGAGACCGACTGCGAAGGCCACGACTGCCAGTACGTGTGGCGGGGCGCCGTCGACGTCGCCGAGGCTCTGCCGGTCACGTCCTCCGTACACGTGCTCTACCACCTGTCGTCCGATCCGACCTGGTGGGAGGTCGAGGCCCACGCCGACACCGCCAGCACTCCGGGTTTCCGGCGCTACGCCTTCGCGCTCGCCGACCAGCTCTTCGGACCCGGCTTCGACGCCGCGGGCGCCACGATCCAGCTGGTGGCCTTCGTGCGCGACGCCGACGGGGGTCGCCTGTTCGACCACAACCGCTTCCCCGGCGACTTCGACAACCTGGCGCTCACCGCCGACGGCGGCTTCGCCGGCAACGACGGTGGCGTGTGCCAGCCCGTGCTCGGCAGCCTGTACTTCTCGGACGACTGGAGCGAGACCGCCTACGGCGCGCGCCGCCAGGGTGGCTGGCTCGAGGTCCACTACGACCTCGATCGCCTGCCGCAGTGCCGCGGCACGCACAACGGCTACCCGGCCTGGGACCTCGTCGCCACCGCCAGGTTCCTGCCCGGCGGCCAGCTCGTCGAGGGCAGCGTGCGCGACTTCGTCTCGAACTACGGCACACCCACCAACGAGGCCATCGAAAAGCCGCTTCTGGTGCGCATCCCCGACGACGCCGAGTCCGTGCAGCTGTGGTTCCGCAACAACTCCGGCGCCGGCTCGACCTGCCAGGCGTGGGACTCGAACCTCGACGCCAACTACGCCTTCGACATCTGGCCCGCGGCCGACGACCCGCGCTGCCTGGGTGTCCAGAAGGCCCGCGACCTGCACGCCGAGTCGGACGAGATGGTGATGAACGAGGCCTCTTGCCTCGCCTACGACGTGGCCGCCAACACGGATGCCACGGGCTGCGAGCTGCGGGTCGAGGGCTTCGGGGATGGGTACATGGGCCACTACGGCATCCCCTTCCACTGGCTGGTGACCTATCTGCGGGTGGGCGCCGTCGGGGGCGAGGTGCTGAACGCGGGCCTGTTCACGCGCGCCGTCGACAACAAGACGGGCGTCACCTCGGAGCAGTTCTCGCTGGGGTTGCCCCTCGGCGACGGGCTCTATCGCGCGGGGCTGCCGTATGGCGTGACGGGATTCCAGTCGGTGCAGCCGGTCGACGTGCGCGTCGAGGCCTACGCGTTCTTCGTCGACGTGCGCCGCCCGTCGGGGAGCGTCGACCGCCTGTGGGTCAGCCACGGGGGCGCCAACTACGTGCTGGCCGACGCCTTCGCCCTGCCCACCACGCGCGTGTACATCGCCTATGGCAACGTCAGCTGGGCCAACCCGGACGCCCTGGTCTACGAGTCGCGCAAGGCTTGCCAGATGTAGGGGCGCTGCGAGCCGCTCCCCACGGGCGATCGCCCTACCCTTTCCCGAGCAGCATCTTCACGAAGCGCGAGCGCACCTGCTCGCGGGCCATCACCTTCTGCACCGGCGGCAGCCGCTCGAGCGAGCCGAGGATGCCCGCGAGGAAGCGCCCGCCGGTCGAGCCGTCGTCGGCCATGAGCTCGGCCAGGTTGCCGCGCTCGAGGGCCATGCGCACGACGCGCTCCATGCCCGTCTTCGGCACGTCGCCGCGACGCCCGCCGCGCTTCATGGCCAGGGCGCCGTGGGGGCACGCGCCCGCGCACACGCCGCAGCCGATGCAGCGCTCGGCGTCGACGGTGGGCAGCAGGCGGTTCTTGCGCTTCGTCGGGGTGCCGCTGGCCTCCATGGCGATCGCGCCCACCGGGCAGGCGCGGGCGCACCGCGAGCAGCCCTTGCAGGCGATCGGGTCGTTGAACGGCAGGAAGCCGGAGGGCGCCACGGCCGGCAGCCCGTGGCGGTTGATGGCCTGCAGCTGCTCGCAGCAGCACCCGCAGCAGTTGCAGATGTAGACGGGGTGCCGCTGCACGTTGTCGGCGATCTGCACGAGCCCCGCCTCGCGCGCCGCCACCAGCAGGTCGAGGGCCTCGCTCTTGTCGACGGCGCGCCCGAACCCGCGGCGCGCGATGAACTCGGCCCCGCCGTTCAACGACAGGCAGTTGTCCATGGGCGCGTCGCACTTCGTGCCCAGGTGCTCGGCCGTGTGGCGGCAGTAGCAGAGCGACACGGCGCGGAGCGAGGACTCTTCGATCAGCCGGGTGGCGCGCTCCCAGTCGAGGACCTCGGGCGTCTCGTCGCCGCCCGCCCCGCCTGCCCCGAGCGAAGTCGAGGGGAGCATGGCCGAGGGGAACGCCGTCTCGTGGACCACGGCGCGCCCGACCACCGTGGGCTTCAGGAAGATTTCGCGCGCGAAGGTGTCGTCGCCCAGCAGGTAGGCGTGCAGCGCCTCGGCCAGGCGCTTCTTGGGGACGTGGTCGTGCGTGCGCATCATGGCGAACTCGAGGAAGCCCGCCAGCGGCGGCGCCAGCATGTAGGCCACCTTCTTCGTCTTCGGGTGCACCAGGTCCATGACCAGCCCGCGGTCGGCCATCTCGTCGAGCCGCGCCTGCAGCTGCTCGGAGGGCACGTCCAGCTCGCGGGCCAGCCTGTCGAGCGGCGCCGGCTTCAGGGGCAGGCGCGCGGCCAGCGCGGCGTCTTCGGGGCGGAAGAGGATCTCGAGGATCTCCTTCCAGCCGGCCCAGGCGGCCTCGGTCGAGGGCTCCGGGAACGGCATGAAGCCCTTCCCGAGGCGAGTGGCGAGGTCGCGGTATTCCTGCTTGAGGTGGCCGAGGTGTCCCATGGTGCCTCCCGGATCAGGGGTTCGTGGACGCGTCGGGATCGGCGGGCCCCGACGATGGGAACTCGCCCGTGTCGAGGTAGACCTGCACCGCCGGAACGAGCAGGTTCGCGATCTGCGTCTGGAGCAGCGTGACGCCCGCGTCGACGAACTGCTTCCAGCCGGTGTAGTCGCCGCTGACGCCCTTGATGTCGCCGAGGAAGACGTCCTGCTGCACCTTGAGCCCCGCGCCCAGCACCGCCGCCGTGAGGTCGGCGTCGAACAGCGGCTTGCCGATCTCGACGATGAGCAGGTCGGGGATGGCGGCCCGGGCGGCGGCGATCTCGGCGGCGGACTCGACCGGGGGCATGACCAGCAGGCGCGGATCCATCGCCTTCTGGGCCGCCACCGTGTCGATGGGGTCGCGCACCAGCGCGGTCTCGAAGTAGGGCCCCGCCGCGATCTCGTCGACGACCTGCTGCAGCAGATCGGTGCCCTGGTCGACGTAGAGCATGACGCCCAGCTGCTTCGCGAGCGCGAGCTCGTCGGAGAACCGGGGGACGTGCTGCGTCTCGGGGTCGGCGGGATCGGCGCCGTTCAGCGTGAGCGCCTGCACCTCGGCCCAGGAGAGGTCGCGCAGGTTGCCCGTGCCGTCGGTGGTGCGGTCGACGGTGCCGTCGTGCATCAGCACCAGCACGCCGTCCCGGGTCTGGTCGGTGTCGATCTCGACGAAGTCGACGCCCAGGGCGGCCGCGGCGCGCAGCGAGGCCAGCGAGTTCTCGGGGGCATGCTTGATGTAGCCGCGGTGCGCCGCCACCAGGGGCCGCCGGCAGGCCGGATCGACCAGGCAGGCATGCGGCATGGGCCAGGGGTCGGGGGCGACCTCGGCGGGGACGTCGACCGCGGGCGCGTCGGCGAGGACGTCGACGACCTCGCCCGGAACCGCGTCGACCGCGATCTCGACCGCGTCGTCGGGTGCCGCGACGTTGGCGCCACCGGAGCCGCCGCACGCCCACAACCCCCAGACCAGCACGACCCACCGCGTGAACCGCCCGTCGCGGAACATTCCGGGCCCCTCGCTCGTCGAACCATCAGTGTTTACCAGCGATTGCCCGCGATCGCAAGCCCCCTCGCGCGGCCCGCCCCAGCCCGGCGTCAGCGCGCCGAGCGGCGCATGCCGAAAGCGTGCGTGACCGTGGTCAGCCCCTGGTGCAGCAGGACCCCGAGGAGCAGCGAGAGCAGCACGCGCGACAGCGACGGCGTGACCGCCAGCGCCGCCACGGGCCACGCACCCAGGAAGAGGTCGACCTGGTCCAGCAGGTAGAAGACGGGCTTCAGGAGCGGCCGCGGCGTGGTCGTCCCGGGCGCCACGCCGAGCCGGCGTTTCAAGAAGCTGTTGGGCAGCTCGCCCAGCATGGCCGCGACCCCCAGCGCGAAGCCGAACAGCCAGCCGTTCACCTGCCCGTAGTCCACCAACTCGAGGGCCCGCGCCGGCGCCCAGTGGTGCAGCAGGTCCGTCTGCAGCCCGCACACGAGCGCCGTCCCCAACCCCACGACGAGGGGGCCCCGGAAGGTCTTGTTGGCACCGAACAACCGCCGGCCGCCGGGGCTCCACCCGCCGTCGAGCGGGCGCCGCAGCCCCGGCCACCAGTCGCCTTTCATGGCCAGGCCGTGGAGCACGCCGCCGCCGAGCAACGGAAGGAACAGGTAGAAGACACCGACGAACTGGCCCATGCGAGTCTCCGGGTAGGCCCCCAGCCTACGCCTCGGCGACGTAGCCCGCAAGGCCGTCCGGCGCGACGTGAAAATTGTTGAACCTTTTGATCCGATTGACTTTTTCCTTGATTCTCGGATCCCGACGGCTACACTCCGCGCCGACAGGAGAGGTCCATCCTTGCGGGAGCACCTTCGATGAGCTTCGAACCGCGACTAGCTGCTTTCCTTGACCCCTCGAACCACTTCGCGAGCCCCCTCGCGGCCCCGGCGCGGGTCGTGGGCCTCGACGTGGGTGCGGTTTCGGTGGGCGTCGTGGCGTTCACCGACGACGGTGACGTCCGGACCGCGTGGCGGCGCCACGAGGGGCACCCGGTGCGCCTGGCGAAAGAGCTGCTGGCCGAGGTGAACGCCCACCCCGACGCCGTGCTCGGCGTGATCGGCTCGGGAGCCCTGCGCCTGACCGAGCAGGAGGTCGGCGCGCGCGTCGACGCCGTGCGCTCGCTGATCGTGGCCACCCGCGCGCGCTTCCCCGAGGCGCGGCACCTGCTCGACGTGGGCGGCGGCTCGCTGTCACGCATCTCCCTGGGTGACGACGGCACGTTGGCCGAGTACGCCACCAACTCGCTCTGCGCGGCCGGCACCGGCTCGTTCCTCGACGAGCAGGCGCGCCGCCTGGGACTGGACCTGGAGGCCACGCACACCTGGGAGCCCATCGCCGAGCCCCCCGCGATCGCCACGCGCTGCGCGGTCTTCGCCAAGAGCGACCTCATCCACCGCCAGCAGGAAGGCTACTCGAAGCCCGAGATGTGGTCGGGGCTCTGCCGCGGGCTGTCGGCCACCATCGTGACCACCCTGTTCAAGGGCAAGCCCGCGCGCGGCCTCACGGTGGCTGTGGGCGGCGTTGCGCGCAACGCCGAGGTCCTGCGCTGGCTCGGAGACCGCCTGCCCGACGGCGTCGACACGTTCGAGATGGCCCACCTGGCAGGAGCCGCCGGCGCGGCCCTGCTGGCCGACGAAGCGGCAGTGACGGGGACCCGGCCCTGGACAGACCTCGACGAGCTCGAGTCGGCCACGACCGACGAGCCCCGCCGCGCGCCGCTGCTCCTCACGCGCACGCAGTACCCGTCGTTCGAGGTGGCCGACGCCTACACCGACCTCGAGGGCAACGAGGTGCGCGTGCACGCGTGGCCCGAGGGTGACGGCGCCGTGCGGGCCTGGCTGGGCCTCGACATCGGCTCCACCAGCACCAAGGCGCTCGTGCTCGGCGACGACGGCGAGGTGTTGGTCGACGTGTACCGCATGACCGGCGGCGATCCCCTGGGCGCCACGCGCAAGCTGTTCACCGCCCTCGACGCGCTGTTCGCCGGCCGCGGCCGCCCGCTCGAGGTGCTGGGCGCCGCCACCACCGGCTCGGGCCGCAAGCTGGTCGGCGCGGTCATCGGTGCCGATCTCGTGCAGAACGAGATCACCGCCCACGTCACGGGCGCCATGCAGGTCGATCCCGGCATCGACACCATCTTCGAGATCGGCGGCCAGGACGCGAAGTACATGGACTGCCGCGGGGGCTACTGCCGCGACGCCGCCATGAACTACGTGTGCGCCGCCGGCACCGGCTCGTTCGTCGCCGAGCAGGCGGCGCGCCTCGGCTTCCGCGTGCAGGACATCGGCGACGCCACGCTCGGCATCGCGCCGCCCATGACCTCCGACCGCTGCACCGTGTTCATGGAGCAGGACGTCGACACCCTGGTGCGCCGCGGCTTCCGGCGCGAAGAGGTGATGGCGGCGGTGCTCTACTCCGTCATCCGCAACTACCTGACCAAGGTCGTCGGCCCGCGCTACCGCAGCGCGCACAAGGTGTTCTTCCAGGGCGCCACGGCCCGCAACAAGGGGCTGGTAGCCGCGCTCGAGAACCTGTTGGGCGTCGAGGTGGTGGTGTCGCCCCTCTGCCACGTGATGGGCGCCTACGGCGTGGCCCTGCTCGCCCGGCAGCGCGCCGCCGAGGGCCCCGGCTTCCACACGCGCTTCCTGGGGCTCGACCTGGCCACCCGCGACGTCAAGCTGACCGAGGAGGTCTGCACCCTCTGCGAGAACAAGTGCGGCATCACGCACGCGCACGTCGAGGGCTCCTCCGCGCCGGTGTCGTGGGGCTACCTGTGCGGGCGCGAGCCCGACGAGCAGCGCGTCCGCCAGACGCCGGGCTACGAGGCCTTCCGCGAGCGTCAGAAGGCGTGGCGCAAGGCCGTACGCGTGGCGACGCCCCGCAAGGGCAAGGTGGGCCTGCCCCGCGCCATGGCCACCTTCGGCTACCTTCCGCTCCTGCAAGGCTTCCTGGCCGAGCTCGGCTGGGAGACCGTGCTCTCGAAGCGCACCGACGAAGACATCGTGCACGACAGCGCCGAGGCGGCCGCGGCCGACTACTGCTTCCCCATCAAGCTGGCCCACGGGCACCTGTTCGACCTGGCGCGCCAGCCCGACCTCGCGTGGATCCTGACGCCCGTGTTCCTGTCGGAGCGCAACGACCCCAAGAAGAGCATCGCGTCGAACTTCTGCCCCCTGAACACCGGCCTGTCGGCCATGTACATGGCGTCGCTCGCCATGCGCGGCCAGGACCCGGCGCGCGTGCTGCGTCCCTGCATCGACCTGCGCTGGAGCGAGCAGCGCCAGCTGCGCGAACTGAAGGAGACCCTGGGAGCCGCCCTGGGGGCTACGCCCGAGCAGCTTCGCCGGGCCTGGAAGGCCGGCCTCGTGGCCCAGGCGCGCTTCGACCGCGAGCGCTTCGACGTGGGCGCGAAGGCCTTGGATCGCATCGCCACGTCGGGCAAGCCGGGCGTGGTCGTGCTCGGTCGCCCCTACAACCTGCACGACGAGCGCGCCAACATCGGCCTGCCCCGCAAGATCGCCGAGTACGGGCTCGAGGTCGTGCCCATCGACTGCGTCGAGCTCGACCGCGACGAGCTGCCCGCCGACTTCCACAACGTGTTCTGGAAGCTCGGCCAGGACCTCCTGCTGGGCGCCCGGCTGGTGGCGCGCACGCCGAACCTGTACGCCGTCGTGCTGACCAACTTCTCGTGCGGCCCGGACTCGTTCGTGCTCACGTACCTGCAGGAGATCCTGGGCCAGAAGCCGCACCTGATCCTCGAGCTCGACGAGCACGGCGCCGACGCCGGCTACGTCACGCGCGTCGAGGCCTTCCTGGACGTGGTGAAGCGCGACGCCACGCGCGTGCCCGACCTCGTGATCCCGCGCCCCGACGAGTCCGGCCAGGCGCTGCGCCAGCGCACCGTGTGGCTGCCGCCCATGCACGCCATGGGCACACCCCTGATGGCCGCGGCGCTCCGCGGCGCCGGCTTCGACGCACGCGCCCTGCCCCCCGAGACCCGGGCCGACTTCGAGCGCGGTCGCGCCCTGACCCGCGGCACCGAGTGCCTGCCGGCGCCCTGCTCGCTGGGCTCGTTCCTCGGCGTGGTGGAGGCGCAGAAGCTCGATCCGGCTCGCCAGGCCCTCTTCATGCCCAAGGCCGCAGGACCCTGCCGCTTCGGCCAGTACGCGCTGCTCTATCGCCTGGTGCTGAACCGCGCGGGCCTCGGCGACGTGGCCATCATGAGCCCCGTGTCCGAGAACGCCTACGCCGACATCGGCGGCGGCGACACCACGCTGTGGCTGTGGCGCGCCATGCTGACCGCCGACACGCTCTTCAAGCTGGGCTGCCGCGTACGCCCCTACGAGCGCGAGGCGGGGCGCACCGACCGCCTGCTCGCCCGCGCCCTCGACCGCATGGTGACCTGCTTCGAGAGGCGCGACGAGCCCCTGCCCGTGCTCCGCTCGATCGTGCACGAGCTGGCGCGCATCCCGATCGATCCGAAGCCCCGGCCGCTGGTCGGCATCGTGGGCGAGATCTACGTACGCTCGAACGTGTTCGCCAACCAGGGCCTGGTGCGCTCCATCGAGCGCGCCGGCGGCGAGGCCTGGCTGACGCCCATGTCCGAGTGGATCCGCTACCTGGGCTGGCGCGACACCTGCATGGCCCGCGAGACCCCGTTCCGCCTCGGAAACCTGGCCGAGACCCACATCAAGCACGTGTACCTGGCCGCCGAGGAGCACGTGTGGGAGGCCGCCACGGCGCCCCTGCTCGCGGAGCGCCACGAGCCGCCCCTGCACGAGACCATCGCGGCCGGCAGGCCCTGGATCCCCATCGACTTCGAGGGTGAGGCCATCCTGACCATCGGCCGCGTGAAAAAGTTCGCCGAGCAGGGCGCGGCGTTCGTCGTGAACGTCAGCCCCTTCGGGTGCATGGTGGGCGCGCTGTCGGCGGCGGTCTTGCAGAAAGTGCAGGACGACACCGGCATGCCCGTGCTCAACATGTTCTACGACGGCGACGGCGACCTGAACCGCGTGCTCGAGGTCTTCCTGGCCAGCGCGGCGAAGGGCGAGACGCCCGAGGTGCCGCCGGAGTACGCCTGCCCGCCCAGCGCGTGCGAGGCGTGCGCCGGGGGGTGCGGCGGCCAGGTCTAGACCAGCGGGCGGTCGGCTGGAACGTACCGGCTATTCGGGCAGGCTGCAGAGCCCCTGGCTGATCTTCATCGCGCAGAAGTCCTCACCGCACATCGTGCAGTGATCGCGCGCCCCTTGCAGGTCGGACGAGCCGCTCTGGCGGTAGTACTGGCGCGCGCGGTCGCCGTCCAGGGCCAGCTCGAACTGCGTCTCCCAGTCGAAGCGGAAGCGCGCCCGGCTCATGGCGTCGTCGCGGTCGCGGGCCCCCTTGATGCCGCGGGCGATGTCGGCGGCATGGGCGGCCAGGCGGTGCACGGTGATGCCTTCGCGCACGTCGTGGGCGTCGGGCAGGCCCAGGTGCTCCTTGGGCGTCACGTAGCAGAGCATGGCTACGCCGTGCATGGCCGCCACCGCCCCGCCGATGGCCGACGTGACGTGGTCGTACCCGGCGCCGATGTCGGTGACCAGCGGCCCCAGCACGTAGAAGGGCGCGCCGTCGCACCACTCCTGCTGCAGACGCACGTTCTCCTCGATCAGGTGCAGCGGCACGTGGCCGGGTCCCTCGATGAACACCTGCACGTCGGCGGCGCGGCAGCGGCCGACGAGGGACCCGAGCGTCTTCAGCTCGGCGAACTGCGCGGCGTCGTTGGCGTCGTGCAGGCTGCCGGGGCGGAGCCCGTCCCCCAGGGACAGCGCCACGTCGTGTTCGGCGCAGATGGCCAGCACCTCGTCGAAGTGCTCGTAGAAGGGGTTCTCGGCGTCGTGCTCCATCATCCAGCGCGCCAGCAGCGAGCCTCCCCGGCTGACGATGCCGGTCAGGCGGCTCTGCACGAGCGCCACGTGCTCGTGGAGCAACCCGGCGTGGATGGTGAAGAAGTCGACGCCCTGCGCCGCCTGATGCCGCAGTTCGGCCAGCAGGTCGTCGGCCGTGACGCGCGCGAAGTCGCCGATCTTGGCCGCCACCGCGTACACGGGCACGGTGCCCACGGGCAGGCGCGACTCGCGGATGATGGCGGCGCGGATGACGTCGAGGTCGGCGCCCGTCGACAGGTCCATGACCGCGTCGGCGCCGTACTGCACCGACACGCGCAGCTTCTCGAGCTCGCCCTCGAGCGAGGAGCCCACCTTGGAGTTGCCGATGTTCGCGTTCACCTTGGTGCGCAGGCTGCGCCCGATGCCGCAGGCGTGCAGCGAGGTGTGGTGGACGTTGGCCGGGATGCAGATGGTGCCGGCGGCGACCTCTCGCCGGATCTGCTCGGGGTCGTGCCCCTCGTCGGCGGCCACCACACGCATCTCGGGCGTGATCTCACCTGCGCGGGCGCGCGACGCCTGGGTTCCCTGTGCCATCTGGAGACCTCCGAAAAGCCGGCGGAGTATAGGTCGGTGGGGGGCCCGGATCAATCGCAGGAGATCGAGATCGAGTAATCGCCGTAGCTGGACGACGACCACTCCTCGACGACCACGAAGAAGATCTGGCCCGGCGTGCCGCTGGCCGACACGCTCTCGGAGGTCGACGTGCTGGTCGACGAGTCGACGCACGACGACGGCACGCACGTGGCCTTCAGCAGGTACACGTCGAGATCGTCGCTCGAGCTGTCGATGGACACCGACGCCGTGACCGATGTCTTGCCGGCCGGCAGGATCACCACGTACAGGTCGTCGCCCTTCGACGAGGTCTGCACCGAGCAGCCCGTGTAGCCGCTCAGGTGGTTCGTCGACGAGATCGAGACGTCCTTCGTCTGCCCGCAGGTCAGCGCCGCGACGCTGGCGCACGCCGCCGGCAGGCAGGACGCTGCGGCCGCGCACTGGCTGTCGGCGCAGTCGGTGGCCCCGTCGTTGTCGTTGTCGATCGAGTCGGCGCAGCTGGTCTCGATGCAGGGCTCGGTGGCGCCGCAGTCGGGGTCGGCGCAGTCGGTGGTGCCGTCGGCGTCGTTGTCGACGGTATCGCCGCAGGCCGCCTCGTAGCAGGGCAGCACGTGCTCGCAGTCGCTGTCGTCACAGTCGGTGGCGCCGTCCCAGTCCTCGTCGACGCCGTCGGCGCAGGCGGTCTCGGAGCAGGCGCCGCAGTCGGCGACGCAGTCCTCGCACGTCTCGTAGGGCTCGCCGCACGTGCCGTCGCCGCAGATGGGGCACAGGTCGATGGGGCCCTTCTGGCACGTGCCGTTCACGCACGTGTCGTTGCCGCTGCACGCGTCGCCGTCATCGCAGAGGCCGCCGGTCTTGGGCGCGTGCTTGCAGCCGACGCCCTGTACGCAGGTGTCCGTGGTGCACAGGTTGCCGTCGTCGCACGACGCGAGGGCGCCGGCGAAGCACAGCCCCGACACGCAGTAGTCGCCCGCGGTGCAGCTGTTGCCGTCTTCGCAGGGGCTGTTGTCGGCGGCCTTCACGTGCTTGCAAGCGCCCGCGACGCACGTGTCGACGGTGCAGGGCTTGCCGTCGTCGCAGTGGCCGTCGACGCTGCACTCGGCGGTGTCGGGCACGGGCGGGAGGTCCGGCTCCGGCTCGGCCGTGTCGACGGGCGCGGGCAGATCGGGGGCCAGGTCGGGCGCGACGTCGGGCGCCCCGTCCAGGCTGGCGTCGGTCGGCGCGTCACCCGCCGCGTCGGGCGTCGACACGTCGGGCTGGGGCTTCGCGTCCGAGGCGTCCGGCCCAGGGTCGGGGGTCGCCTCGTCGGGCGCGGGCTCCGCGGTGTCGGGCCAGAGCGCCTCGTGGGCGTCCTGGCCCGCCAGGTCGGCGCGCACCTCGTCGGCGGGCTCGGAGCGCACCTCGCGCCCGCCCCACGAAAAGTCGGCGACGACGTCGGGCACGTGCACCCGGGTGTCGTCGGCGCCCGTGGAGCCGCCGCAGGCGACTACGGACAGCACGAGCAACGCGAGGCCGGGGAAGACGAGGCGGGTGGCCAAGGGGTTCCCGTTCGGGGATGTCGTCCGAAGCATCTTAGGGAATCGGTCGGGCGGGGTCAATCGCGGGCGGAGCGCACGCTAGAACGCGAGCTCGACGGTGCGCGTGGTCTGCCCGCTGGCCAGGCTCACGAGGTCCAGCAGGCTGGTCTTCTCGCGCGTCACGAGCAGGGTGTCGCCGTCGGGCAGCAGGCCCAGGTTGTCGGCCCGGGTCTCGGCCCCGCGCAACTCGGTGACGCGGCCGTCATAGATGCCGAGCGCATAAACGGCGCCCTCGTCGACCGCGTAGAGGGTGCGGCCGTCGGCGCTCACCACGAACTCCGTGAGCGCCAGGCCCGTGCCGTCGGCCTCCGAGGTCTCGCCGGTGTCCAGGCTGGTGAGCAGCACCCGCTGCTCGCCGTCGCTCTCGAGCGCGCCGTAGGTCACCACCATGTCGCCCGCGGGCGTCACGTAGTACACGGGGAACACGTAGGGGGTCTCGGCGGTGGTCTCGGCCAGGGTGGCCAGGTCGATGAACACCAGCGCAGCGCCGCCCTGCCCGTTCGACGACGCGTAGCGGAAGCCCACCACCGTGCCCGAATCGGGGGTGAACGCCACGGGCCCGCCGCAACGCACGCGCGCGTGCAGGCGCCCCTCGTCCAGGTCCACCAGCGCGGTGACCAGGTCCAGGTCGTCCACGGTCTCCTCGGCGCCGGTCTGCCGGTCGGTCTCGACGTGCTCGCCCACCTTCTCATAGCCCGACACGGCCGCCCACCGCCCGTCGGGCGACAGGCGCACGGCCCACGACAGGTAACCCAGCAGGTTCGGCTCGAAGTTCGGGAGGCGCACGGCCGCGGTCGGCTCGGCCGACGGTCCCTCGGCCCCGAGCGCCCACGCCCGCACCTCGTAGGTCGACACGCCCACCGTGGCGCCGGCGGTGTCGCCCACCAGGAACTCGGCCGGTTGCACGAAGGCCACGACCCGCCCCTCGTCGCGGGTCAGGCGCGCGTCGTAGACCAGCCCGCCCGTGGCCACGTCGAAGGCGGCGCGATCGCCCACGCGCACCAGGTGCAACGCGGTCTCGGCGCGCCCGGCGGCGGCCTGCTCCACCAGCGACAGCCAGCCGCCCAGGGGCCCCACCAGCGGCGAGCGGTACCGCCCGGCCTCCAGCGGCAGCGCCCCGCCCTCGGTCATCGTGGCCAGGTCGAAGGGCGCCAGAGCCGCCACGCCCGCGTTGTCGCGCGCCAGCCACGCACGGTGCACGTCGGGGGTCAGCAGCAGCGACGGCACCTCGGGCGCTATCACGACAGGCCCCGGCACCAGCGCGCCATCGGGCAGCGACACGCCGAGCAGGCGGGACTGCGACGTGCCGTCGGCCAGGGTCTGCTCCAGCGCGGTCACGGCCATGCTGCCGTCGGCGCTGACCAGCAGGTTGCCCGCCACCGTCTGCGCCTTGCCGGGGTCCTGCGCGCACGTGTTGCCCGCGCACTCCTCGCCCTCGTTCACGAAGCAGGTGGCGTTGAAAACGGCCGCCGAACAGGCGACCAGGATCAACAGGCGTCGAGCGTGCGTCATGACGTTCCCCTCGGTTCGTTTCGTCCTGGTCCCTTGGAATCGCAAGGGTCGTGCCAACCTGCAGCGAAGGCCATGATTCAGCTGCGATTCCAACGGGATGACGCGATCGTGACGCGTCGCTCGGGCCGAGGACGCGCCCACGGACTCCGAGAACCTGCGATCAGCGCGTCATGACTGGAGCGAGCTTCATCCAGCCAGACGCCGCCCCGATCGGATGCGTGCGATCAGGTCGATCGCCGCGGCCCGCGGATCGGGCGCCTTCGTCACGGCCGTCACCACCGCCACGATGCGCGCGCCGGCGGCCAGCACCTGGTCGAGGTTCGTGCCGTTGATGCCGCCCATGCAGGTGAAGGGAACCGTGAGGTGCGGCGCGATCTCGGCGATGGCGGCGGGCCCC
>Ga0172370_10001311_pt1 | contig 38170 bp, 24 predicted proteins | sample LakKiv5m_FD_114538 | JGI IMG/M metagenome (GOLD analysis project Ga0172370, IMG submission 114538) | Freshwater microbial communities from Kabuno Bay, South-Kivu, Congo - kab_022012_11.5m | ecosystem: Environmental > Aquatic > Freshwater > Lake | place: Democratic Republic of the Congo...
ATCCGCATCAAAACCCGCTTCCACTTGTCCTTTTCCTTTCATGCCAAAAATTTTCGCCGGACCCTCGCAGCAGAGTTTCACAATCTCTTTCATTTCAAGACCTCCATCATTTACCGCATTAAGCAAAATAGGCAATAAAGTATCAAGCTCGGGAATTCCGGACGGACATTCCATATAACCCCGCTCTTTTTCCACAAGCGAATGAGGAGCATGATCGGTCGCGATAATTTGCACCTCACCAAACTTCAAAGCCTTCCACATTCCAAACAAATCCATCTTTGTCCTTACCGGCGGATTTACTTTTATCAAATTACCGAAACTCGCGTAATCATCATCCGACAAAAGCAAATGATGCGGCGCAACCTCACAAGTGATCAAGCGTTCTCCTGCGGCATCCAACAAGTCCTGATATTCCAATAAAGCCGTCAATTCCTGATCGCTGGACACATGAGCTATATGCAATCTTTTTCCATTCTCCTTTGCCAATTCGCACAAAAATTTCACCGCGTTCGCCGCGCATTCCGGAGATCTGATTTTCGAATGAACAGACGGATCAACCACGGCATCTTTCGGCACCACAATTTTTCCCTGCCCGGCCCCTGACGGGCCATCCTCGCCTATCGTAGCCCCATATTCACTAAGATACTCCATCGCATTTTTGCGAATAATATCTTCATCTTCCGCGTGCGCCACGATAAGTTTATTGCATTTCTTGAAAAGTTCTTTAATCGTTTCATGACTCACGCCCATATTGCCGGTAGAATTCGCCACATAAATTTTCACCGCCGGAACATTTTCCACCTTATTTATTTCACCAATATTATTGCCATCAAAGCCTATATATAAGCCATAATTGCAATAAGCACGCTTCGCCACCAATTTTCTTTTTTCTTCCAAATCTTTTGCCGTCAAAATCGGCGGCACATTGTTCGGCATATCACACACCGTAGTCACACCACCGGCCACCGCCGCCTTCGTTCCGGTAAGCCAATCTTCCTTATATTTTTGACCCGGCTCACGCAAATGCACATGCACATCGATCAAGCCAGGAAGAATTATTTTACCTTTGCAATCAATGACTTCGTCAACTTCATGTTTTCCACCCCAATCAAATGTATTCACTATCTTGCCATCTTCAATCAAAACATCCGCATCATAGACACCCAATCCACATCCCACCTGCCCATTTTTTAAGAGAATTTTTGTCATTAAGAGCTCACTTTACATAATTTTTAAATCCTTAATTTAGAGTAAAAGTTCGCATAAGAATCTGTGCACGCGCACACTTTTTGGTCATTTTTTTGTCCTAAACAAGCCATTTTAATTCTGAAAATTTAAATTTTTAAGCTGCTTATATGAATCCCCTCATCTCTTCAGCACTTTTTTCAGCAGCGCCATCCTAACCGCCACGCCATTTTTCACCTGATCAAAATATCTTGCACGCGGATCTTTATCCACTTCCACCGCGATATCGTCAACTCTCGGCAAAGGCTGCATCACAATCGCATTTTTTTTCGCCTTCTTCATCAGCGCCGCATCCACCACAAACTGCCCCACAAATTTTCTGTATTCTCTTTCGCTCACAAATCTTTCTTTTTGAATTCTACTCACACTAATCACATCGGCATTCGCCACCATTTCTTCAGGTGTCAAAACCACTTTCGCCGCACCGGCCATTTCCTTCAAAATCGGCGCCGGCATCTCCAATCCTCTCGGAGAAACAAGCACAAATTTCACCTTAAAATATTTCAAAAGTCCATATTGAGAATGCTGCACCCTGCTATTTTTCAAATCTCCAATCATGCCAATCGTCAGCCCGTCAATTTTTCCAAACTCCTTCCAAATCGTATAAAGATCTAGCAAAGCCTGCGTAGGATGTTCATTCGAACCATCTCCCGCATTGATCACCGGCACATCACTCTGTCCCGCCAACACAGCCACGGAACCAGGTTCAGGATGTCTCATCACAACCACATCCGCCATCTGAGAAACCACTTTCCCGGTATCCTCCAAAGTTTCTAGTTTTTTAACCGAAGAAGTCTGCAACATATCAGCATTACTCAAAACTTTACCGCCCAATCGAAGCATCGCCGCCTCAAAACTGAATCTCGTTCTTGTCGAAGGTTCATAAAATAACGTCACCAAAATTTTTCCCGCCAAAATCTTCGACTCCTTCCCTTTTTTCGCGTCACTAAGCACTTTCTCCATCTTTTTAGCCTCCACAAAAAGATCCAGCAACCCTTCTCTATCAAACTGCTTTGTAGCCAAGATGTGCTGTCCTTTAAATTTCATTTTCATTAGGTTAGTCTCACCCAATTTAAAACAAAATTTCAAATATGTAAACACATGCACCCCACACTTGTCCTCAAATTACCAAACTGATAGGATGCAAGCATGCAAATAAACAACATCGACCAGTTCATGCAGTTTCTCGGAGATTTTATCTCCAAATATTATTTTTACGCCGTTGGCGGAGGTGTAGTCATTGTGATTATTCTTGCTATCATCGCCATCAAAATTCGCCTCAAAAACAGCAAACCCGGCAACAACAATTTTTCCAGCGCGATCCTAGAGCTCATTATTGGCAATAATCCGGAAATTCTCATTCAAATGGTTGACGAAAAAAATAAACGCAAAGCAAAAATTCTCGAAGAAATTAAGAAATTCAGCAAAATCAACGAATTCAAGAAAGTAAACAATAGTACTGTAGAAATTTCCGTCGACATGGACGGAGAAAATCATTGGTACCGCGCAAAAATCACCTCAGACAACGATAAACCAAAGATCACTTCCCTCACTAAAATTAAATAACTTAACGCACAGACACGCGCAAACGCGTATCGGAGTCTTGCATTCCATAAAAAATTAAGTTAAAAATAGATAAATTCAATTTCAGCATGTCAAAAGCCACCCTAATCCTCAAAGACGGCACTCGCCTTACCGGCGAAAGCTTCGGAGCTCCGCTGAGCGGAGCAGGAGAAGTTGTTTTTAATACGGGAATGATGGGCTATCCTGAAAGTTTTACCGATCCTTCATATACTGGCCAAATCATGGTGCTCACCTACCCACTAATCGGTAACTATGGCGTTGGCGCGGATGGCAAAGATGCGGACGGAGTGGAAAAAAGATTCGAAAGCGAAAAAATTCACATCAAAGGACTGATCGTCAGTGAGTATTCTGAAAACTACAGCCACTGGGATGCAACAAAATCTCTTGGCGAATGGCTCAAAGCAAATAATATTCCGGCAATCACTGGTATAGACACTCGCGCTCTCACGCAAAAAATTCGCCAGACCGGCACCATTCTCGGAAAAATCGTTCCGGAAAAAGGTAGCGACATTGATTTTTACAACCCAGATCTTGATAATCTCGTCGCTCAAGCTTCCATCAAAAAACCAAAAACTTACGAAAAAGGCAAAAAGAGAATCATCTGTGTAGATTGCGGCATGAAAAATAATATTTTGAGAAATTTTCTCGATAGAAATGTCACCGTCGTACGCGTTCCTTGGAATTACGATTTTATCGCCGCGGGTGAAAAATTTGACGGCATTTTCCTATCCAATGGTCCCGGCGACCCTGCCATGCTCACCGAACTCCACGAAATAGTGCGCAAAGCCATTGCCCTGAAAAAACCGATTTTCGGCATCTGTCTCGGCTGCCAAATTATGGCTCTCGCCACCGGCGCAAAAACTTATAAATTAAAATTCGGTCATCGTTCCCAAAACCAACCTTGCATCGACGTAGACACCGGTCATTGCTATATCACCAGCCAAAATCACGGCTTTGCTGTCGATGCCAAAACCTTAAAACCCGGCTGGAAAGTCTGGCTCGAAAATGCCAACGACCACACCGTAGAAGGCATCAAACACAAAACATTACCATTCTTCTCCTGCCAATTCCACCCCGAAGCCACTCCCGGCCCCACCGACACCACAAAATTCTTCGACGAATTCGTGAAGATGCTCTAAACGCCAATTCTACCGCGCACCACTCCATCCACCTTTTCAAGTGGTATATTTTGACATTTCATAGTGAAAAAAATATCATCCGCCGCCTATCACAATTTTACAATGACACCAGAAGTTGCTCGAAACTCAGCGGAATTATCTCCAGAAGAAATGGACGCAGAAGTATCGGCCCGCGTAAGTGCCCTGACTTTCGCGACTAAAGATGAAATCAGCCGTGCCATGAGCGGAACCCAATCAAACAGTCTCCCTCACTACTACCTACAAGCCTTCGACAATAATCCAACGCCCCGAATTTCAAGAGAACAAGTAGAAAAGATTACGGCGCAAAAAACCACAGTGGATAGCAATATCATCAGAGCAACCACAAATAAAACCGCCTATCTTAAAGATCAGGGTCTCACTATCAATGCGGAAAAAGATTATACGGAAGCAAGACCACAAGTCGTCGCTTGGCTCCTACAAAGCACTCGCGTCCTAGTTTTGAAAACAGATAAAATTCCAACCACGACACTCGCCCTGCATGACGCAGCCAGATCAACACTTCCATCATTATCAGAGCCCGAATCTTTCATTTTAGAATGTCTGCTCGATCAGCATATCGGCGTACCTCTAAACCACCTGGCAAACTACGCTGAGATTAAACCGGAACAATTGGAAGGCTTTGTGAAAAATATCAATGCAACACTAGACCCCCTAAACGCCAAAATTCACATTCGCAATGGCATCGCCATCATCGGAACAAATCAAAAAAACATTACGGCAATAGACAATGCAAATACACGAAAAAATTTATTTCCAAAAAGAAAAAGACCCGAAACACCAGAGGAAAAACTAATAAAACTTCAAGCCGAACTCAAAGATTTGCAAGAAAAATTAGCAGCTGAAACAGAAGCACGAACAAGCGCAGAAACTCAACTCGCAACAACCACGAGAGAAAGAAATACGTTATCAACAGAAAATGCTGCCCTAAACGCTAAAGTAGAACAACTCGCGGCAGATGTAGAAGCGGCACTAGCCATATCCGCAGAAGTAGCAGCCGGCAGTAAAATTACAGAACTCGAAGCCCAGCTACAAAGCATTACTGAAAAATTAGGACAAAAAAGCCAAGAATTTTCAGAGGTCAAAACAGCTTTACGCGCAAAAGAAAAAGAACTAATTACGGCAAGATCACTAGAAGCAAGGCTCCGCCAACAAGTTGAGGCGCTCAGCACACAAGTCACGAGAGCTGAAGATGCTCGTGCAGAAATACAAAGAGCAAGAAGCAGAGACCTTGTACCAAAAGATAATCTTCCCGATGACGTAAGAAGAAAACTTTCAATACTAGATTCAGCAGTCAGAGATGCTGCAACTCTTAGATCATTACTCCAACAAGAAAGAGCCAAAACAACAATTCACCCCGAAGAACTCGCGCGGCTAAGAAAAGCCGCCGGTGAAGCCAATCTACTAAAAGACCAACTTGAAAAACTAAAAGCTATCCCAAACGAAGGACCTCAATTAGCAGCCTTAAAAACAGAAATGGCAGCACTCACCAAAGAAATCGACAGACTAACAGCAGAACTATTAGCAGCAAATGAATTACTTGAAAGCGCCAGTGCTCCTACACCAGCACCAGCTCCTGCTCCTACAAAAGCCACTCAAGTGCCAGTGCCAGCACCTGCGCACACACCAGCCCCGAGACCAACCCCAATCATAAAAACCCCTACGGTAAGTCCACTTGACCAAATTAAAAATGGCGAATTCAGAGGCGAAGAAGAATTGGTTGCAAAAGTGAAGGCAGCACTAAGCTTAAGTATAGATGGTAGCCATGGCCTATCTAAATCCAAGTTAAGAGAATTACGAGATACATTAACAAATCTGCAATTTGGGCGTGACTCCTGGATGCATGAGAAACGAGTCGCAATAGTAAAAGCCCTTAAATCTTTGCAAGATAAAGGAAGCGGCAACTCAATCCCAACAGAAGCAGTAGAAGAATTTATAAATAGCTTTACTTAAAAACTCCCCCATATACCAAAAACCACCTGACGAGTCAGGTGGAAAGTTTTAAACAGTAAGGACATTTTGTTTTACTGGGAACCTTTTGTTTTTGTTTTAAATCCGGCCAAGGTTTAGTGTTGTTTTCAGCCGCACCACCGGCCGCCTGGGCTCCTTTGACACAAGTGCTATTGAAAGCGACGAGGTAAAGGCAGGACGGTGTCCCGCACTGGCGGGACCGCTTCGGCTGTCTACCTAGGGCAGAGAGCCATTCCTTAGCGAGGACAGAAGAGTGGACGAATTTTCGTCATCTCTTCTCTCATCGCTAAGTTTGCGTTGAGAGTGTTTTTATTTTTGTTTTCAAGTAACAGTGCTTTTCTAGGGCAATTGATTTTCAGTTGAGATACTTTTTTGTTTTGTTTTTGTAATCTTTGAAAATCACATCACTATAGCACCCATAAAAAAATTGTCAAAAAACTATAGTGGACGAAAGCTATAAAACATTGCAAAGTATAACTTCACCAGATTAGAATCTTTAAGTCAAAAATTCTCCAGATTGCAAAAAAAATCTGCCAAGAATAGAATACGACCCACTATGTTCATCTCTCTCGATCTAGAAACCACCGGCTTTGATCCCAATATCGATAAAATTATCGAGTTCGGAGCAGTAAAATTTGATCTCACAGGAGAAAAAGAGACTCTGAAATTCTTTGTAAATCCCGGCATTCCTCTCCCAAAAATCATCACTCACATTACCAATATCAAAGATGCCGACCTCAAAGACGCCCCATCTTTCGAAGACAAAAGAGCTGAAGTTCAAGCCTTCATCGGCAATTTTCCAATCATCGGCCACAATATCAAATTCGATCTTTCCTTTCTCGAAGCAAATAAAATCGACATTCAAAACCTTCATTATGACACCCAGGAAATAAGCGGCATCCTCCTACCAAATATGCCATCATACAGCCTCGAGATTTTGAGTGAAAAGCTCAAGCTCACTCATCACGAAAAACATCGCGCCCTCGATGATGCCATCGCCGCCATGGAGCTTTTTCTCAAATTAATCAAAGAGTTTGAAAATCTCGAACCGGAGCTACTCACGCAAATGCAAGCCCTCAGCCAAAGATCAAACTGGCCATTAAAAAATTTGCTGACAACTCTGCAAAGCAAACCAAACAAAGAAAAATCTCAATTAGTAAAAGAAAAACAGCCATTTTCTCCTTCTGAAAATTCTTTAAAAATTTTAAACACTAACGAATCCGCACTTTTTGAGTTAATTCCTCCATACGACAATCTGATTCAAACACTATGCGCTCAGGGAGACGCCGACACTTGCATTGTTCTCCCCTATCAATTGTTCCGCAAAGCATGCAACGAAATCTCTGATGATGTAGGCAAAATCGACCTGGCAAAAAATTACATTTCGCTCAAAAGATTGCAAAAATTTTCAGAAAAAACTTTTTTTGAAAACCATGAAATCAGCGCCTTGTTGAAATACTTAAACTGGAGCAAACAAACCAAAACCGGACTTATTAGCGAAGTGGCATTATTTCACGACGAAAGAAACACGCTCACAAAAGTAAATATCGATGAAAATATCACCGACCCGGAATCCGAACCATTCTTCAAAAAAGCGCTTAGCAAAGAGCAAAACAAACCATCTATTTTTACCAATCAGGCCGTTATCTCAAACCCACCTGAAAATAAAAAACTCATCATCATAGATTTTGATAATTTCTTAAATTCTCTTCACTATCAGGTTTCCACTTATTTAAAACTCGAACCGGCCATAGAAATTCTCAAAATTTTGGAAGAAATCTTTCCTGAAAATCTCACAATTACCACCTTAATTACCAAAACCACCATCCTCTTCGGCTTGCTTGGAATCATTTTTGAAAAATACAACGACCAAAATATTTTCGCGGCCAGAAGCACCGTAAACGAAGATATTTTCCAGACAAAAGAATGGGTAGATTCCGTAAAAAGCCTGAATAATATCATCGAAATTTCTCAGGAACTCGGCGAAATAAAAAACGCGGATACGACAGGGTCATTGAAACAATGGAAAGATTTTCTAAAAAAATTACATAACATTTTATCTCAACCGGATCTAAATAATTTCATGATTTGGCTGGAAAAAGACCCTCAGGCAAACGTGGTGATTCGCAAAGCTCCTTTTTCGCTAAAAGAAGAGCTAAATACGATACTATCCAAAGCAAAAAACTACCAAATTGTCGACGAATGTGTGACCATAAACGACGACGGAAACTTTATTAAAAATTTTGGTAATTTAAAACCCGATCTACCAATTTACGACCTCAATCCGAAAGACGAGAAAATAGAAATTTACATCACCAAAGATACCGACGGCAGCGACCCAAATAAAATTCCGCGTTTCATCGAGAAATATTACAAAACTAAATCTCAAAACATCGCGATGATTTTCAGCGCGAAAAAAGATTTGGAATTAAATACTCTGCAATTAGATAAACACAATCTTCCAGTTCTTCCGCAATTGGCCGGTTCACTTGGCAAAATCCAGGAACGATATCTCAATGAAAAAAAATCTCAAATTTATCCAATCCTTCTGGTTACATCTCATATTTGGGAAAATTTCGAATACAATGAAGACATCGACACCTTGATTATTTATAAAATTCCTTTTGATCCGCCAAGCGATCCAAAAATAATTTCAATGAGTCGAAATTATGAAAATCCTTTTATGGAATTGCAGGTTCCACTGGCTCTAAAAACGACTAAAAAAATTATCAATCGCCTCAAGAACAGCAAGGCGAACATCAAAAAGATAATTATTTTCGATATTCGCCTTACAAACAAGAAGTACGCGGATTCATTCATCGACAACTTCAATCTCATCGGCCCTACTCACATAGTAAAACTCCACACTTTACTTTAAAATTTTGAAAGTTCCTGTGAATTTGTTGATTTCATCATCTGTTGGATATGCTCCGCTCTTTAGCATTTCAACTTGATACAATCTTGAACCGACCAAATAAGTTTGAGAAACAATATACATTTCACCGGTGTGGGCTTTATATCTCAAACCTGGATATTTACCCTCATAATCCACATCTTTTTCTTCATCGGCAGCCTTGATTCCCGTACTTTCAAAAAGTCCGTTCTGCTCTTCTTTCAAATAACTTCTGGCATCTTCCTTTGCTATAACATCAGTTGAAACATCAGTATAAGAAACGGCAAAACCATCAGTATCATTTGGTTCATAAGCATATGTCGTCATGTTCAAAGTCATATCTTCGCCCCCAATATCCTCAACCTTAACTTTTGGTTTCCCTGGAAAATTTATACTAAACTTCCCTTCTTCGGAGACAAAAGGAGTCAAACTGTCTGTCGCCACCGTCGTCTCGGTTTTAACTTCTGATTTCTCGTCTTTTGTAGCCGCTTTATCATCTTTTGATGATGATCCGCACGCCGACAACATCAAAACGGACAATGCCATCGTCGCCCACATTTTTTTGGACATTTTCATAAAAATAAAATTAGGAAATATCAAAAGCATTTTAAGCCATCAGCTAAAATAATCAAATCTGAAAAAATTTGTATTGCCAATTACCCCACCAAAGTTTTTATAAAAAAACCGACTCCGTAAGCGATGGCTGCGGCTGTTCCGCCAACAAATGCGGTCTCAATTCCACAAATAAACCAATGACGCATTGAAAATTTTGACTTCACTGTACCCACCAAAAATAATCCGCACAGAGTCGTGGCCGCGGTCACATAAAACATCTGGCTATCATTAAAATTTACAAATGCCCTAAACGTATAACCAAGTAAAGGAATAAAACCTACTGTAATAAATGACATAAAGGTCACCACCGCGCCCCTCAAAGGCTTCACATTTTCACTGGTCATATTGAATTCGTTGCGCATCATCATATCCACCCAACCATCCGGATTTGAAGTAATTATTTCCACTGCGCGCTCCAAGTCTTTTCCCTTAAATCCATACGCTTCCATAATTTCTCTAATTTCATTTTTTTCGTGTTCGGTTTTTTCTATTAAATGCCTAAACTCAATTTGACGAATTTTTACATACTGTTCGAGATTGGCTTTATCACTCAAATACTTTCCAACCGACATTGAAAATCCATCTCCAAAAAGATTCGCAAATCCCATAATCAAAATGATTGGGACGGCAAGAGACGCCCCTTCCACCCCAGCCACAACCGCGAAAGTCGTCACTGCCCCATCAATTCCTCCATACACAAAATCCGAAATCCAGTTATAACCACTGGAAGTGGGGTGCTCTTCCATATCTACTGCCGCTTCAAATTTATCCATGGATCGATTATCGTCCTCAACTTCCGCAAAAGCAAACTAAATCAACTGTCCATATTTACGCAAAATCTTTTCCACGCTACCTGCCAACGACAAAGCTTTATCCACATACTTCGGATCTGTAGCATATTTTTCTTTCAACAAACATTCCAAAATTTCCCTTTGAGCAATCGAACTCGGATCAAGAGATTCAGCATTTTTCTTAGCAGCAGCCACCGTCAAAGGATATTTTCTTTCGATTAAACTAAAGAAATCTTCCACGCAACCCTTCGCATTCTCGTATTTACGGAAAGCCTCAAAATGTTCAGTGGATTGTTTTTTATCAGCACCACTAAAATATTCCACCGTATGATAAATATAATATTTCAAATCTTTCGATTGATTATCATAATCCTCTTTTGAATATTGTTTAGTATTATACTTAATAGACAAAATATTATTTGCACCCGCAAAAAGTGTTGGCTCATTAAAACGATTTTTTTCTTGTCCCCAACCACATTCCAAAGTAGCCATCGCAGTCACCACTAAAGCAAAATTCAAACCAAATCCCCGCACCTTAGCCTCCTTTTGAACTAAATCAAAAACACGTAAAGGAAAAGCTTCCTGTTGCTCTTTTTCTGTTAAATCGGGCTGCAAAAATACATCCATAAACTCTCCCTTACCGGCATTCTTTTTCTCACGTATTTCAGCATATTTAAGCAAAGGTTCAGCATTTTCCGGCAAATATCTCATCCTCTGCACATAAAAACTTTTTGAAAAACTATTCAGCTTCTCGATCTGCCTATTAGTTTTTGGCGAAAGGACCTCGCCTGTCGTCATAAATTTCACCACCTCATCCACACTCATGATAGAACTTAAAGCACAAAGCTTCATCAAGGCACGATCATTAGAAATCAAATTTGGCGGCATTTTCATCCTAAATTTCTGAGCATTCTTAATAAAAATATCATTGATAAATGCCTGTACATTATGAATCCATTGACCATCTCTCATCTCCTTACCTTCTTCCAAGAAAAATCCTCTAACAAAACACGCCGATAAAATATAATCCGGAAAACCTTTATAAAAGGGATTTCCTGGCATTTGTTGAATCAAGGTATAAAACCTCTGAATCTTCTCCGAAGGAATTTTCGAAGTTTCATTTGTAAGATACGAGCGTGTTTTTAACTCATCTTCCATAATTGGATTCCTGTGACCATCCTTGTCCACGTCCGAATTAATTGCATTCCAATTCTCTTCCGCCATCTTTCTATAATGGGAAATCGCCCACAAACCTTCATTAGCAAATTTCAAAGTCTTTTCTTTGCGCAATTCTTCTTCCGTCATCAATAACCTAGGACGCGCACCAAATTTCTTTTTATATTCTTCTTTCATAAGATCCGGCACTTTTCCTTTAAGCAAATTGTTAAGATTTCCATCATAAGCCTTCTTAAACTCACCAATAGACATTTCGCCATGTGGATAAAGCTTTTTGTAGCACATATAAGCCACAAAAGAAGTTTGCATTCCTGCATAACCATCAACTAAAAACTTTTTACCAAATTCGCTATTTCTGGCAGATTCTCTCTTCATACCATTCGTCATATAAAAATCGCCACGCCCTCCCTTTTTAGCCATAATCGCATCCACATATCTGGAATATTCATCTGACCCTTTACATTCATCCGTAAAATTAAAATCCGCATCAATCACCCCTAACTCTTTCGCCATCTCTGCAATACGATATTGCTGTGCTCCACGAATAAGTACCGACATATTTGATCTGTAAGCCGCAGCCAAAGCAATCACCGCTTCCGGCTGCTCTTCCAATCCAAAAAAAGTTTCACCATAAGCACTATACGCGCTTAAAAGCTGATCTTCATAAAGATGTTTAATCAATAAATAAGCGCAAATTGTAGACATCTTCACATCAGAATAACGCCCATCAGAAATATTATACGTCGTCAAAAGAGGCGTTATTTCACTCCACATTACATCCTTACCATCATGACGCTTTTTCCACAATTTATGAATTCCCAAACCTTTAGCTAACTTTTCATCAATACCTCGAAGCCATTTATTAACCAATGGCAAAACAATTTTCGTCACCTGATGCAAACCCAGACTATGCCCCGTAGGATCGGCATAAATTCTAAAGGCCAACTCTTCCAAAATATTCTGTTTATTGCCAATCTCACCTTCTCTGATACCGGTCAAAACCGTAAGATAAGACAAAGCACGGTTATTAGACATTAATTCCAAAGTGTTTTTTTCTTCAGAATAAATTTCCACCTTTTTATTATCTTCAGAAATCAAAGAGAAATTATCCAAAACTAACGGAATATCATAAATATGTGGACGTTCATAAGTAGAAGAATGATAACCTTGAACCTCAAAACGCGGCTCTCTTTCAAGGGGATCTTTCACGTAAGGATTATTCAAATCTACTTCAATAACATACACTCTCTCAAAATGAGATCCGGCTAAATATTTACCCACATCCGGCTCAATCACCACCTGTCCGTGATCGGAAGATGCATGAATTATCGCTAATTTTTTAGGATCATTTTGCAAATCTGTCGCAATCTGTAAGTGAGTCACGTTTGGTTTTCCACCAAGATATAAAGGTGGTTTCACCAGCGCAAAAACATACATTTTATCCTTAGTTGGACGATACCTGTTTAAATCAGCGAAATTTTTGCGATCCACCACATCTCTCACTTTTCCCAAATTTTCATGCAAAACCAAGTCCGATCCTTCACTAAAAAATCTCAATGGATTACTATCCACCAAATCTTTAAAATGTTTACTTGAACGTAAAATCTGCACACAATCGGTAGTCGTTTCCGAATTTCCACCAAGTACATATTTCTTACCCAATTGAACATACAACTCCTTCATCACTACGTTCTCACCGATCAGATCAAGCATTGCTTTCAAATCTTCTTTATCCAATATTGGATTATCTAATTCTCGCAAAATTATTTTCTTCAACTGATCTTTATTTTGCTTGGCATATTCCTCCAAAGAAGCTTCGTCATTGGTACGAGCAATATTATTGATTTCCAAAAGCAAAAAATTATCATTCATTTCCATTATTCCCTGCCTCTGGGCAACAGAACTACAAGCTATCTCCGTAAATCTTCTCACCTTTTCGGCAAGCGAAAGATTTTCCGGAGACTTCATAGACTTATCAACTGATTTTCCTTCACCAAAAGGCATAAATTAATTTTTATTGTTTTGATTCTCTTCTACCATGATCTACATCTGAATATTTTGGCTGATTATTTGTAGAAGAATCCCCAACAATCACGTGATAACCAAATTTACTATCAAAAATATCTTTCTTGTCCAAAAGATCTATAAATCCATCCGCCACACGAATACATCCATGTGATGCCGAAGTTCTTCCAAGCAAAGACTGCCCGGAGCGACTCGTTTTATGCATCGCGATTGAAGCATTTTTACCCTTTGGAGAATTAACATCCACATAACCCAAGTGAAAAACCCTACTTCCACGTGGCCCAAATCCGGCATGGCCAGTACCCTCGGTACGCCATTTTTCCTTGCCGGAAGCCTCACGTTGTTCATAAAAAGGCTTCAAATTATAAACTCCCAATGGAGTAGCCCAAGAATCCGCAGATGGTTTTTGCTTACCAGTGGATGTCATGGATCCAAAATTTCCTACAAGATGATATTGATGATCACTGATCGCAAAATAAACTACAGCAGCAAACTGCTTAGCTCTATCCACCACTACAAGATATTGATCTTTATTTTGATCAACTAACCCCGGCTTAAACTTTCCGATTGTTTCATTAACAAATCTCTTATCCTCCTCAGTAAAATAATGTCTATACTTTTCCTGAATTCCCTCCAATCCCCTGGAAATCTCCTCAACCGGCGGAATTTTTCCAGTCTGCTTGATAACTTCAGGAGCTTTATTGGCAGATCCATTTTGGCCCTCAGCTTTTTCTTTCTTTTTTTCCTTATATTTCACATCAATTTCATTCACCAAAGTATCTAAATTGCCGCCTTTCTTTCCGCCAAAATTTGCGGCGTGCATTAATAGCACAGTTCTTTTTTCCGGCTCATAAGAACGCAGCGGAGCTCTACCTACATTCGCCACCGCTCTACGGGCAACATCTGCTGAATCAACTTTGCGTCCATGCAATCTGGTATCTCCACTATCCACATTCCATAATTGCCACTGAGCATCCGGTCTAAAGCTTTTCACAACATCAATCATTTTTTGTGCATTATTTGTTTTTCCACTTCCACCCCACGCAGTATCAAAACCAAAGCCTCCACCAACCGGAGGTCTCAAATAGCGCACTTTAAATTCAGGTACACCAAGCCAAGCCTTCATAAATTCTTCAAAAGTCAAAATATCTTCTTTAATCTGATCAGCATTCCAAAATTGAATATGATTTTTACGATCACCTGAATTAATCGGATGCAAAATTGCTGCATGATAAGCAAAAGTCTCCTGCAACTTATCCATCCAATTACCTGGGTAAAGTTTCTTGAATTTTTCCCTAATCTTATCACCCATTCCCACATAATTTGTCATTTTTTCATTACTTCCATCTTTTATCATGTATTTTCGAATATATTCTGTACGTGACATTCCTCCACGTTTCAGATCTATATATTCCGTCAACCATTTGCCAGGAGTAATTTTATCTGAACGTTTATTTTTAAAGACTCCCATATCCTTCAAAACATCCGGCTTAAGAGCCGTCGCAAATTCAGCAAAAAAACGATATTCCTTCACTCCACTCCTTTCCAAATGCTCAATAATATCCAATGAATTTTGCAAAGAATCATCAAAAGTCAGAAGAATATCCTTATTCCAGGCAACTGTTTCCTTTTGGCGTACAACTTCAGGAGCTGACCGAGGTTCTACCGGCTGAACAGGTGCTGCCGGTGATGGCTTCACTGGTTCTGCTGGCACTGCCGGTGCTGGTTTCACTGGTTCCACAGGCGTTGACTTCCCATGAGACTCTGCTCGTTTTGATTGATCAATATGTCCACGTACCGGCTTCGCAGCGGCATCGGGTCCAGCAACTCTTCCACTACGTTCATTTACCACCATCTGCAATCTCGCAATCTCACTTTTCAAAAATTCTTGAGATTGTTTAAAAGCCTTAACATGATATTTATTTTCAACCCTCCCGCTGTGATAAATTTTTTCCCAAAGCCACTTATAAACCAACAAAGTAACTTTATTTTTATTATCATAGACTAACTCACCATTTTCTTTTCTATTTATTTCGGCTAAGATTTTTTTTGTTAATAAAAATCCACGACGACTATTTACCTTACCATTCGGCGTATTTAAACCCTTAAAAATCCAAGCAACCGTTTTTCCCTTATTAACAACCTCAAAACCGGACAACTCCAAAATTTCTGCCGGAGTTAAATTCTCAGCAAAAGTCTCATTCACTTCAATAGCATCCTTCGCAGCTTGATCCATAACCTCACCAGCTACAGATTTTTTCTTTTCAGTAAGAGCTCTTCTCTCTTTTTTCGATTCAGCTTTAACTCCTTCAACCGATCTAAATTCCAAAGTTTTTGGATCTAAAATCTCTCCCCTAACAACTTTCTTCTTAATATAATTTAATAACGCCAAATTTTGCCAAGCCTTACCTGTATATTCCTCCTTAAAATTTTCCTTGGCACCACTTTCAGCCATCTCATTTCCATATTTTCCATAAAGCTGTTCACGCGCTTTTTTATCAGAAGAAACTCCCATTCTTACCAATAAATTCACCAAACTAACTTTAGTTTTTTCCGCAGCATTAAGTTCAATTTTATGCTGCTCAGCATCAGATCTGTTAGCCATATATTTTTGTTTTTGTTTATATTTTTTTATCATAAAATTATAACACAGAATCGATATTTTATCAACAAGGCCAACAGGGAAAACACTTTGACAAAAATTTAAGCAATAGGTACATTCACATCATCATAAATGATCATGATCAAATTATTCCCTACAACAAGCGTAGTTCGCCGCTTAAACTTCAGACAGAAGCTACGTTGATCGTGTACCAAAATTCACATCCACAAGGCTTCTGAAAAGAAGTCTTTTTTTAAAACTAACTAACCAAACAAATGCAATCACAAACCAAATATCAAACCGTCGCTTCACACGAAGCAAAAAAAGGAGAATTCAAAAAAGCGGTACTTCTCTATTCCGGAGGACTCGATACATCTGTCATGCTCAAATGGATTCAGGATGAATATCAGGCAGAAATAATCGCGCTCACCATCGACATCGGACAAAATGAAAATTTTGATCCAATTAAAGAAAAAGCCCTCAAATTAGGCGCAATTTCAGCTCATGTAATCGACGCCAAGGAAGAATTTGCCAACAACTATCTCTCAAAAGCCATCAAGGCAAATGCCGATTATCAAGGCGGCTATCATCTTTTCTGCCCACTCGGCAGAGCAATTATTTCCAAAATCGGAGTAGATATTGCTCATAAAGAAGGGGCTCAAGTCGTCGCCCACGGTTGTACAGGAAAAGGAAATGATCAGGTAAGATTCGAGGGTTACATCACTACTCTTGATCCACAACTCAAAACCATCGCTCCAGTAAGAGAATGGGGCATGGGTAGAGAAGAAGAATTGGAATATGCAAAAAAACACGGCATTCCGGTTACGCAGACGGCCGCTAAAATTTATTCCTACGACGAAAATCTTTGGGGAGACAGCGCCGAAGGCGGAGAAATTGAAAGCATGAGCAAAATTCCCCCACTGGAAAATATTTTAATCAATTGCAAAACTCCAAAAGATGCTCCGAATCAATCCGAAATTCTAGAAATAGATTTTGAAGAAGGCCTACCAACCGCAGTAAATGGAGAAAAAATGCCTCTCTACAAACTTATTAAAATGCTCGCTCAAATTGGCGCAAAACACGCCGTAGGAATTACTCACCTCGTCGAAGACAGAGTTGTGGGACTTAAAGTAAGAGGAATTTTCGAAGAACCTGCCGCCGAAATTCTCATCCAGGCTCACAAAAATCTGGAAAAACTTGTTTGCACCAGAGACGAAAACGAATTCAAAACTATGATCGATCAGAAATGGGCCTACTTGTGTTACGGCGCAAAATGGTTCCATCCACTCATGAATCATCTCAATGCCTACATCGATAGCGTAAACAAAAAAGTATGTGGAAAAGTTACCGTTGAGCTTTACAAAGGTAAGGTTTCCGTGGTAGCAGTAACATCGAAATATTCGCTATTCAATGAGAATCTTGCGACTTTCATGAAGAACAGCACATTCAATCAAAATTCATCCGCCGGCTTCATAGAACTTTGGAACTTGCCACAAAAAACCGCCTACAATCTCACAAAGGATTTATATAACAAATAATCATGGCCAAGCTTTGGAAAAAATCAGGCATCACACTCCATCCTTTAGTGGAAAAATATACCGTTGGCACGGACTACATTCTCGATGCCAAACTTATGCCTTATGACATTCAAGCCACCAAAGCACACGCCAAAGGTTTACAACAAATAGGAATCTTCCGAGCTCCTGAAATTCGCAAAATTTTCTCCGCTCTTAATCGTCTCGAAAAAGATTTCAGAAAAGGTCGTGTAAAAATTACCGTACAGGACGAAGACTGCCACACGGTGATAGAAAATTATCTCACAAAGAAAATCAAGAAACTTGGACTCAAAATTCATACGGGTAGAAGCCGAAATGACCAGGTTCTCACGGCCTTGAGATTGTACATGAAAGATCATCTAAAAATGATCCGTCAAAAGACAAAAAGACTCGCACGTGAATTTTTAGATTTTGCGCAACAATATCAAAATATGCCCCTCCCGGGATACAGCCACACTCAACAAGCTATGCTTTCAAGTGTCGGACATTATGCCTGCGGCATTTTGGAAAGCTTACTGGACGATATAGATTTCCTAGATTACAGCGCAGAACACATCAACAAAAATCCTCTCGGCAGCGCGGCCGGATTCGGCGTGGGACTTCTACTAGATCGCGAATTAACCACTCGTGAAATGCGCTTCCACAAAATTCAAATCAATTCTCTCTACTGCCAAAACAGTCGTGGAAAATTTGAAAGTATTTATTTGGAATCTCTATCTCAAATAATGTTAACTCTAAGCCGTTTCGCTACGGATCTTTTGCTTTTCACCTCGCAAGAATTCAACTTTTTTAGTATAAAAAACAATCTCGTCACCGGCTCCAGCATTATGCCCCAAAAAAGAAATCTGGACGCTATGGAATTATTACGCGGATTCAGCACTGTCGTCATGAACAATGAAGCTCAAATTAAAGATCTCGTTAAAGGGCTTATCTCCGGCTACAATCGCGATCTTCAACTCATAAAAAAACCACTTTTTGAAAGCACTGAAATCGTGATGGACAGCCTTGATATCGCAGAATTGCATCTCAAAGGCATCACCCCGAACGAAGAATCAATAATGCAAAAAATGAATAAAAATATTTTTACCGCCGACCTCGCGATAAATCTCGCGAAGAACAAAAAAATGCCTTTCAGAACAGCTTATCAAAAAGCGATGCAATTGATGAAAAAGCAAAAATTCGACAAGAATTCTTACGCCATTTATATCAAAGAAAATTTGAAAACTAAAATCAGCCTCGGCGCTCCGGGCAATCTGGATATCAATCATTACAAATACAGACTCTCCAAAATTTAAAACAACAAGCTAAAGATCAAATAAGCATTAAATCCAAGAATAATCGCTGCCAAAATCCACGCAAAAAATGTAGTGGATTTTTTGTTAACCAAATCACCCATTATTTTTTTATCGGCAGTAAAAATCACAATAGGTATCAATGGTAAAGGAATTAAAATACTCAAAATAACCTGACTATATACAAGCACCTTTAATGGCTCTATATTAAGCAAAATCGCAATCGTCAAAGGAATAAGATTTACAAATCTTGTTATCAATCTTCTCGCCCAAGTTGGAATTTTAAAATCCACCAACCCTTCCATCACAGCCTGACCGGATAAAGCGCCGGTAATAGACGAGGAAACGCCGGCAGACAAAAGCGCCACCGCAAACACCACGGCAGCAAATCCTCCAAATAAGGGAATTAAAGTCTTGTAGGCTTCTTCTAAAGTCGCCACCCCACCACCAAACTTATAAAAGGCCGCGGCAGCCATTACAAGCATCGCCGCATTCACAAAACCGGCAATAGTTAAAGAAAGAACATTATCAAAGAGATGAAATTTTCTAGCTGTTTCTTTGTCCTGCAAACCGGATTCTATATATTTATTTTTAATCAACCAGGAATGCACGAATAAAGCATGTGGCATCACCGTCGCGCCAATAATTCCCACCGCGGTAAAAGCCATTTTTTCATTCATCATCGGTTTGACTGAATGCAACAAAACCTGTCCTAAATTAGGATGCGCCACAATCACTTCATACAAAAATCCTAACCCAATAACTCCTACAAAAAGTACAAAAGCTTTTTCCAAATTCCTAAATTTTTTCTGCACCAAAAGCAACAACAACAAAACATCAGCCATAGCCACAAAAGTGCCATAAATCATTGGAATGCCAAACAGCAATTTCAAAGCCACAACTATACCTAAAAATTCAGCCAAATCTGTCGCCAAAATAGCCAATTCCGAAAACAACCAATAAGCAAAAATCATCCATTTTTTCTTCAACTTAATTCTTACCAAATCAGGCAGAGAATATCCCGCAATTCCAATTTTCCCAGATAAGTATTGAAAAAGCATGGCCATTCCGCTCGCCATCCAAATCACCCACAAAAGATCATAATTAAATTCCGCTCCCCCTCCAATATTTGTACCCCAATTTCCAGGATCAATATAAGCGACACTCACAATCAAACCAGACCCCATAAACAGCCAAAGTCTTCTATCAAAAACAAAATTTATAAATCTTTTTACGCTCAAAAGTGAAAAATGTTAGTATGCACTAACATTATTAATACACATTTACTTTTTGCTTGTCAACGAGATACTCAAAAGCTAAAATAAAATCATGGAACAAGAAGATTATCTCGAAACAATATACAAACTAAACGAAACTCAAGGCCTCGTGCGTATTTCCGATATCGCCAAACTTCTCAAGCTCAGCAAGCCTTCCGTCAGTCAAATGATGAGACGCCTCGAAAAAGACAAATGCGTTATATATAAGCCATATTTTCCTCTACAACTCACCAATAAAGGCAAACAAATCGGCAAAAAAGTTGCTGAGAGACATAAAGTTCTTGCAGAATTTTTCACCATTTTAAAAATTCCCGAAAAGATACAAGAGAAAGATATTCATGGAATAGAACACAGTCTCAGCGAAGTCACCTTGAAAAAGCTCAAAGTACTGACAAAAAAACTCAAGATAAAAAATCATAATCCGGAAAATTGACCTTTCAAAAAATTACTGCTATACAATCCACGTGAACAAATTTATTACAATCATTATCACGACCACCACAACCACTACTATGTAGCGGGGTCTTGCTGTGATAATTAACACAACCGACTCCACAAAAAGTCGGTTATTTTTTTATCTAAAATATGAAAAACAACGAAAAAATAGAAAGTGAGATCACTTCAATGAGAGATATCGCCCTCCTCCGCATTCAGGGCGCCGGAATGGTGGGTGTACCTGGAGTTTCAAAAAGAGTATTTGGTGCTCTATCAAGCGAAAATATCAACATCATTTTAATAACACAGGACGCTTCCGAGTATTCAATATGTTTTGCCATCACTCCAGAAATGGCCGAAAAAGCTAAGGTTATAATTGATAAAGAATTCGGTCGCGAAATAGCCGACAAAAAAATTGATCCGGTTTTCGTAGAAAAAAACTTGGCAATCATCGCCCTAGCCGGTGAAAACCTAAAAAAAGTTCCAGGTACTGCGGGGAAATTTTTCACTGCTTTAGGTAAAAACGGTATTAATGTCTCAGCGATCGCCCAAGGCTCTTCCGAACTAAATATTTCAGCCGTAATTCCAAAAGTTGACCAGAAAAAAGCTATCGACGCCATCAACGATGCCTTCCTGCTCTCTGGCACCAAAAAACTGCATCTTTTCCTTTTTGGCTGCGGACAAATCGGCAGCACAATGCTCAAACAAATCGCCGCTCAAAAAGATTTCCTCCAAAAGGACAAAGCCTTGGAAATTAAAATAATCGGCATCGCGAATAGCAAAAAAATGGCCTTCTCGAGAGAAGGAATCTCAATAAATGACTGGAAAAAATCTTTAGAAAATGGCGACCCAAGCAGTGCTGAAAATTTTGTGACAAAAATGATAAAACTAAATCTACCAAACAGCGTTTTTGTAGATTGCACAAGCAACGAAGAAATCACCAAATTTTACGAAAAAATCCTTCGTGAAAGCATTTCAATAGTTACTCCAAATAAAAAAGCGAACTCAGGCAATTTAGAAACATACAAAAAATTGAAAGAGACCGCAAAAAAATCCAATATTAAATTTCTCTACGAAACAAACGTCGGAGCCGGTTTACCGATTATAAACACCCTCAACGATCTTCTCTATAGTGGCGATAAAATAATAAAAATTGAAGCCGTACTTTCCGGAACCTTAAGCTATATTTTTAATTCTTTTAATGGAGAAAAATCCTTCAGCGAAATAGTGCTCGAAGCTCAAAAAAAAGGCTATACCGAACCGGATCCGCGCGATGATTTAAACGGCTTAGACGTAGCAAGAAAACTTTTAATTTTAAGCCGTGAAATTGGATTGCCATTGGAAATGAATGACATCAAGATAGAAAATCTTGTACCGGAAGATTGCCGAGACACTTCAAGTATTGAAGAGTTTTTCAACAAATTAAAAACCCACGACGATTACTATTCTTCAAAACAAAAAACAGCTTCAGAAAAAGGAGAACGCCTCTGCTACATTGCAAAAATCGTAAGCGACCGAACCCAAAGCCAGGCCAGCGTAAACCTTCATTCAATAGACAAAAATCACCCCTTCTTCTCACTTTCCGGCAGCGACAATATCATTTCATTCACCACAAATCGCTACCTGGAAAGACCCCTGGTAATCAAAGGCCCGGGCGCCGGAGCGGAAGTCACCGCGGCAGGAGTATTCGCAGATATCATCAGGATTGCCAATTATTTAAACTAATCATGAAAATAACCAAATCCGAATTCACAGAAAAATTAGGCAAAAAAAATCTCGTCATCACCATCATGGGCATGTCCAACATCGGTAAAACCCATTGGTCAAAAAAATTAAAAAATTTGAATTTCGAACACAAATGCTGCGATGACCTAATAGAAAACATCCTTGAGCCTGAATTGAAGTCTCTCGGTTATAAAGGCTTGGCAGACATGGCTAAATGGCTTGGACAACCATATTCACCTCAATTTCAAAACAATCAAAAGAGGTATATGCAGCACGAAATCGAAGTCATGGAAAAAATTTTTAACGATCTTGAAAACAAACATTCTCAAAACATCACCATAGACACAACCGGCAGCGTAATTTATACCGGCGATGACATTTGTAATGAATTAAAATCCAAAAGTTTGATCATACATATTGAAGCAACTCCCGAAATGCGTGAACAAATGTTTAATCGCTTTCTCAGCAATCCAAAGCCCATAGTTTGGGGTGAAAGTTTTAAACAAAACGACAACGAATCAGATTTTGACGCACTCAAACGCTGCTATCCAAAATTACTAGACTACCGCACCAATAAATATCGTCAATTCGCCGATATCACAATTCCCTATCAACAACTCATCCACAATTCCAGCGCGGAAAATTTTCTCGAGACAATAAAAAATTATTTATAAAAATTACATGCAATTATTCAGTACCAACAAAAAATCACCCCTGGTCGGTTTCGAAAAAGCCGTGATGCAAGGCCTTGCCGAAGACGGAGGACTTTTCATGCCTACAAACATTCCAAGTTTGCCTAAAGAGTTTTTCACAAAAATAAACAGTTTAAATTTTCAGGAAATTGCTTTCGAAATAGCCAAAACTCTAATTCAAGAAATTCCGGAAAAAGAATTAGAAAAAATAGTATATGAAAGCATTAATTTCGATGCTCCGTTGAAAGAAGTGGAAAAGAATATTTACGCTCTGGAATTATTTCATGGCCCCACTCTGGCGTTCAAAGATTTCGGTGCCAGATTCATGGCCAGAATTATGTCTCATTTCATCAACAAGTCTAATAGAAAAATAACCATCATCGTCGCCACTTCTGGAGACACGGGAAGCGCTGTAGCAAGCGGCGTATACAAAGTTCCAGGCATAAGAGTATTCCTTCTTTATCCAAGTAATAAAGTAAGTAAAATTCAGGAACAACAACTCACCACAATGGGTAAAAACATCCAAGCATTGGAAATTGACGGCACTTTCGACGACTGTCAAAGATTGGTAAAAAGTGCCTTTATAGATGAAGAATTAAAAAATATTTTCGCCACCAACAACGATTCCCTGGGATCGGCAAATTCCATCAATATAGCCCGACTTATTCCCCAGTCTTTTTATTACTTTTACGCTTATTCTCAATTAAAAAATAAAGACCACTCAATATTTTCAATCCCCAGCGGCAACTTAGGCAATCTCACTGCCGGATTAATCGCGAAAAAAATGGGATTACCGATAAGAAAATTTATTGCCGCCAACAACGCAAATAATTCTTTCACAGAATATTTAAAAACCGGAAATTTCACCGCAAAACCATCCGTAAAAACAATTTCAAACGCCATGGACGTGGGTAATCCAAGCAATTTCGCCAGAATTCTCGAACTTTATCAGGATAATCTGGAAAATATTCGCCAAGATGTTATCTCTCAAAGTTTCTCAGACGCGGAAACCGCCAACGCCATCAAAGAAGTTTATCAAAAAAATCATTACATCATGGACCCGCACGGCGCGGTAGCCTATCTGGGACTCAAAGCTTTTTCACCCACGGGAATATTCTTCGAAACCGCCCATCCGGCAAAATTCCTCGACATAGTGGAACCGATAATCAATCAAAAAATTGAAATTCCAGAGCGTCTCAAATCCTGTCTCGAAAAAGAAAAAAAATCCATCAAACTTTCCAAAGATTTTCTTGATTTCAAAAACTTTTTAGCAAAAACCGCCAAATAATGTTAAATTGGACCATAGACGTACAAATTAACCATCAAAATTATGGCATACACACTTCCTGCACTTCCATACGCCTATAACGCTTTGGAACCTCACATCGACGCCCGCACAATGGAAATTCACCATACAAAACATCACCAAGCATACATCGATAAATTAAATGCCGCGCTTACAAAATATCCTGAATTAGCCGCAAGACCTGTAGAAGAATTATTAAAAGATCTCACCGCCATTCCTGAAGATGTTCGCACCGCGGTAAAAAATCACGGCGGTGGTCATTATAATCATTCTCTATTTTGGAAAATTATGGGTCCGAATTGTGGCGGTCAACCATCAGGTAAATTGGCAGAAATGATCAACGCAAAATTCGGCAGTTTCGATAAATTCAAAGAAGAATTCAACGCCGCCGCGGCAAACAGGTTCGGCAGTGGTTGGGCTTGGCTTTCAGTTGATAAAACAGGCGCGCTCGTAGTGACTTCTTCAGCAAATCAGGATTGTCCTCTTTCAGATGGATTGAAACCAATTCTCGGTCTAGATGTTTGGGAACACGCTTATTATCTCAATTATCAAAACCGTCGTCCTGATTATGTCGGCGCATGGTGGAACGTGGTCAACTGGGTAGAAGTGGAAAAAGCACTCTAATATTTGCCAAAAAATCAATTGCTAGTACAATAAATCCAGATTTTTAAATCTTAATATTTATATGATTTACGTACTTTTAGTTCTAGCTGTTTTAGCGGTTTTAGTTGTGGGAGTTTACAATGGCGTGATTCGTCTCAAAAATAAATCCGAAGAAGCCTGGGCCGATATTGATACTCAACTCAAAAGACGCTACGACCTGATTCCAAATCTTGTTGAGACCGTAAAAGGATATGCCACGCATGAAGCTCAAACTTTGGAAAATGTAATTCAAGCTCGTAATAGCGCCATGAATGCCAAAACACTACCTGAAAAAGAGCAAGCTGAAAATATGATTGCCGGTGCCTTAAAAACAATTTTTGCCTTATCCGAAAGCTATCCTGACTTGAAAGCAAACGCAAATTTCATGAATCTTCAAAATACTCTCAAAGAAATCGAAGAACACATTCAACTTTCCCGCCGTTATTACAACGCTACAGTGCGTGATCTCAACACAAAACTTGAAGTATTTCCAAATAATATTGTCGCCGGCCCTTTGGGATTAAATAAAAAAGAATTTTTCCAAGCCGCCGAAGGCGAAAAAGAGAATGTAAAAGTAAACTTCACACAGGAGCAACCTAAGCAATAATGAACATCAAACAAAAAGCCTCGTTACTTTTTGGAATTTTTCTGCTTTTACAGAGTTCTTTTGCATTTGCTGAAACAATCGAAAATTGGGAAATAAAATCTTTCAACTCAGACATATATTTAAACACCGATAGTTCCGCCGATATTCAGGAAACCATCTCCGCCGATTTCACTAACGAGTCACATCATGGAATCGAACGCGATATCCCATATTCCTTCACCAATAATCGCGACACTCCGGTAAAATTTATTGAAGCCATAGATGAAGAAGGAAAAAGCTGGAAGGTAAAACAATTCAAAGAAAACGGTTACTTAAAGATTCAAATGACCACGCCGGACGATCATTTAATGAATACCGAAGCAAAATTTATTCTCAAATATCACATAGATAATGTTTTCAATTTTTTCGATGATCACGATGAATTTTATTGGAATTCCAACGGTACAGACTGGACCGTGCCAACTTCAATTGTTAACACTACTATCCATTCACCGATAAAAATTCCCGAATTCCCACAAATCTCATGCTTTACCGGAGAGTATGGATCTACAGACCGAAATTGCAATTTTAAAATCATCGACGACAAAACTCTTACAATTTTCACCACCAACACATTAAACGCCTTTGAAGGACTTACCGTTGTTTTCGGCTTACCAAAAGGAACAATCACTCCACCATCAATATTCAACATAATCTTTTGGTTCATCCGGGAGAATTTAATTATTTTTCTGCCAATCGCCGTTTTTATTTTCATGTTTTTCCGCTGGTACAAATATGGTCGCGACGATCAAAGCGTTTCCAATACTATCGTTCCCACTTTCACTCCACCAAAAGATCTTTCCCCTACAGAAACCGGCACAATTATCGACGAACATCTGGATCCCCGCGATATCACAGCTGCAATAATTGATTACGCCGTACGCGGATACATTAAAATAACAGAAATAGAAATTCCCGGACTCTTCGGTAAAAAAACAGACTACTCATTAGAATTGATTAAGCCATGTTTGCTCGAAAAAAAATTTGAAAAAGAAATAATTCTTGGAATTTTTAATCAAAACAAAGCAGGTATGAAGACAAAAATTTCCAGCCTCAGCAATAATTTTTACACTCATATACCTCGCATAACGGATAATGTAATGGAAGGACTAATATCAAATGAGTATTTCCCAAATAATCCTGACACGGTACGCTCAACTTATCACTTAATTGGTTTTGGGACTGTTTTCGTTTCATTTTTCATCGCGAATCTTGAATCGGGAATACAGATTTTTTCTCTCGCTCTTTCCGGACTAATCATCGCCGGATTTGGGCTCATCATGCCGAGAAAAACAACTAAAGGAACAAAAACATATTATGAATTGAAGGGTCTCTACGAATACATTAACACGGCGGAAAAAGACCGCATGAAATTCCAGGAAGACAATAATATTCTTTTTGAAAAACTCCTTCCTTACGCCATGGCTTTCGGCATCATCGACAAATGGACCAAAGCCTTCGATGGCATCCTCACAAAGCCACCATCTTGGTACTACCCCATCACTTCTTACGGACACTTTAACATGATAGCCTTCGGCAACAATTTAAATAATTTCACCGGCTCCACTACAAACAACCTCACCACAAAACCAGGTGGTCGCGGCGGACATGGAGGCTGGAGCGGAGGCAGCGGATTTAGCGGAGGATTTTCCGGCGGAGGCTTCGGTGGAGGTGGCGGACATGGATTATAAACTATAAACCGAGTTCTTCTTTCATTGCCTCAATTTCATCTCTAATTTCAGCAGCCTTTTCAAATTCCAAATTCTGACTGGCCAAATCCATTTTGGCTTCCATAACTTTGATAAGCCTCTCCATTTCATCTTTTGGAATTTTCTTAAGATCGAGTTCTTTCTCCCCTTTCTTATTCTTTTTCTTTCCTCCAAACTGGCTAATATCCTTAATAGCTTTCCTAATAGTCTCCGGCGTAATTCCGTGTTTTTCATTGTATTCAACCTGCTTGGCACGACGCCTATTAGTTTCACCAATTGCCTTTTTCATCGCATCGGTCATCCTATCGGCATACATAATTACAAAACCATTCGCATTACGCGCACAACGACCAACCGTCTGAATAAGCGCGCTGGCACTACGCAAAAACCCCTCTTTGTCAGCATCTAAAATCGCCACCAAACTCACTTCCGGCAAATCCAAACCTTCACGTAATAAATTAATTCCGACAAGCACGTCAAATTTGCCCAAACGTAAATCTCTCAAAATTTCAATTCTTTCCAAAGTATCAATATCCGAATGTAAATATCTCACACGAATATCCGCGTCCGCTAAAAATTCCGTCAAATCCTCAGATCCTCTTTTCGTCAAAGTAGTAATAAGTACACGCTCATTTTTCTCCACGCGTTTCAAAATTTCCTTCATCAAATCTTCGATCTGGCCGGTAATTGGACGCACTGAAATTTCCGGATCTACCAAGCCGGTAGGCCTTACGACTTGCTCAACAATCGCAGTTTTTGGCGTATGAGCATCCTCATATTTTCCCGGCGTTGCTGAAACAAACACAGTATTATTCATAAACTTTTCAAATTCTTCAAACTTGAGCGGCCTGTTGTCATGCGCTGAAGGAAGCCTAAATCCATGCTCGATCAAAGTTTGCTTACGCGAAAAATTTCCATTATGCATACCACCGATTTGCGGCACGGTCATATGCGATTCATCAATAAAAAGCAGAAAATCTTTCGGCAAATAATCCATCAAAGTCGTTGGTGGCTCACCGGGCATTTTACCAGCAAGATAACGAGTATAATTCTCAATACCATTGCAATATCCGGTCTCCTGTAGAATTTCCAAATCATATTCCGTACGGGTTTTTATTCTTTCCGCCTCAATATTTCTGCCCTGTTTCAATAATTCCGCGTAACGAATTTCCATGTCAGCTTTAATCCCAGCCATCGCTCTTTCAATCTTATCTTTGGTCGTCACATCATGCTTCGCTGGAAATATCGTAATTGTTTTAAGCTCATTTTTTAGCTCTCCGGTAAAAGAATCCACCTCGGAAATAGCATCAACTTCATCACCAAAAAACTCGACTCTGAAAACGGTATCTCTATCCGGAGGAAAAATTTCCACCGTATCACCCAGCACATGGAACATGCCATTTTTAAATTCCAAACCGGAACGAACATACTGAATTTCCGTCAATTGACGAAGCAGTCTATCACGCTGAATATTATCACCCACGTTAATTGTTCTCGCCAAAGTCGTATAATCATCCACCGAACCCAAACCATAAATACATGACACTGAAGCCACAATTAACACATCTTTTCGGGTAAGCAAATTTACCGTCGCCGCATGTCTGAACTTTTCAATTTCCTCGTTAATGGAAGCATCTTTTTCAATATAAGTATCCGTCGCTGGCAAATACGCTTCCGGTTGATAATAATCATAATAAGAAACGAAATAACTTACCGCATTATCCGGAAAAAATTCCTGGAACTCACTGCAAAGCTGAGCCGCCAAAGTCTTATTATGAGCAAGCACGATGGTCGGGCGTTGCAGTTCTTCAACCACCTTCGCCATGGTGAAAGTATTGTGCACAAACATACCTCCTTCGCCGGCCAAAAAAGTTTCATTATCTTTAACAGAAAAGTCATAAACATATTTTTCATCAGATTCAAGTTCTACTATTTCATTTATTGGAGTCCATCTAAGTGATAGTAGTGACTTTAATTTATCAATCAACTCCTCTCGTCCAAATCTCAAAAGTAAAGCACCAACCAATCTCTCGCAGGCAGATCGAGAAATAGACCTTTTGTCATTTTCAATAAATGAAAACATAGACCTCGTTAAACCGGCCATTACGGCCAAATCTTTTTGATACAAACGAAATTTAGATTTCAATTCTCTTATAATTTTTCCAATTCCAGGTATTACATCAACATTAGTATTAAAATTTTTCCCCAAAATAGCATCAAGCATTTTGATTTTTCTCTCAAAAAGAAAACCAATATTTCGCCTGAATTTCATCAAGTCCTTCTGCCCCGATATGGAAATACACTGATAAAAATTACCGGCATGATTTGAATTAACTGCCCTCTTAAAATGTTCATGAGTTCTCGCCCAAATTCCAAAACGACTCAAAGCATAAAGCAACTCCGAAGATAATCTCTTACTTGCAGTTGTAACAGTAACAGCTTTACCATCAACTCCCCCATCACCACTGAAATAACCCTTCAACAACTCAGCCAACTGATCCAAAGACAACTTCATCCAAAATTCCGGCAAATGCTTATTAAACGATCCACAACCACACATATTTTTAAATAAACTGGCAAACAAAACATTGGCAATAACAATATCCCCATTCTTTCGAACCTCATACTTCCAGTCCAACCTGGAAATAAGATCCACTGTATGCTCAAAAAAAACCTTTTCCCTGACAGACAATAAAACATATCCATCATTTGCCCATCCTTCAGCCAAATAAACACCTAAAAGCTGCAAAAACTCTTTAGATAAAGGGTAATTTACCGGATAAGTAGTAGTGCCCAATCTTGTTTTCACTTCTAAATCAAAAGCCTCAGTCAAAGGAAAATCCGAACAAAAAGCATCCACATCTTTCAAGGAACATTTTTCATCACGATTAACCACGTTGCAAAATCTAGAGCGAGCAAAATCGCCATAAATATTTTCAAAAGAATTGCGAACCTCATTTTCACCATAATTATCTACGCATGCACCAACACACTTCTGCATTGACGCATAAACCGACACTTTAAGATATTTTCCCAGATTAATAAATTCCAAATTCTGCTGTGGTGCTAAAACCTCCAAATTTACGGGCAAAGGAATATAGTCCGTTTTTCGTAAATCTTTTGTCTCTAAAAGCTTAATCTCTCCTTTCCTTAAAACATAAAGATTGTGATTTGAAGTGAACACAGCGCTTCTTCCACAGCTTGTCTTCACATCATATAATTTTTCCGGAGAAAGATGTCTCACAAAAGCCGTAATAGGTTTAATTTCAACACTGTTATTTTCCGAATTCAATGAAGGAACAAAAAATTCTTCATCCTCATCAACGGCGTACAAAATCTCTGCGTCATATTCATTCAATTCAACCTTTGCATTTTTTTCAATCAAACGATCAATAAGCTCGCCAATTTTAAACATTTTTGGTTCAAACTGACTCATATCATCCTTTCGATAAACCAAAACCGGAGTATCATAAACTACACTTTTTCCCGAACCGGTAACTCCCAAAAGAGTTTGAAATTGCTCACCTTTTTTTAAGCCCTCCACCAATCCTTTTATCGCCGTAGGCTGATCGCCCTTTGGCTGCATCGGTGATTTAAGTACGAATTTTTTCATAAATATGTAAATAGCCCGAAGATGATAGCACAACTATAAAATTTGGCCAAACCTAATACTTCTGCTATAAAATAGAATTACTCAACTCCTAATTATTTCCCATGAATTCGAATTTTTTCAAAAACATCTGCAAAGTTTTTTGCTTTACCTTGATTATCGTATTTCTCATCACTAATTACAGTCTGGCCAATCCACCGGCCAGTACACCTTTCATCGACGTTCCTTTAAATCATAAATACCTCAACTCCATCAGTTTTCTCAAGGACAACAAAGTAATTATAGGCTATGGAGATGGAAGCTTTCGACCGGAAAGCAATCTCACCAGAGCGGAATTTATGAAAATAATTCTTCTGGGAACCTATCGCGATATTCCCCAAGCCACAAAAAAACCTTTCAAGGATGTGGAAATGGATAAATGGTATGTAAATTATATAGCTTTCGGCGCGCAACTCGGCTACATCGAAGGATATCAGGACGGCACTTTCAGACCGGATCAAAACATCAGTAAAGTGGAAGCCTTAAAGATTTTGGGCGAATTGGTAACGTGGAATTACAATTCAGTTGATCTCCAAAAAACAAATAATCCCTTCACTGACACCGATATCAATGAATGGTATGGCAAATATTTAGGCTACGCCATAAACAAAAATTTACTGGATGACAGTGGCAACTCCTTCGGTCCAAACACGCCAATAACTCGCGGACAAATTACCGAATACATTTTCAGGGATTACGTTGTGAGAAATATGAATATCGATAAATATTCTTTGAAAGACGGGGAAACAATACTAGGTAGTATCAACACAATTAATGAAGGACTCTCATGCAAATCCGCAAACGAAGCCCTAAATACCGTAAAAAAATACGTCGTCGCCAGCGAACCAAACAAAGATTACTTACAGGTTTTTGAAAAAAATAAAGCTCTGCAAAAAGACGATAAATTCGAATATTTCATTGATGGAAAAAACGAAGCTCAAAGTCAAAAAATCGCCCAGGAAAGCTGGTTTTTCTGGCTGGATTTGGAACCCGGAACAAAGTTTGAACATGACGCCAAAATAGTGACAGTAAATAGTTCCAATTGCCAAATTGCTGAATATAAAACCAATCTTTGGCCCATAGTAAAGGACCAAGTGCTCTGGTCCACGGACAAAGAAAGGGATGCCAGCAAGGAGTTGGTATATTGGGGAGAAAAAGCCGATGCCCCGGGAGCCATAGCCGCGCTGCCAGATCCGGTTTTCAGTCCCTGCAATGCCGATGAGACAAAGAGAAAAAAAGCCATAGTTTTGTATATTGGTGCCGATCATTTCATTAAAATGGATGCCGTAAACATGCAAAAACATCTTTGTTCAAAAAATTATCAAACAACCGTAATTACCGGCGATAATAATGTAACTATCTATAACGACATTATTACTAACTTACAAACTATCGCCGCTGCCTCAAAGGCCGAACACGGCGCGTTAAATAGTTTTGTGTTCTACGTCAGCTCTCATGGCAGACGCGCGACCGGTGATCTTGAAGTAAAAATTGATACTGAAAGAAACGCCGACGGCACAGAACACAGAGTTCTGAAATTCATTGAATTACCATATGTAACTTCAGCCATTGGTAGTGAGGGATTTTCAGAAATAGCTTCAGAAACATTCACGGTCGAACACGACACATGTTTTTCCGGTAATGCCGCCCCGCTATATAAAGCCGAGGCCGAAGCCGCACATGTCGTTGGCTGGGTCGGCACTTCTTCAGATGCAGCCAGCGTAAGCAGAGCCTTTACCACAGGAGACAAAGGCGGAGTTCATACCACGGCAATTATCAGATGCGATGCGTCATTTTCACCATACGCCAATTTTCAGGAATGTATCAAAGGTGAAATGAAACAAATGCTGGAAGCAATTCCGGATACCTCCACCATCGAACATTTAACTGCTGCCACCGATAACTCCATTCCATTTTTACCATAAAAAAGTTATTATAAAAACATGTATCAAGATCTTCTAAAATTCGCCATCAAAACAGCAAAAAAAGCCGGAAAATATGTCCTTTTAGAACAAAAAAAAGGCCTGATTATTGAAGAAAAAGCAAAAAATGATTTGGTAACCAACGCCGATAAAGCATCTGAAGAAATTATCATTCGCGAAATAAAAAAAATTTATCCGGACCACGCGATTATCGGAGAAGAATCCAGTTTCATTCATAAAACCGATATTAATTCTTACGCCAATGCCGAATATATTTGGCTCGTAGATCCAATCGATGGCACTACAAATTATGCCCATCAATTAAAAGAATACGCCGTTTCAATCGGACTTTTTAAATTATCGAAAAAAGAAAAATCCAAAAATTTTCAATATTTGACGGGAGAATTAATCGTAGGAGTGGTCTACGCTCCCGGACTAAATGAACTTTTTTCAGCCGCAAAAGATGACGGAGCTTACTTAAACGGCAAAAAAATCCATGTCACCAAAATCAATGAAATAAAAAACTCTCTATTCGCCACGGGATTTCCCTATAAAAACCAGGGCATAAACCTCCCCTATTTCAATGCCATGATGGGCCGCTGCCAAGCAATTCGCAGACTCGGAGCAGCATCTCTCGATCTTTGTTACGTAGCTGCCGGTCGTTTTGAAGGATATTGGGAATTTGGCTTAAAACCATGGGATATCGCTGCCGGAGCTTTAATTATCGAGGAAGCCGGTGGTCATGTCACTGACACGAATGGCAACCCCATTGACCTTTTTGGCGCGGACATTTTTGCCAGTAATAACAAAATTCATCACGAAACCTTAAATCTTTTCAGAAAAATCTAAAACTTCTGACGTGAATTGCGAAATTCAGTTTATGCTCAAAACAAAGATAATTGGCCAGTTTTATTAAAAAAAGTTCGTATAAGAATCTGTGTGCGCGCACAGATTCTGGTCGATTTTTTGGCTTACATAAGCAGTTTCACTCTTTGAAAGCAGAGCTTTAAGGCTGCTTATACGAACTCTATTTTCAAGTCGAAAGCGCTTTTCACAAGCCATAAACTGAATTTCGCAATTCACGTCTTCCGACTTCGTACTTGCAATTTTAATAAAAAAGTGATAAAATAACAATAAGTCAAAATAAAAATAAACAAAAAAATATGAAAAATCTCTTTCATGCAAGTGTCTATCAGACTTCTTTATTTCAACCTGCGCGTCTCGCGTTTGTTGGCGAAGCTCCAAAACCTCAAGAAGCCGCTCAAGCACCAAAAGTAGAAACAGCTGCTCCAAATCCCGAACAACAGGCAGCTCAAGCCAAAGAACAAGCTCATCAACAAGCCTTGAAAGACATGGAGGCGGCAAAAAATGATCCGGTAAAACTTGCTGAAGCCTATAACAAAGCAAGACAAGCCCAAGAAGCTATGTATTCCGGAAAAAATCGGGCGGCAATCGATGATGGAGCTAAAAATCTCGACGCCATGCTCACAAGTATGGGCGTATCCAAAGAAGAAGCCAAAGACATCCGGGATCAATATAAAAGCGCTTTCGAATCAGGCTGGTTAAATAAAACCAACGACGTACAAGCCGCTCTCCATGCAGCTTCGAAAGAACAAGCTGAAAAAGAATTACTACCAAAATATAAAATCGACGCATTAGCTCAAAAAACAGCAGTCCTTCAACCACAAATTGATAATTACACCAGGGCAATCGCCGCAGACGAAGCAAATATCAAACTGCAAAAAGGCTATATCAGCGGATCTGAAAGCTTCGAAAGTATGTATGCGGATAGGCTTGATAAAGCCCAGGACAATCTAAAAGGTTTTCTAAGCAAAGCAAATTTAGAATCTTCTGGCGGCAAATTAGGTAAAGAAAAATTTACAGACGCGGCAAAAGCATCACTTGATGAAGATTTCCCTGATGCAGATGCCATAGCAAAACGTATAGATGCTATGTATAAAAAATATGAAGGTCTTTTCAATGCTGTAGCCGCAGCACAAAAAGACGTCGATGACAATAAAAGCAGTAAAGTTATAGCTAAAAGAGCTCTCGATGACGCAGAAGCAAGCTTAACGCGTAATGGCCTTTTGCTTCGCGCAGCACAAACAGCTCTCAAAGACGATACGAATGCCATCAACAACGGAACTTTCGTGGGAACAGACGGCTTTTCCCTAAATGATAGAGCCATGATGAACGCTGTTGCAAATCAGGAAGACTACGCTGCCGAAAAAGCAGTTCTCAAGCAATATGCCGATGCCATGCAAGCCAAAAGTAATAAGCTTATCCAGAAAATTGTAATCGCCAGATTAGATTCGTTTAAAAAAACCAAGAGCTTGCTATCAAAGTTCATACACGAAATATTGCCAAATATGAAAAGACATACGACAAAAAAATCGCCGATGTAGAAGCAAAAGCTCGCGCAAAATTAGATAAATGGGGAGTTGGTTCAAAAGTTGCCATCGATGCTCCGGATCAAATCAAACCTGCCCTGGAAAAATTCGTAAGAGCTAAACAAACTGCCAAAGCAAACGGACTCTACGACGTAACAGATGCCGATGTAAACGGCGAAATTGGCAGAGCCTTAAAAGGAATCGATGGAATCGTAAAGGAGAGAAACGGACTTATAGATGCCAAAGCAGCCGATTCCTCCATCAAAGCTGAAAAGGCCCTTATCGCTCAAGCTGAAAATTCAATCAAAGCTGTAGATCAAGCCGTAGCTTCATTTAATCCTGTCGAAGCTCCAAAAAAAGAAGTTCAGATAGCCTAATTTAAAAAAAATGATTATCACATACACCCAAGCCGTTATAGATTATCAAACAGCCGGAGAAAATCTGGAAAAAAATCATCAGGCAATCAAAAACGGCATCGCTGAATTCTTAAAAGAGGCCAAAAGTCTCATTTATTCAACATCAGCGTCAGCGGACCAAAACAAGCTAAAAGAGCTTGAGCAAGAGTTGAAATCTTAATAGGCTCAAAGTCTCACCTTGCCTAAAAATGGCTTTTCTATTACTATTCCCCCGCTTGGAAAAGCTATCTTCACATGCGCTCGTAGCTCAGATGGATAGAGCATCAGCTTGCGGAGCTGAGGGTCACAGGTTCGACTCCTGTCGGGCGCACCAAAAAAATTTTTTTTCAAATCACTCAACCACATTTCTTAAATCAGCCAGCCTATTCACTACCGGATTGGCTATTTTTGCGGAGTATTTAAAATTCAGCTTAACAAGCTTTGTCAAAAAATCATACATATCAATTTCATTATCCCCAAGATCAAAAACCAAATTCAACTTTCCCGGTTTTCCATCACGCCCCGGAGTATGAGCTTTAATTTGATCAATTTTAATTCCAACCTCCGCGCTAAACTCTTCACTAAAATTTCTCAAACTTCCAGCACGTTCAGGCAAAGATACTTCTATTTCCCATTTTGAAATTTTTGCAATTTCCATTTCCATTTGTCTACCAATATCCTCATCTGAAACACCTTCATCTCTTAAATCCTGCCAATATTTTCTATTTTTAATACCATTTTCCCAACGATTATTTCTAAAATTTAAATAATCAGCAAATATCGCCACGGGATTCAAAACTCCATTGGCAACTTCAGAACAAATTTGATTTAAACTTTTTCCCGTACGATTATTTTGAGATGCAAATTTTTTGCGAATTACATTTATCAGCTCATCTAAACCTACATTAAAAACATCAGCCAACCTTTGAAGATATTCACAACCACGTCCCTCAGCGTCATCTAATTTTGTAAGATGACCTCTGATCATTTGAGCCGCAATTGTATTGGCGAATAAAAGCCACTCAGGCTTCACCTCACTTTGACTATCATTTTCATAAGTTTCAACAATATACACCTGCCCATCTTTTAAGTGAGCAAAAGGATCCACCGACATTTTTGGATCCATGGAAGTCATCCCGGACAAAGCAGAAAGCCCTTTCATCCTCACGAGCAACTCTCCATGCACCGCAGCCGCAAAATCCAAACCGGTAGAATTTCTCGGCAAACGTTTTATTTCACCGGTAGGTGTAAATACCTCAATTCTGGGCTTCAACAATTCATCTGCCGCAATTATCTTCACCCCCGCATATCCATGGAAATGCCTCAATTTGTTATTCAAAATCACACCAATCATTGCACGTACGTCCTCCGGCGTCGATTGAGAAGCATCATCAGCCAAAACTCCACGCTTTGAACGTGCCTCTGAAACTCTATCGTTAATTCTAAATCTCAAATGTCCATATTTTGGATCATAACAAACCACTCTCATTCCAATCATATTATCCGGGTCACCGACAGGAGCCATCTTTCTATTAAACGCCGCCATATCTTTAATCGCAAATTTAGATTCAATATCTATTGCAACCTGACTCAAAACTGCCAAACGCCTACTCGGATCCGGCACATCAAGAGTAATCAAAATTTCTTCCATCGGATCAAATTCGCCAATAGGCAAATCATCCATAGTCATATCTTTGAAAGGTTTTTCCACCAACCCCACATAATGAGATAAATCCAAATCCTGAAATTCCACACCTGTAATTTTAAAATCACTACTAGGATGAACAATCTTCTTGATATTACGTTTAATATATCCCTTATTTTTACTACCAAGCCTACCTCTCCGCTCCATCGCCAAATTTTCAAACTGAGACAACAAATCTTTATTAAAAAATTCACAACACCTTTCCACAAAAAATTGCACCATTTTTCTGATTCTCAAAATCTTGGCCAAAGATAAATATTGAAGTTCTGTCTCCTCCATAATGGCAACTTGTCTATCTCTATCTTCATGACCCTCAATAGTCAAAGTATTATGAGCACGATCAGCCAATTTAATATAAATAGCTCTAATATGCTCTACCGCGACTTGCAAAAGCCTCTTAAAAGTAGCCTCAGCCGTCTCCTCCCTTTTGGCCTTACGAAATTTAGTCACTCCACCTACCAAAGTTTGTACATTTCTAATCAATTCCCTCATCCCTCGCTCTTCGACTTCATCCAATCCCAAATCAGCAGCATAATTAGTAGTATCAATCAACTCACCGGACAACCTTCTTTCTTCAGATTGCTTCGCTTGATTCCCCGCCTCTTCAATACTTTGAACCCTTCTCTTTTCAACCCATGCTGCACTCATACCATGTACTTGAAACCCGTCATCAAATGCCCTTTCTGCTGCAGCTCTAGCTTCTTTGACTTTATCTTCATCAGCCAAATCCTCTATATTATCATGCTTTA
>Ga0172370_10001312_pt1 | contig 38158 bp, 35 predicted proteins | sample LakKiv5m_FD_114538 | JGI IMG/M metagenome (GOLD analysis project Ga0172370, IMG submission 114538) | Freshwater microbial communities from Kabuno Bay, South-Kivu, Congo - kab_022012_11.5m | ecosystem: Environmental > Aquatic > Freshwater > Lake | place: Democratic Republic of the Congo...
CGAAGCGATAAAAGCAAAGCTGTTATTCGCTGTGTGAATTTTCAAGCGCGGCCGTCGCACGCCGACCAGCTTCACGTTGGCCTCTGGCTGCGTGAAAAAAATATCGCCATCGATGCGGGCACGTATCTTTACAGCGCACCCGATATCTGGCGCAACGGCTTGGCGCGCACGTCAGTTCATAACACGGTCACGGTGGACGATCAGGATCAGATGATGAGTCTCAGCCGCTTCACGTGGATCAACTGGGCGGACGGTCGCGTTCTGGAACAAAATGCAAACAGCTGGCGCGGTACGCATGATGGCTATCTTCGTCTGACCGATCCTGTGTGCCATGTCCGCACTGTTCTTTCGCTCGATAATGATCGCTGGCTCATCGTTGATTATCTTAATGCCAAGCAGACTCATCATTACCGGCTTCACTGGCTGCTCGACGATTTTTCATACGAAGAAAATTTTGCGCAAAATTTAATTCTTTTGCAAGTTGACTCTGAGAAAATTCAAGTCCGCACTGGCGTGTTGGCCGGAAATTCTGCATTCTCCATTGTACGCGCTGATCCGGCCAGCGTTCGCGGCTGGCGCTCGCTTTATTACGGACAAAAACAACCGGCCATTTCTCTCGCGCTGGAAACCGATCAAGCCCAAACCTGCTTCTGGACATTTTTCGGATTTAAAAACGACCTGGTGGAATTAAAAGAAGGTAACCTGAACATTACTACACAAGGCTGGCACGCCGTAGTGAATCTTTCCACATTAGATTCATCAAGCGGCTTATCTCAAACAACAGTTGAGAAATTTTCCACCTGACTTGCCGACACTGCCATCATCAAATGAAGATATCCAAGCCGCTTAGACTTTGGATATCTGTTTTGTTATATGTTCGTTGACCGGCTTTTTTCAGCTGGTGTGATCACACGGGTTGCTGCTGAAAATACTCACGGACTTTTGCCGTCAGTTGGCGATCGGTGATCTTATCCAACGTTTCAATGGCAGCGATCTTGCCGCTGACCCGTTCATGGATCAAGCGTTTTTGAAGTTCCAACTTTGCCTCTCCTGGCCCGCAGATCAGAATCGAGTCTGCATCACGGATGCAGATGATGACATCGCCATAGTATTTGTTGAGATGTTCTGTAAATTGCCTGTCCATCTGGGTTTCAGCCGTGAAAAACTGCGCGCCATAGGGCATCTTGGCCCGTGCGCCGCCCCTAAACCGGACATGTTTTTCATCGCTGGATTCTATTCGCTTTATTTCTTCTCCTTTGTCGGTGAGGATGACGATGACAGCTTTCCTGTGGTCAATCCACAAACCGATTTATTTGGTCATTGATCCTCCTTCTTTTGTCCTGAATCCAGTATACGGTTTTTTTACCCCAAGTGCAACTTTGTGCAGAAGAAAAAACTACTTGTGGTCACTTCCCTGCTTGTAAGATTCAATGCAGGCGGAATATCTATGCTTCATGACCAGCCAAGTTAATTCATCAACAGAAGAAACAATGGACTTCAAGCTGACGATTTTTTCCGATTACATCTGACCGTGGTGCTATGTCGGCCAGGGTGTGGTCGCAAAATTGAAAGCTGGATATAACGTTGAAGTGGAATGGCGTCCGTTCTATCTGCGGCCTGATACGCCGCCTGAAGGCATGGACCTGCCCGATTACATTCAAAAGGCGCGGGCGAATGGCTCGGAGGAACGGTTGCAGCAGATCGCCCGATCGAATGGGATGGAGTTCGTTTCAACAAGGCGCATTTACAACACACGTCTCGCGCACGAGGCGACCGAGTACGCGCGGGAACACGGCAAGGCTGAAGAATTTCATCGCATTGTCTTCCGCAAAGTCTATGCGGAGGGACAGGACATCAGCCAGTGGGATGTGTTGCGTTCCGCGGCGGAAGAAGCGGGTTTGGATGCGGACGAAATCCAGAAAGTTGTAGACGGTGGAAAATATACAGCCGATGTAGCAGCCCAGGTACAACAGGCGTATCAGATCGGCGTTTCAGGTGTGCCAACGTACGTGATCAATAATCGCTATGCTATCGTCGGCGCACAACCTTATGAAGTTTTCAAGAATGCGCTCACGCGTATTCTGAACGAAAAGACCTGACAATCTGTCAGGCCTTTTTTACTTTGCCAATCTCAACGCGGTCTGTAACAAGACATTCGCTCCGTTCACGCAATCCCGCCACTCGGTGAATTCGCGCGGTGCATGGCTGGCTCCATCCACGGATGGGACGAAGATCATCCCGACCGGGCAGATGTTTGCAAACGATTGTCCATCGTGACCCGCGCCGGATGTCAGCGGTGTGTGAGTCAGATTCAAAGCATCGCACGTGTCGGCGAAGGCGCGTTGAACGGAATCACTCATCGGCGTTGGAGAATGCCTGCCGCGAAAATCCGCTTTCAGGTCCAGACCGAAGCGTTTGGCTTCCAGTTGCGTGCGTTCGATCAAGGCCGAGTCGAGTTGCTTAAAGTCGTCTTCGTTCGGTGCGCGGAATTCGAGTGACACATCCACTTGTGCGGGGACGATGTTGAACGCGCCCGGAGTGAAATCCATTTTGCCGACGTTAACAACGCAGTTTTGAAAATCCTTCAGCACGATCTCGCGCGCCGCAAGCGTGAATGCACTGGCGCCCAGCGATGCATCCAAACGATCTTGCATGGTAGTCGAGCCAGCGTGATCGGCGCGGCCAATGAAAGTTAACTGATAGGATGAAATGCCGACGATGGCCGATACAACGCCAATGTTGACTTGCGCGCGCTCGAGACGTTTGCCCTGCTCGATGTGCAATTCAAGATAACCCGCGATGGAATCAGCCGGACGCGCCGCGCTCAATATGGATTCATCGCTCAACCCCGCCCGCTTCATTCCCTCGACCAAGGCCGGGCGGCCGCCTCGCGGGCTTTCTAAAATCTCAGGCTTTAGATGACCAGCCAGCGCCGCGCTTCCCAACAGGCCGACCAGCGTGCCTTCTTCATCGGTGAAATCAATCGCTTCGAGATTGAACTTGAGTTTGATCCCGGCATCCTTGATCGTTCGTAGAACTTCAAAAGCGGAGATTACACCCAGCGCGCCATCGAAGCGTCCGCCGTTCGGAACAGAATCAAGATGCGAGCCGAGTAAAAGTGTTGGGGATTGCTTCGCTTCTCTCGCAATGACATTGGCTGGGAGAAGCGCGGAATGGTTGCCCGCGCCGTCTGTGCAGAATTCCAAGCCCGCTGATTCGATCTGTTCGCGGAACCATTTGCGCGCGGTAAGGTGTGCGTCGCCCAACGCGGGGCGATTCACGCCGCCGTCGCCAGTCGAGCCGATCAGTGCGAGTGAATCGAATGCGGATCTAAAACGGTCAGAGTTTATACGAAGAGTGTCGGTCATTTTCTTTCGTCAACTTTTGGTGTGGTCTTTTTGTTGAATTCTATCCGGTTTGAAAAAACTGAAGTGTTCAATATTTAACACACGTACGTTGTTGTGCGGAGATTGCTGCGAGAAGAATACTCCTCGCAATGACAGGTGAAAGGTGGTTTCAGTGAATGAGAACTTTGAGCAGGCGATGATTGCCTGAGTCGGTTACGATCAAATCCCCATCCGAGTCAAAAATAATTCCCTGCGGATCCTTCAAGCCGCTGACGAGGATCACATCCTGTTTGGTTTGCGCCGTGAGAACATGAACGGCGTCATCGCCGAGCGTGATAACAAAAATATTTCCGCTTGTATCTTCGATGACATCATCGGGAATGGAAAAATCTGCCACTTTCTCGAGGGTGCCATCCACGCGAATCCGAAAAACCGCGTTGCCGTTTTCGTCGGCGATCAGCAGATCGCCCGTTGATTCCATCCATGCGCCGGTGGGACGCGCGAAGCCGGTTGCGATCTTTCGCACGGCCAGGCCATCGGGTGAGACGGACAAAATTCTGCCATTCGGACTGTCAGGCACGATCAGCTCCGAGCCGGTCCAGAAAATTCCGTCCATGCCCAAATTGCTTGTATTATTTTCAAGCGCTAAAAATAGCGTTGGATTGCCGGAAGAAAAATCGTAGCGGGTCAAACGATTTTTTCCCTGCTCGGCAAAGATGAGCGAACCATCGGGCAGAAAGGCCATTCCTTCCGGATCGCTCAAGCCGGAAAGGATCACGCGCAATTGACTATCAGGCGTGTATCGCTTGATCGTCCCGTCGCTGACATCGGAGAGATAGATCGAGCCGTCCGGCGCGAGGATAAGGTCATCAGGCTCGGGTAAATTCTTGGCAAGCGTGATGATCTGCGGATTCAGATTTAACGGGACAACCGTCGAGGTGGGATTCGACGTGGGGCTGGATGCTGGCAGAGGAGTGTCGGTTTCGGTCACGGAGGCCGTTGTCGGCGTGGGAGGAAGCGGCGCGGGTGTGACGTCGGCACAGGCGGAAAGAATCAACAAGCTTAGAATGAAAATGGCTGGTGTGAGTTTTGTCTGCATCGAATCCAACTAACTATTTATTTGTCTCGATCTTCATCAAGTACATGTTCGCCGCCGGGCTGGTTCTTCATAACGGAAACCATTTTATCGGTCAGGTTGACGCGGAAGGTTTGCAGGATCGCCTGCGGTAATTGTCCCTTTACGCTTGCAATTACGGGCGTCTGTTCGCAGAGATAACCATACCGAGGAACACGAGGAGAAAGAAAACCAATCCGTAGATTGTCCCGGCGATCAGGCTCATTGGAAGAAAGCTTAGTTCCGTTTTGGCGCCCGTTTTTCCATCCACACAATACCAGGTAAGAGTAGTGACGGTTTCGACGGGAGATGGGTGATAATCTTGCGTGACCACCTGCATTTGGCCGCCCGGACAGACAAACGGCCCGGCAATTAGATTAGCGGACGGGAAGATCGCGCCAATGCCAATTGAACCAACGGTAATGCCCATGAACAGGCACCAGATAAACGTCCACACTATCGTACTCAGCTTTAGATTCATATCGATAAATTCCTTTCCATATTCCCAAGCAAGATGGTCTTGGAGACCTAACGACGATCGGATCTGCCGTGCCCGTCTTTTCCGGCTAGCCGAGTTCGCCTTACAGTTTTAGCTGAAATTCGGCGTTTTGAGAGCCTGATTTATCAGGCATTCAGCGTTAACTTGAATAGTATATACTAATGACATTCATACTATTGGAGAATCAACATGAACGAAAAAGCAACTGGCATTACAGCCAACAAGAAGACGCGCGAATTCACCATCAACTGGAACGATGGGCACGTCAGCGTTTATCCATTTGGATTGTTACGCGCGGCCTGTCCGTGCGCATCCTGTCGCGGCGGGCATGAAAATATGAAGTCCGAGCCGGATGCGGATGTGTTCAAAATCCAGCTTGAAGATTCACCGGCCACGCGCATCAACAACGTCAAAGCCGTCGGCTCCTACGCGCTGACCATCGTCTGGGAAGACGGCCACGATTATGGAATTTATAACTGGCATTATTTGCGGGCATTGTGTCCGTGCGAGGAAGATCGAGCGAAATATGGAAAATAAAAAACGTTCAGCGGTTTAAAGGCTTTGTTTGAGTGGGATTATTCATGGAACTCTTCGACCTGATAGATCAACACTTCAAGATGCTTCTGTCTCCACAAATCTTGTGAAGCGCCCATCTTGTAACACAGGTTGTCGAGAAACCCGGCTTTATCGGGAATCTTGTCCCAGACCTGCGGCAGAAATGTTGCGCGACGGAAGCCATCGCGCAGGATCACGCCATCCACGTGCGGACGCAGATTTGCGAGCAGATCGTCGGCATTTTTGTATTCGAGTCTTTCCGGAACCGTGAGGCGGGAGACCTCGACTTCAACCTGGTTCAACTCTTCCGGCTTGACCGGCGGAAAGCGCGGGTCATCCAGCGCGGCGGCGAGGGCGTGTTCGCGCACGTCCAATGCCAGCGGCTGATACGGCTCCAGTGCGCCGATGCAACCGCGCAGATTGCCGCGAATTGTCAGGGTCACGAACGACGCGCCCTGTCCGCGCAAAAGCGGCGACATGGATTCCAAATCGAGCTGGGTTAACTTTTCACCTTTCACGCCGCGTTCGAGTGACTCGCGCGCGATGTGGAGCAGGGTTTGTTTTTCTTCTTCGCTTAATTTGTCTGTGCTCATGGCGTCCCCTCCTTTTTATCAACTCGCCTTACACAATTTCATCACAGAGACACGGGAAAAAATCCTGGGAGTGTCCAAGTTCAAAAACATAAATTTCAACGTCGTTGCGAGCCGCGTTTTTGGCGGCGAAGCAATCTCCCGTAAAGTTGGGATTGCTTCGGGAAGAACACCCTCGCAACAACTGTGAGTGTGTTGGATTGTGGACGCTCCCAAAATCCTTTATATATCTCTGCAGTGAATATTCTTTCAGTGCGTAACATCCATTATTCAGCCAGCTTGTAATACTTGCGATCATGATATACAAGCGGCTTGCCTGTGCCATTTCCAATCATCGCAACGACCTCACCAACGAATAAAGTATTTGGGCCGACATCGATGCTTTGCTTGACGCGGCAATCAAAGGAAGCCAGCCCGCCTTTGATGAGAGGGGAACCGGTCACAAGGGTCTCTGTTTCGATCCCAGCCATGCGGTTTTCCAATTCGGGCCCGCGGCCTGCGAAACGGTCAGAGATTGATTGTTGGTCCTCGGCCAGGATGGTCACACCAAAGGCCTGGGCGTGGTAAACCAATTCGCGCGTGCGGGTGGAATCTTGCAGCGAAATGATGATCAGCGGCGGATTGAGTGAAACCGATGTAAACGAACTGACCGTCATGCCATGTTGTTCGCTTCCTCGGGCGGCGGTGACTATCGTCACGCCGGAAGTCCAGGCGCGCATGGCGGCGCGCAGTTGTTCAGGGTCAAGGGCAGTATCTTGTATCTTCATTATAAATAGAATCCTATTATCCACCAAATTCAAAAGTTGGCATTCCGGTGATGTTTGTTATCAACTGAAATACACCGCCAGCCTGAGGATACTTCTTGATGGCGGCCGCGTCCATGCCGACGCGGGCAGAGGTGATGAACAATTCGTTCATGTCTGGCCCGCCGAAGACGCAGGATGTGACGTTCAAGGCGGGAACGCCAAATTGTTCGAGCAGGACGCCTTTTGGTGTCCATTGCGTGACGCGTGCGCCACCCCACATGGCGATCCAGAGATTGCCGTTCATGTCGGAGGTCATGCCGTCGGGCCAGCCAAAAGTATCGGGGAATGTAATGATGATGCGCGGGTTGGCGATCTGCCCGGTTTCGATATCATAATCAAAGGCTTTGACTTCGCGCGTGGGTGTGTCGATAAAATACATGGTCTTGTAATCAGGCGACCAGGCAATGCCGTTCGAGATGCGGACTTCCTTGAGAAGTTTTTTTATGCGTCCATCAACAGACAAGGAATATAAGGAGCCGCTGGATTCCTGTTCATTATGATCCATCGTCCCGGCCACGAAGCGCCCGTGTGGGTCGCATTTGCCATCGTTAAAACGGTTGTTTGACGGTTCGCCCTTTGGGGATGCATACGTTACCAATTTAGCGGTGGCCGGGTCAAAGGTCCAGAAGCCGAAACGTTGGGCAAGCATGAGGCCACCGCCTTTGCGAGGAGCCACGCATCCAACGTAATCCTCCAATTGAATGATCGGCTTTCCATCGGCATAGACTCGTTTTTCAAGAATGTCGATCCAGTAAAGCAGTTGGGCCTTTGCGTCCCAGGCGGGACCTTCGCCAAGTGTGGCTTTGGCGTTGTAGAGAAGTTCGGGGAGCATCATGGTTTTTATTTCACGCCTTGATGAATGGACGAATCACCTTCATTCCAGAATATTTTCTGGATGATGCCGGTGATCTTCCATGCTGAATTGATTTTTTGCAGGTTGAAAGTGTAGAGACAGTGCGTCGTAAAGTTTTCCTGTTTGTTTGCGCCCAGCCTGTAAATGATCATGGATGTTTTGCAGACGGCTTTATCCTGTTTGATCTCGATCTCGTGATTGCCGCATAGATGGTGTGTCTTGAGCTTGCTCAACGCTTCCTGTCTTAAATGGACGTAATGTTTTGCGTCAATTGTTTCAGGGAGCGTGCCGCGCAGGTCGGAATAATCGGTGTAGATTTTTTCCGTGAAGCATTCTTTGAGTCCCTGCCAGTCTTTGATGTCGAAGGAGTTGGCGAAGCGGTGAATGACTTGTTGTATTTTTATTTCGTCAATTTCGTTATCCATTCATTAATGTTACCACTTCTTTATTTATATCAACTTGCATGACGGGTAATATTTCTAAAAACTTACATAAAACCACGGAGCATCGAAGCGTCTCGAGACTCCGTGGTTGAACTTCTTGAATATTTGTCGGCTAAATAGAAGACAGATTATTGTTTTACAAAGATCGTATTCTGATATCCAAGCGCCGCAAAGAACTTGGCGAGATATGTTTCTGCGTTTTGTTGCGCCAGTTTGAGAATGCCATCATCCAGCGCGGCCGTCGCGATCTTATCCTTCGCTCCTTGGAGACACAAGATTACGTCATTTGGGTCAACTTGGGCGAAAACGCCGGTTTGAACATTAAAGACTTGAGTTTTACTTTCATCCAGACTGTTGATGAAAATCTCGGCGGGTGGCAATTTGACATATAGCACACCATTTTGTAACTGCAAGTCACCGGGCTGTAATTTTTGCATGTCGATGCCAGCAATGACGGTTCCTTTTACTTGGCAGAGCATTTTGGTGCCAAACGCGAAAGCAAATGTTCCCTGCTTAGAATCGACTTCCACAACCTGTTGTACACTGTATTGAATCGTTTCGAGCCGCGCCAAGGCCTGTATCTGATTGATGTAAGTCACCGGGTCGGGGATGATGGTGGGTGTTGGGTGGATCAAATCCGAGACCTGCGTCTGAAGCGAACTGTTCGCCTGCTGGATCGGGTTGAGCGTTTTATTGGCAGTATCCTGCACCGTCCTAACGATATAATAGACTCCTGCCGCAAGCACGATCAGGATCAAAAGTGAAAACAAAGTCGAACCGCGATTTTCTCTCATCTTGCTCTCCTCAGGAAGCATTAAGCTTGTTCCTTTATAGCGTTACTTGTACCATTAAACTCCGACGAACGCGTAAGGGACGGATGAAAAAACTTCTCCCGCTTCTATTGCTCGGATTACTTGCCTGCGGACTCCTGCCGACTCCCCAGCCTGCTCCCACGCCGACAGCGGCTGCCACTCTCGTGCCCACCGCATCCGTACCGGACGCCGCGCTGGGTTCCGCTAAAAATCCCCTGATCCTGGCCCTGGCCCCGTCTGCGCGCCCAACCACGAATGTGATCAGCGCCGGTACCGTTCTCAAATCCCAGCTCGAAAAATCAACCGGATACAAGATTATTGTCGTGGCCCCGCCAAGTGAATCTGAACTGGTCAATGCTTTTGCGGACGGTAATGCTCACATCGGAGTCCTTTCGCCGTTTGGCTATTTGATGGCAAATAACGCAGGAAAGGCGGATGCCGCATTTGCCCGTCAGCGGGATGGAGACATATTTTACGGCGCCCAATTCATCGTCCAGAGTGAAGCGGGCTTTACATCCTATTTTAATTCCGTTAAGAATGAAAATACCGTCGATGCGTCTGTTGCGTTGGCTCAATTCAATGATAAGAAGCCGTGCTGGGCGGATGAGCTTTCGCCGTCGGGATATGTAGTGCCGTTGGGATTGCTCGGCGAGGCCGACGTGAAGATGCGTGAACCCGCTTTTGTCTCCGGGCATCCGACTGTGGTGCGCGCCGTGTACGCGCAGGGCATTTGTGATTTCGGCGCGACGTATGTTGACGCGCGTACATATCCCGGCTTGGAAGATGAATTCCCGGATGTGCTGAAGAAGGTTATTGTGGTGTGGCGCATCCCACCGATTATTCCTTATGAGACGCTGGTCTTTGCACATGGCATGACCATTGATACGCGCCGGGCGCTGGAGCGCGCCTTCGTGGATACTATGTCAACTCCGGGCGGAAAGTCGGCGATGCAGGTTTTATATGGATTCGATGCGATGCAGATCGTGCAGGACGGGCAATACGATGAATTCCGCAAAGCGGTCAAAGCCTCGGAATTGAATCTGGGTGATTTAGTGAAATGACAAAAGTCACCGGCTTGTGTTTTTCAAGACGAAGTGCTTGCCTAAACATATATTTCGAGTTATCATCATTTTGTCGATAGGGGCTGACTGCCCCTCAAAAAAATTTTTGTATAAAAGGAGAAGTATATGAACAAACGCCTTACGTTTCTTTTGCTCGCGCTGACTGTCATCTTCTCGATGACCCTCTCCGCCTGCGCCCCCGCCGTGACTGAGGCCCCGACCGAAGTCATGACTGAGGCCCCAACGGTTGCGCCAGTTGCCACCGAAGCTCCCACGACTGCGCCTGCGACTGTAGCTCCAACCGCCGCCCCAACGGCAGTCCCGCCCAAATGCGATAAGTTGGCTGATGCACCCGCGGCTCCTGCTGCTGGAAAACTCGGCGCATCGGATAATCCGATCGTGATCACCTTCGTTCCTTCCGGTGATACCGGCAAGATTACCAAGGCTGGTACTGCCATCGCCGATTGCTTGAGCCAGATGACCGGCATGACCTTCAAGATGGAAGTTGGCACGACCTTTGCCGCATCCATCGAAGCCATGGGCGCTGAGAAGGCCCAGGTTAGCTTCCTCAATACCTTCTCCGTGTTGCTGGCTGAGCAAAAATACGGCGTCGTCCCCGCTATGGTTGCCATCCGCAATTATGCCACCAATGACCTCGACCCCGATAAAGCGCTGGGCGGAAAGCCTCAGCCTTTCTATAAGGGCCAGTTCATTGCCAATACTGCTTCAGGCATCAAGAGTTTCGCGGACTTGAAGGGCAAGACCTTCTGCTTCGTCGACCCGAACTCAACCTCGGGCTACATCGTCCCGCGCATCATCCTCAAAGCGAATGGCATTGATCCCGATAAGGATTTCAAAGCCACGACGAATGCTGGTTCTCACCCCAATGTCGCCATTGCCGTTTACAAAGGCGATTGTGATGCAGGCGTGACCTTCATCAACGTGTTGACGGATACCGCGACCAATCTGGCTAAAACTTATCCAGACATCGCCACGAAGGTAACTGTCTTTGCAGATACTGACCGCATCCCGAACGATGGCATGCAATTCATCAAGACTCTGGATCCCAAACTCCAGGCGGTCATCGTCGAAGGTATGCTGGCTATGGTTGCTGACCCGGGTGGCAAAGCTGTCCTCAAGAGCCTGTATAACTACGACAATTTCCAGCAGGTTAAGCCCGACTTCTACAACGACTTCGCCGCAGTGCTCAAGAAGGCTGGCGTCGATCCCGCTACACTCGTCAAGTAAAAGTACTTTAAGCCTGGCAGGTTACTGTAACCTGCCAGGTTTTTCTTTTATCTTCCCTGTTCTGATATGGACATTGGTATGCCATTATGTTAAGAGTCGAGAACCTCACAAAAGTCTACCCCAACGGCACTCAGGCGCTGAAAAACGTCAGCTTTGAAGTCAAAGAGGGCGAGTTTTTGGCGGTCATTGGATTGAGCGGATCGGGGAAATCCACCTTGCTGCGCTGTATCAATCGCTTGATCGAGCCGACCTCAGGAAAAATTTTCTGGAACGATCAGGATGTCACCTCGGCATCAAGCGCTGAAATACGTAAAATACGCCGTCAGATCGGCATGGTTTTTCAACAGTTCAATTTAGTGAAACGCTCTTCTGTTTACACTAATGTACTGACGGGGCGATTGGGATATGTAAATACACTTTCAAGCGCTTTGCATTTGTTCTCGGCTGACGACCACAAGCGGGCGCTGTCCAGCCTTGACCGGGTAGGTCTGGCAGATAAGGCTTATGTTCGCGCCGATTCGCTTTCGGGCGGACAGCAGCAACGCGTGGGTATTGCCCGCGCCTTGATGCAGGAACCTAAACTGATCCTGGCGGATGAGCCGGTAGCCTCGTTGGACCCGGTCCTGGCGCACTCCATCCTCAAATACCTTGAACAGCTAAATAAAGAACTCGGCATCACCGTGATTTGCAGTTTGCATTTCCTGGATCTGGTGCATCGCTATGCCACCAGTGCCATTGCTCTCAAAGACGGAGAAATGGTATTTCAGGGATTGCCAAAGCAAATTGACGATGCCCAATTTAAAGCCATATATGGTCAGGAAGCCGAGCGCGTTTCGATTATTTGATGTTGATCGCGCTGTACCAGACCGGTTTTCCCCTCCTAATTTGAATGATTAACAAGACCGTCGCCTTCTTTCACACTGATTATTCATGACAACCTCTCAAAGCACTCGAACGCCATCTGTTAATCCCGCCCTGGCTGTATTATCTTCTTTGATACTCCCCGGGCTTGGACAAGTTCTACTAAAGAAGCGCGGACGCGGTCTGATGATCTTCCTGACGGCTGCCGTCTCAGCATTCTTGATCGATTGGGGATTCTCCAACCAGAACATCGGAAGCACAACTATCGGTGGGGTGGAGACAAGCTGGTTATGGCTGCCGCTGATCCTGTTCTGGGCCTGGAATGTGCTTGACGCTCGCGCTTTGACAGCCAATAAGACCTTCAGTATTCTGCCTGGCATCATTTTTATCGCCATCATTCTTTATGTAATCGCCTGGAATGTTACAGACGTCAAGCTTAATCGACTCGTTGAGCGTTTCAACGATGCGCGCAATGTAGCGACCAATCTTCTCAACCCCGACATGATTACCATTTATGTCAATGGACAGGATCAGATCTGCGCATGGGACTGCTTGTATACTTACTTCAGCGACAAATTGTCAGGACGGCCGGTAGCAGGGCCAATCCGGGCAAGCGATAATCTGCTGGATATCTTTGGCAGGATGAAACTCCTGCCTGCTTCCAAATGGCAGGTAAGCCTGGGTCTGGCAGCGCCAGACAGCAAAGTTAACACATTTGTCGCCGGTTCAATGATTGAGACCATTGCCATGGGCTTGATGGCCACCCTTTTCTCGACCGTCCTGGCCATACCGGTCAGCTTTTTTGCAGCGCGAAACATCATGTCGCGTCTTCCGGGGGGAACGGCCATTTATTATGTGACGCGTGGCATTCTGAATGTAGTGCGCGCCATTGACACGATTGTGTGGGGGCTGATCGTCATTGTTTGGGTTGGCTTGGGGACCTTTGCCGGTGTGGTCGCCCTGACAATCCATTCCGTGGCCGCATTGGGTAAATTATTCTCTGAAGAGATCGAACATATCGACCCAGGCCCGGTCGAGGCAGTTACTGCTACGGGCGCCAATTTATTCCAGACCATCCGTTATGCGGTCATCCCGCAACTCCTTCCATCCTTCCTCGCCTATTCACTTCTGCGTTGGGATATCAATATGCGTTCCGCTACAGTCATCGGGTTTGTAGCCGGCGGAGGCATTGGTTTTTTTGTGATCGAAACCGTCCGCATGGGCGGTTACCAGCAGTATGCAACCGCCCTGTGGGCCGTGGCCGTAGTCATCATGCTGGTGGATTATATTAGCGAGAAGTGGCGCGAAAGCATATTGAAGGATCAACCGCAAAAGGATGAGACGAAGAAGCGGTCGGCTCTCAGCGTTTTACGCATCGCCTTCTATGTGATCCTGGGCGTGGCAGCTTTTGCTTATTGCTGGAATATCACTGAGATCAGCATCAGAAGCATGCTCGATCCGGGCAAAAACTTTGGTCGGCTCATATTGGACTTCATTAGCATTGATCTCTCCCAGACGGTAGTCCAAGTTGTTTTTCAACAAATGCTGGTCACCATTTTCCAGGCTATGCTGGCTACCACTTTGGGAGCACTCGTTGCTTTGCCGTTCAGTTTTTTGGCAGCCAAGAATCTAACGGGCCGCAGCCTGCTCTCTGCCTGGATTTACTACCTGACGAGAGGCATGTTCAACATCCTGCGCTCGATTGAAGCGCTTCTTTACGTGGTCATCTTCATTTTCTGGGTTGGCATTGGTCCATTTGCAGGCATGTTGGCGTTGGCAGTGACATCCTTCGCGCTGATCGGCAAATTGTTCTCGGAATCAATTGAGAACATCGAACTCGGTCCAATTGAAGCGGTGAACGCCACTGGGGCGGACCGCTTACAGATGATCGTTTACGCGGTAATACCGCAAATTATCCCGCCCTTCGTCTCTTATCTCTTATATATGTGGGATATCAATGTTCGCATGGCGACCATCATCGGATTTGCAGGCGGAGGCGGGATCGGTTTGACCCTGACCACCTTCTTCGGTTCACTGCAATACCACAAGGCTGGAACAGTTGTGGCTTTTATTGTGGTTGTGGTTGCATTGATGGATTTTGCCAGCGCGAAATTAAGACACGAACTGATATAAACACGCGAAGAATGATTGGGACAGGCCTTTAGCCTGTCCCAATTTTTTAAGGTAGAATCCCACGAATGTGGAAAAGACTTCTCAACTTCATCTGGCGTTTCATCAAAATATTGATTGCAGCCAGTTTGCTCGTTTTAATTCTGCCGCGCTTGTTCACTGCTGTTTACAGTTGGACGCGCATCTACTCGCCGGACACCGCCCCGGCCGAACGCGTTGCCATCGTTTTCGGCGCGGGCCTGGCGCGTGACGGCTATCCGACTGCAATTTTGCGTGACCGCGTCGAGACGGCGGCGCAACTTTATTTTGCAGGCAAAGTACAAAAATTATTGATGAGTGGTGATAATAGTTTTGCAAATTACAACGAACCCGCTGCGATGCATGATTACGCGGTCAGCCTCGGCGTGCCGGGAAAAGATATCGTGCTCGATTATGCTGGCCGCCGCACGTACGATACCTGCTATCGCGCCAAAGCCATCTTCAGCGTGGACTCAGCCCTTCTGGTAACGCAGGGATTCCACCTGCCGCGCGCGCTCTTTCTGTGCAACGCGCTTGGCCTGAAGGCTGTCGGTGTTGAAGCCAACAACACGGCCTATCGTAAGTTGTCTCTCGCCGTCTGGAATTTCCGCGAACAGCTGGCGACCGTCGGCGCGCTGTGGGACGTCTACGTCGAAAGACCTTTGCCCGTGCTTGGCAATCCTGAACCGATCTTTCCTAAAAATTCCTGATCCCAATTGATGTCATTGCAAGCCGCTGGTGGTCGAGTAGAGAAGCGTATCAAGACCAGCAGCGAAGCAATCTTCCATTTGTTACGGGAAACTGCTTCGGGAAAAGAGCATCCCTCGCAGCGACGTAAATCCAAAGGAGAAAAAATGAATCGCGAAGAATCCCTGGCCCTCGTCCGTGAATTTGTAAAAAACGAAGGACTCGTCAAACACATGCTATGCGTTGAAACGTCCATGCGTTTTTATGCCGAGAAGTTTGGCGAAGATATCGAAGCCTGGGGACAGCTTGGTCTCATCCATGATTTTGATTGGGAGATTCATCCCACGCTCGAAGAGCATCCCGTCAAAGGTGCGCCCATCCTGCGCGAGCGCGGAATCTCCGAAGACATTATTCAGGATATTTTGAGTCACGGCGTGGACACAGGCGTACCGCGCGACACGTTGCGACGCAGAGCCTTGATGGCCTGCGATGAGATCACTGGCCTCGTGACCGCGGTGGCGCTGGTTCGTCCATCCCGTTCATTGCTGGACCTCGAAGCGTCTTCCGTTAAGAAGAAATGGAAGGACAAGGCCTTTGCCGAGGGTACCGACCGCGTTGAAATGCAACATGCCGCGCAGGAATTTGGCGTGGAATTATGGGAACACGTTGGCAATGTGATTCTTGCGATGCGAAGGATCGCGCCTGAGTTGGGATTGGTTCGAAATATTCAATGATATGTAGGGGCGGAGCGCCTGCCCTGAGCTTGTCGAAGGGTCGCTCCGTCCCTACATCGCATTTTGGGTATAAAATAAGGGCATAGGAGGAAGCGCCATGCCCGAATCCAAGACTTACATTCTCGACGATCTACCCACTGACAACGACGCGCTCGATTTTATGCCTTACGTTGAAACTCTGGTGGATATGTGCAAGACTGCCAACACCCCCTCGCCATCGGCGTGTTCGGCACGTGGAAATCGAGAAAACGTCCCGGATAAAGATGTTGAAAAAGGGCTTGTCTGGGGATTTGAAAGTATCAAGGCCATTTAGCAAGTATCTCTTCAAGATAATGCAATACTGGACCGCGTTGGAGATATTGGTGGGTAAACTGATTTCGATAGCTTCTCAAACAACCATAACAACTATCATTTTCGCCACAACCGCATACGCCGCTGACTCTTTTCCTTGCTGTTTCCAAGCAATTATGAAGTATGTTCTTCTCCTCAAGGCGCGCAACAAGTCCTGCTCCCCCAGGTACATTATCGTAGAGAATGATTGGGGGAATTGAGTAACTCTCACTGCCGTATGCTATAGTTGCATTCAAATCATTTGATGGCACTCCCAAAATTTCTGCCGTGCCTTCCACTATTGCATAGGCAAGTGAAAAAGCAAAACCAGGTTCTTCTACAGGTATTGAGGGCGAATGTGAGAACTGGATTTTCAACACATCGGTTACTAACTCATGGCCAAGTGAGACATTTCGAAGTGTTTCGGGTTTTGCTTGACACTTATAACCTTGAGGAGTGTCATGTCCTTTTAGAAACTCTTTCTTGCTTTGAAATCCTGCTCCACACTTTTCACAAACAAAGAAACCTTCGCCTCGACGCCCCTCGCAAACTACGACCATATAGCCAGGCGAGACAGTAGTTAGACTGATAACGCTAAAGTCTTTTTTCTCACCTGGTTTATCCTTAAAGCCAGCAAAATACGGACGCGTACTGAACACCCTTAAAGGTCGTCCCGTCGGCTCCTTCGGCTTTTCCTTTTGGCTTGTGATAAAACCAAACTTGGGCTCAATATAGCGATGGATGATTTCCATTTTCTCACAACAACGTTCAAAAGAAGGGCGTGTGTCTTCCCCTTCATAACGCTTGCGCTCAAAACGAGCATGGGTAGGGCATCTTGCATACCACCATTGATCCCATTCTTTTTCTGCGACTTTTTTCAAACCGTAAGAAGTCCAAACCTTCTTATTTGCGATGAGTGAACTTGAGGGAGCAAATTCGGAAATCGCTATTGTAAGATCTCTTTGGAGGAGAATTTCGGACGCGTTATGATCGCTTTTTAATTTTTGCGTATCGAGTTCAACAACATCCACTGGGAAACCGTATTTTGGAATTACAGCCTTGCGCGATAAAAAAGAGAGAACATCATCAGTGGCAATTGTTCCAGCACGGTCAAATGCCCATGTGGCTCGGGTATATCCATCGCGAGTTCCTTCTTGCCTGGATTTGCTTTCGAGGTCTTTGACTTGCTTGTAATCGCTCGAAACTTCAACCTCAGCGTAAGATAAACGACTATTTTCTCCCGCGATTGCTTGAATCCATGTACCATCATACAAGCCTAAAGAGATGAGCATATCTTGCGGAACTATCGCGCGCAGTGAATCTTCCAGGTCAGACCGATGCACATTAAGGAAAGTCTCAAAATCAGAAACAAATTTAGGGTTGGACAGGTCTATGCAAAGTTTTTCAACATCCTCGAATCTTTCCCTGTGATCTTGAAAAAATCTTGATAAAGCGGTTGCAGTTACATGGCGGGAAATAATCTTATCGTTTTTGATGCTTAACACAGGCGGCTGGATTTTGCCTTTGATCATTTGCAAAGGCTCAGTGAAATGATATAGGTCATGAGGGTTGCGTCGGCAATAGGTGAGGGCAAATCCTGGAATGCCGCTTCGACGCCCCACTCGTCCCACTCTTTGAGCATAATTAAATGTTTCAGGCGGCACATTGCGTAAAAACGCAGTATCAAGATTACCCAGATCAACGCCCAATTCAAAAGTCGTTGAGCAACTTAAGACATGAATTTCGTTATTTCGAAATCGTCTTTGAAAATCGCGCGCTTTTTCGTGGTCAAGTTGAGCGGTGTGTTCTTCAACGATAAGGGATGCTGGTAAATCTTCTTCATACAGAAGACGATAGTGGTTAGGCTCCATTTCTCCCAATCGTTTTTCTTCAAGCGTGCCAGAACAGCCGTGCCTTGAACACATTCCTCTTACTGAAACGGTTTGAAAACGATGGCACGTGTTGCATTGGAATATCTCATCATTCTCAGTAATTGGGAAAACTCGCAGCCATTCAGGGTTAAGCCTTCGGGTATCCCCTTCTATTATCGACAGCAAACGTTCCTGTGACGATGGAGCGTTTTCATCGCATTTCGTTAAACTGTCCCAAATCTCTCTCAAAGTGCTGATCGCTTTTTCCACGGCTTCTGCCTGTAGTGTTCCATTTCTTTCAAGTATCTTGGCAAGTAAACGGACTCGCCTTCCTGTTTTCCCGCACCATTTCCGTTCCCAACTTTTTAGTTCCCCCTTTTCGCTTTTTGTAACACGTCTCTGCGCTGATTGTCCTCCTAGTTCATTCCAACGTAGAGAAATATCCGATTCAGTATGAAGTTCTACAGCACGATCAGCCCGCATTGTATCCATGAGAAGAAACAATAAATCGAATGCTTCAGACTCGGTGAGAGACCAGGGCGGGTCGAGAAAAACTGAAGGGGCTTTAATCCATTTAGGCCACTCAATTGACCAGCGAAGCAAACCAACGCCTTCAAGAGATATGCGCTGTTCCTCTGTGAGCAATTCTCGATAAAGGGCATACCAAATATTCGTTCGAATTTCTTCTTCGTCATCGTTTGCTTTTTGCTTGAAGGAATCGCGATGGTTGGAGAATGCTTTACGCGCCAAACTTTTTAAACTGATTCCGCTTTTGGGGAAATTTTCATAACTCCTCAAAATCTTATTAATTCTGTTGCGGCTGAGAATATCTGCATAGGTACTGCCCAAATACCATGCAAAGAAGGCGGCCTCCTGTCGCCCATCCGCAAAAGCCAGCACTTTCTTTCTGCCTTCGGGTAGATTTTGATATAAAGTGGTTGCAATCACCGTATGAGGTCCGTCTGCGCCGTAGATTATTTCACGAACGGGATCATGACCTGAGGCGTTGTATCCACAAGCGCCGCACCTCCCCAATTGATCTGCCTTATCTTTATTCTTGTGGGAAGATTCTTTTACTACGCGGATAAAATTGTCATGACCACAGGTCGGCTTATCTCTCCTTGCCTCACCGCATTGCACGCACAGTTGATAAATAATGAGGTTGTCTTCTGTTCCATCTTCATCGTTAATAATATCCTCATCATCCTTCAAGGGGCGCAGGAAGGTAGCCCCAAAATCGTCATGCCCAGGGTCACGATTTGCTTCCAAAAGTCTCCCACCGTTAAAATTTTTCATTCCTACAAAATAATGTTGCCCACATTCACGGCATAACGCTATTTCAAAAGCGCAGCCTTTACCCTCCTCATTTTTTCGCTCAAGAACAACTTTTTTGTTAGGCCAATCATAAGACACAAAAGCGCCCTCCAATGATTTGAGGAATACGTGATAACGCGACGATAAGAGAGGCGCATTCGAGTCTGGATCCCTTGCTTTCATCAAAAGTTCAATAAGATTGGATAATGCACCCACTCTTTTTTCGGCGGGCATGTTACTGAAGACTTGGTTTGCAATTTCGTGCACTTCGCGAGGGTTGTCTGCAACAGAGTTACGCAACATCCAGGCGCGATGGTCCTTCTGCAAAAACGCCCCCACAATTTTTTCGTCGGACAGTTCCGTCTCTTTTTCAAGCGTTGTTCCAAGTTTTGTCGCTATCTCGATAATGCGAACCTTTGACTCATTGTTTCCCTGAAGGAAACCTTGAAGAGTAGCGTAATCATCAATGTCAAGATTGTTTGAGCCTGGTTCGACTATTGGTTCAACATCACCAAGAATCACATCGTCTTCTTGGAACTGCTCGCCAAACAACTCTGATGCAAATTCTGCGACGGTTTTCTTATCTTCCTCGTTTCCGAGGGTCGCACTTGTGGCTATACAGCGAAAAGGAGCAGACCTCCCTCCTTCTCTCAGCCTTTGTTTTAATCGTCTTATCAGCATAGCCATTTCAATGCCGCGTGAACCGCGATATTGATGCGCCTCATCCAAAACCAAATACGTCCACCAACGCGCTTGTCCATTATCAAATAAAGGGCTATCGTCAGGCCGCAACAGCAGATACTCAAGCATGGAGTAATTGGTGAGAAGGATATGTGGTGGTCTTGCTTGCATTTCCTCTCGGAAAATTAGCTCCCCTGGCAAGCGGCGTTCTTCATGAGCATTGGCATATCGCCTGCGGTCATCCTTGTTTCTTGGGGTTTCGCCAATGTATTGTCCAAACGTGAAATTGAATGGGGATTCCTCCTGTTTAAGCCTCCACAAGATTCCCGCTTCTGTGTTTTCGTCAGGTTGTCCAGCAACCCTTTCTCGCTGGTCGTTTGCCAACGCGTTCATGGGATATAGGATCAATGCTCTCGCGCCTGGGCATAATTGGTTCGCATGAAATTCCCGATATAAATGCAAGAGAATTGGATAAAGGAAGGCCTCGGTCTTTCCGCTCCCTGTTCCCGTTGCAACGACAACATTACGCCCCTGATTAACGCGCCGTATGGCTTCTTCCTGATGACTATAAAGATGTTTGTCCATAGCCTTCAAGAATCCTTCATCGGGTTGAAATCCCAATAGTTCAGGAAACAAATCGCGTGTTGTTTGAGTTCGCTTAAAAGTTGGAGTTGCTTCAAGATAAGGCCCCTTACTCAAACGCCCAGATTTTAGCGCCTTTTCGAAAGACTCTCGAAGTTCACGGTCTTTGAAATAGAAAGTGGTTTGCAAATAGCGGCGGTAATTATCATCGATGGTCTGCGCCAATTCAATTGGATTCATTTTGCAATCCTTCCTCTTCATGATGAGAGACTTTCATTCCCCCAAAGCCTTCATCTTTCAACAAAGAGACCAATTCGGGTTTGTACTTTTCGAGGGCATGAGCCAGCGCATGTGTTACAGCCTTCCATTGCTGTTTTGTGTCTGGGCTACTGCCTCTGACTCGAAAAGAAACGTCCAATTGTGAAAGAATTTCAGGAATTGATTCAAGGTTACACAAGCGATGCCAAAAGTCTTTTGCCTCAGACGGCGCTTTTTTAAAATATTCCATGATAAGCAAGCCGTTGATTTCTATTTTTCCTGATCCTTTGCGCATCATTGCTACTGCGATAGCAGATCTTTTTCTGCCATAGCCTACCCAATCTGGACGCAACCCTGAAACAACAATAACTGTCCCCTCGTATTGTTTTCCGCCACGATCCAGCCATACTCTGAGGAAATTATTACGGTATAAATCCCCGACTTCAAATTCACGCAAGGGGATGCAGACTGTTTGTTCTGTGACAGCCACTGGATAATCTCTCGCATATTCTCTCTGGAAGCCAACTGCGGCCTTATTAATCCAACGTTGATTGGAAAAACGAAGCCATAATGCCATGTCAGATGTAGCCGAAAAATTATCCTTGGTCAATGTTTCAGGTTGATCTTTCCAGGCGACTGGCTTTTCAACCCCTGTTCCAAGCCCCCACCATATCCTCTCAAGCAAAATGGTTAATTCAACTTTTGAACCAGATCTATGACCGATTTGCCAAATTGTTTTGTCATAATCAGGATTAGGCGGAATGGACAATATCGTTCTGTTTTCTGTGGACTTGACCGAAATGTTACTCGAATAAGTATTCGCGGATTCGATCACGAAATCAGATTCGTGCATAATTTCAACTTGTACAGTTTCGTGTCTATCTTCGAGCTCAGGAAAGGGCTGGAGATGAGGTATTTTTATTTTCTTCAAGCCGCGAACAAATCGGAAATCGAGGCTTTCCATTAACTCATCATGCCTGCCATAAAACCTGAGAAAATACCATCCGCTTTGTTTTTCCAGTACTTCTGTTGGTAGATTTTGGGTGGCTACTTCCAATGTTAGTAGAACTTCTGCTCTCCATTTGTTTTCCCTGATATCTCCAATAATGATCGTACCAACATCATTCCAATCTGTTATGTCATGAGTACAAATGCATGGAGGATTTTCAACAAAAAGAGTCCCCATCGTTCCACTTGCGCCATTCAAACTTGATCCAATTAATCGAAACATGGGAGCCTTGGACTGGATTTTCTTTTCTCCCTTGGATGTAGAGAAAACCATCTTTCTGTTATCAGCCATATCAAAGATATGCCAGTAAGCCTGATACCCCACATTGATTTGTTCATTGGAGACAACAATGTCGTTTGTTATCTTCCAGTCAGCAGGAACAACTACAAGATAATCTCCAGAAGATGGTAATTTTACAAGGCGACCTTCCCTTCGATTCTCCCCACTGAGTTTGAACAAAAGGTAATTATCCTCCTTTTTGCCCAAATCAATTTCAAAGGTTTCTGTTGAATTTACATGTACTTTTCCAAATGCTTGCTTGAGGCGCCAGCAATATTCTCGGGATGAATCTTTTTCCAGTGGCGAAGAATTTTGTGTAATCACCACATCACCATTGTTATAAAATTCCGTCGGTAACTCCACTGCTAAAATCCATTGTCGTCCCTTTTGCCAACAGACAATTTCGGGTTTCGGACGTCGATGCTTGCTTTCACGCTGTTGTGAATTCTCGTTTATTACCCCAGGATGCCTTCCTCCTGCGTTTATTGGTTTTATCTGTCGGGTTTTTTCTGGAAGGTCAGAGATATTGTTTTGATCACTCTCTGTAAACGCAGATTCAAGTTCTTGCGTTACTTCATCTACCGCTATGTTGTCAATTTCTTTTTCAACAGATTCTGGTTCTCGCATTAATATATCTGCTACTACAGAGTCGTGTTCTTTCTCAACTGTTTTAGACTCTTGTGTTATTTCATCCGCTACTGCGTCGTTAATTTCTTCTTCGAGAAATTCGGTTTCTTGTACTATTTCATCTGTTATCAGAGTATCAATTTCTTCCTCAACCGTAAGTGGATGTGGCTTCGCAACTTTCAGACGATCTGCGAGGATTTTATTATTTTCTCCCGGCCCTTTACTATTTGAATCATGGCTTCTTTTTCTGATGAAAAGCAACAGATAAATAATCGCTCCAATTATCGCGATTGATAGAAATATGGTAATGAGCAAACCAAATGTACCCATCCGCTCCCTACCTAACCCAATGTCTCCCTTTTTGAGTTCATACGCATGTCAAACGAGGAGTATATCAATTATAACGCTTTCATTTTCCCATTACTTCTTTTTCTTCAAAACCTTCTTCTTCACAGGCGCGGCCTTCTTACCTTTTCCTACTTTCTTCTTGCTCTCTTCCTTTTCTTCCACAACCCTCTTTATATCTCTCTCCACCGTCCAGCCGACAGTTACCCTCTTCTCAACCGAATCCCTCTCGGTGTTGCAACTGTGGTTGCTCCGACAAGGTCCTCCAAATTGTATGAGTTCAAAACCTGCTGTAACAAATTAAGTACAGGACGAATTCCATCTTCATCGGGTCTTAAGAGCAAAATACCGAAGTTGTGTTCCTGGTGGATAAGCGCGAATATCCCCAAATCCTTTGTCGGCAGTAACAAGAAATCTTTCATCCTTTTGAATAGTAATCCACAATTGAGAATCTTTCCATCCACCCATTCCCTGTTCAACAACACTTGCCGCATCATAGTTATGCTCTCGCAACAATTGCACGGCTTGACGCGGCAAGTCTTCATCTACCGTGATTTTCAAGGGCATGTATTTATTAGCCCGCTAATGGCAGAAAAACTTCCTGACGGACAATATCCGCCGCGTAAGCCAACGCAGCTCGAACGGATTCCTCCTTTAATTGCGGATACGCGTCCACGATTTCATCAACGGACATACCATCGGCGACGCTGCCCACGATCATCGAAACAGAGACACGCGTACCTTTTATACAAGGCTCACCATGATGAACTTCAGGGTCAACAGAAATAAATTTGTGCCAATCAATACGCATAAGATACTCCTTGAATCATTATTATACCGCTAACGATTTACTTCTTTTTCTTCTTCCCTTTCGGGGACGATTTTGCGGGTTTCACCTTTGCCTTTTTCAAAGTTGTTTTCTTTGCAGGTGCTTTCTTTTCCTTTGCGGATACTTTTGCCTTCGCGGGCTTTTCTTCCTTTTCCACTTCCACAACCTTCTTCACGTATCTTTCCACCGTCCAACCGACGGTCACATCGGTGACGGACTCGCCGGGTTTCACCTCGACGATCACATCGCCTTTGGTCGCGGCGCGCTTGCGGACCGCCGCCGCATCGAGCCTCGTAGACTTCGGCGCGCCCTTACTCAAATGGATAGTCGCCATGTGATTCGGTTTGCCGGAGACTGCGCCAGCCAGCGTGACCTTCTTTGGCAATGCCCAAACGCGCACGCCTTTGCCGTAACGTCCCTGCGCTGGGAATTCCTTCTGGTCAACACGCTTGGCTTTGCCATCCGAAGCCAGCAGGAATACCTCGCCTTCGGCCGGGAAGATCTCCGCGCCTACCACTTCATCCTTGTCATCCAATTTAATTCCGTTCACGCCCGCCGCCACCAATCCCATCGGGCGGACGTCTTCTTCACTGAATCGAATTGCCATGCCGCCGGATGTAACGAGCAGAATTTCCTTCTTGCCATTCGTCAAGCCGACCCAGCCGAGCCGGTCGCCTTCGTTGACTCTCGCCAGCGCAAAGGTCTGTGCCGAAGGGCCGGGCAATTCGGTGATGAGACTCTTCTTGAGCATGCCGAAACGCGTGACGGTCAGCACACAAGTCTCTTCGGGCAATTCTGATTTTCTGGAGGGCAAAGCGAACATAGCCGCCAACACATCGCCATCCTGCAATGGTGAGACTTTGAAGAACGGCGCACCGTCACTTAATTTCTCGGCTTCGGGGATAACGTGCAATGCAATCGCGGCTGTCCTGCCGGACTCTGCAACGAGATACAGCGTATCCGACGTCGAAGCGCGCACCAGCCAGCGTGCCGCATCGTTACCGGAATGTCTGGGTTCCTTGTCGTCGTGCGTGCGCGCCACAATGCCGTCTGCCGTTACGCCGACCCACACGACCTGGTCGGTCATCATGTCGGTGGCCGTCAGCATCTTGGATGATTTGCCCTTCTTCAAGTTGATGATCTGTGTGCGGCGGCGGTCGCCGTACGCGGCTTTGACGCGCAACAACTCATCCGACACAACCGCGCGCATGCGTTTAGCGGATTTCAGCAGGTCGGTCAGGTCTTTGATCAACGCACTGACTTCCTTGTATTCGGTTTCTATTTTCTTGCGTTCGAGGGCGGCCAGCCGTCGCAGTTGCATCTCGAGGATGGCGTTGGCCTGTAACTCCGTCAGCTTGAAGCGCTTCATTAATTTAGCGCGAGCCGTTTCAACGTCCGAGGCGTTGCGGATGATCTGAATCACTTCGTCCAGATTTTTAAGCGCGACCAGATACCCTTCGAGAATATGCGCGCGCGCCTTGGCCTTGTCCAGATCAAATTCGGCGCGGCGTTTGATGATGGTGATGCGATGTTCGAGATAAACGCGCAGGGCCTGCTTGAGTGTGAGCGTGCGCGGTTCGCCGCGTCCATCCTCACCGACGATCAGCGCCAGCAGGTTGATGCTGAAGGTGGATTGCATGGGCGTGCGCTTGTAAAGATCACGCAGGATGGCTTCGGGGTCGGCGTTCTTGGTCAGCTCGATGACGATGCGCATGCCCTGACGATCAGACTCATCGCGCAGATCTGCGAGACCTTCGATGTGTCCATCGCGCGCCAATTCAGCGATGCGTTCGATCAGCGTGGACTTGTTGACCTGGTACGGCAGTTCGGTGACGATGAGGCGGCTCTTGCCGCGCTCCATCTCTTCGATGTGGACCTTGGCCTGAACCACCACGCGTCCACGCCCCGACCCGTAAGCGGACTCGATGCCCTCTTCGCCTTTTTCCTGGATGATGACGCCACCAGTTGGAAAATCCGGCCCTTGAACGAATTCCATTAATTGGTCAACGTCAATGTCGTCGAGTTTTTCCCAGCGTTCGAGCATATACACACAGGCATCCACTATTTCCGACAAATTATGCGGCGGGATGGAGGTTGCCATGCCGACTGCGATACCGGTCGCGCCGTTGACCAGCAAATTTGGAATCGCAGATGGGAGCACACTCGGTTCTTCAAGCGTGTCATCGAAGTTGGCGGTGAAGTCAACAGTGTTTTTATTTAAGTCAGCGAGGATTTCTATGGCAGGCAAAGTAAGGCGCGCTTCGGTGTAACGCATGGCCGCAGGCGGATCGCCGTCCACGGAACCGAAGTTGCCCTGACCATCCACGAGCAAAGTGCGCAGGGAGAAATCCTGTGCCATGCGCGCCATGGCTTCATAAACAGCCGAGTCGCCGTGCGGATGATATTTGCCCAGCACTTCGCCTACGATACGTGCGGATTTTTTGTAAGCTGTATCGGCGCGAATGCCCATGTCGTACATGGCGTATAAGATGCGGCGCTGCACAGGCTTGAGACCATCGCGTGCGTCAGGCAGTGCGCGTGCCACGATGACAGACATGGCGTAATCGAGATACGCCTGCTGCATTTCGTGGTCAATATCAATTTTGCGAACTAAACCTAATTCCATGGAAGCTCCAAAATCTTTTTAACCACAAAGGTCACAAAGGAACACGAAGGGAAAAAGATTTAAACCTTTGCCGTCTCGCACCGACACGCCGTCGATGTTCGCGGCACGAACGGTGTGCTACTTGGTGTCCTTGGTGGTGAATGTATGTTCTATTTGCGGGCTTATCTTACGGGGAAAGAGGAAAGGCGTCAAGTGGAAGTCCCCTGCCAATTTGGCAGGGGACTTTTATGTTTTACGAATTATACATCGCGCTTTAGTTTGCCATGATCGCTTCGATCTCTTCCTGTTTCTTGAACTGGCTCATGTACAGGTTGTAATAGAAACCTTTTTCTTCAAGCAGTTCGTTATGCTTGCCGCGCTCGATGATCTCGCCATCGCTGATCACCAGGATCATGTCGGCGTTGCGGATTGTGCTCAAACGGTGAGCGACCACGAAGCTGGTGCGGCCTTTGAGCAATTTTTCCAAGGCTTTCTGGATCAGGCGCTCGGTGCGCGTGTCAACGGATGAAGTCGCCTCGTCCAGGATCAGGATGCGGGGATCCGCTAAAGCGGCGCGCGCGATCGAAAGCAGTTGCCGCTGTCCCTGAGAAAGACCCGAGCCGCGTTCGCCGAGAACGGTCTGATATTTTTCGGGCAGGCGTTCGATGAATGTGTCCGCGTGGGCGAGTTGCGCGGCAACTAGGACTTCGGCGTCGCTGGCACCCGGCTGCCCAAAGCGGATGTTTTCCATGACGGTGGTGCTGAACAGGAAGGTATCCTGCAAGACAACGCCGATCTGCTTGCGAAGACTCTCGGCGGTCACATCGCGTATGTCGGTGCCGTCGATCAGAACCGAGCCGGCAGTCACATCGTAGAAGCGCGGGATGAGGTTAATAATGGTGGTCTTGCCCGCCCCGGTCGGACCGACGAGGGCGATGGTTTGCCCGGGCTGGGCCGTGAAGTTGACGCCTTTCAAAACAGGCTCGCCTTCGTTATATTCGGCGGTTACATTTTTGAATTCAACCTTGCCATTAATGGCAGTCATTTCCCTGGCACCTGCCTTGTCAACGATGGCGGGTTTCTCGTCGAGGATGCCGAAGATGCGCTCTGCTCCGGCGATGGCGCTTTGAATGTTGCCCCATAATACCGATATTTGCTGGATGGGTTGGTTGAAGCGTTGGACATACGCCAGGAAGGTAATTACCAAACCTAGTGAAACGGCTGTGCCGAACAAGCTTGCGCCGTTGAGCAGGGCCAGACCACCCGCGCCAACCACGATTGCCAATGCCACATACCCCAGGGCTTCCAGCGCGGGAGAAAGCGCAGATGTAAAGACCACGGCGCTTACATTCGCATCACGGTTGGCGGCGTTGGTGAGGTTGAACTGGTCGATGTTCTCTTCGGCGCGATTGAAAGCCTGCGCCTCGCGCACTGCCGAAATGCTTTCCTGCAGGCTGGCGTTGACCGAACCCATTTCAGTGCGGGTCTTGCGGAATGCCTTGCGCGCCCGATCAGAAAAATATAGCGTGACGATCACCATGACCGGCGTGACTGCCATGCTGAGCAGCGCGAACGGGAGGTTCAAGGTCAACATGTTATACGCGATCCAAACCAACAGGAGCGAACCACTGGCCACATTGACCAATGCGAAGCTGATGGCCTGATTGATGGTTTCAGTATCATTGGTGATACGACTCATCAAGTCACCGGCTTCATGTTCGGCGTAGTAACCGATTGGCAGACGATGCAGCTGCTCAAAGACTTCGGTGCGCAGGGAACGCAGAACGTGCTGACCGGCCCAGGTCATCGAGAAGAAAGTCGCGCCTGTGAGAACTGAACCGATCACGAAAAGAGCGATGATCAGCAGGATCATGCGCACGAGACCGGCGATGCGCGCGTCATTGGTGATACTGCCATCCGTTTTTGGAGCCGCCAGACCGCCCAATGAGAAGGCCTTTTTAATAATGGTCTGTGTGACGCCGCTGGGTTGTTTGTCTGCCGCCAGCCAGCAGTTCGAACTGGATGCGCTCTGACTAGCCGCGCCGGAAGCTCCGGGTAAACTAAATCCGCTGGCCGCGACTGCCGGGGAAAGGTAACAGTCCACCAGTTCACCGGTCAATACGGGGTTGGTTACCTGTGCCCATGTTGAAATAACAACGAACACAACTGCAGCCAGTAATGCAGGCCAGAACGGGCCAAAATGCTTTACCAATCGGCCAAGCGTTTCGCTTGTGCTGGTTGGTTTTGATGTTTCCTGGTTAAGGAAGCCGCCGTGACGGCCACCGGGTCCACCCATCATAGTAAACTCTCCGATCTAACAGGCTCAGCGTGTTGCTTATCGTCGAGCAGTTGGGAAGTGTAAATCTCGGCGTAAATTTCGTTATCTTCCAGCAGTTCGGCATGTTTGCCGATGGCGGCCACCTTGCCCTTATCGAGCACGATGATCTGGTCGGCATTCATGACCGTGCTGATGCGCTGTGCGATCACGAATGAAGTGCGGCCCTTCATCAGCTTGTCGAGTGCGGTTTGGATGACGGCTTCGGTTCCGAGGTCGACGCTGGAGGTTGAGTCATCCAAAATGAGGATTCGCGGGTCGAGCAGCAGCGCCCGCGCGATGGCGACCCTCTGCTTCTGACCGCCCGATAGCGTGGTGCCGCGCTCGCCGACGGGCGTGTCATATCCTTCGGGGAAGGACATGATGAAGTCGTGCGCCGCAGCCGCTTTGGCCGCCGCGAAGATTTCATCGTCTGTGGCTTCGGGTTTGCCGAAGGCGATATTGTCGCGGATGCTGCCCGAGAACAGAGTCGTCTCCTGCAACACGATTCCGATCTGGGCGCGGAGTGATTCGAGCTTCACATCCCGCAGGTCGTGACCGTCAATCGTGATGCGCCCCTCGGTGGGATCATAGAAACGAGGCAGCAGATTGATAATGCTCGTCTTGCCGGAGCCAGTCGCGCCCAACAGGGCAATCGTCTGACCGGGCTTGGCTTCAAAATTGACCTTATCCAATACCGGGTCGCCACCACCGACATAACGGAAAGAGACATCTTCGAAATTGATGTTACCTTCTACTTGCGGCAGGTCAATCGCATCCGCCTTGTCTGTCACATCCGACCTGGCATCCAGAATTTCAAAGATGCGTGTGGCCGATGCGGCGGCCTGTCCGAACTGGGTGATGATGAAACCAAGCTGCGCCACCGGGAAGAAGATGAAGATCAGATACATGCTGAACTCCTGCCACTCGCCAAGTGTCAGCGTGCCGAGGATGATCTCCCTGCCGCCGAAGTACAGCGTGGTGGCCTGTCCCAGGTTGGCGATCAGGAACACCAGCGGCATGAGAAAAGTAAACAGGCGGGCAATGACGATCTGCTGATTCATTAAATTATCAGCCGCGGCTTTGAACTTGACTTCCTCGCTCTTCTCGCGCGTGAAGGCTTTGACCACCTTGGTGCCTGCCAGGTTTTCCTGAAGGATCGTGTTTAGCGCGGAGAGTCTTTGTTGAACGCGGTTGAAAAGCGGCTGGCTGATGGTGCCGAAGACCATGAACAATATCAACGCCACCGGGATGATCCAGATGACGGCCAAAGCCAGTTGGGCATTGGTTGTGAACAGGATGATGAGCGTAGCGGTCAACAAGACGAGCGCACCGATGAGCTGCAACAAGCCCTGACCTAAAAAGAGGCGGACCTTTTCCACATCATCGGTGGCGCGGATCATAAGCTGACCGGTCTGGTTCTGATCGTGATATGAAAATGACAAACGCTGGATCTTGGCGTACAGATCGTTGCGCAAATCAAACGCGACGGACTGCGAGTTTTTCTCTGCCCAGAAAGCCTGCAGGAAAGCGAATATACCGCGCAACGCAGCGAAGCCGACGATGAACAATGCGGCGCGGATTAAATCATTCGGCGCTGAGACTTTATCGGCGTTAAGTTGGGAGACGAGCTGGTCGCTGGTCATCGTTGTGGGGAGGTTCAAGAATCCCAGGATCTTGGGCAACGCCTGCGACATGAAGGCGGCCGGGATTTTGTTGAGTGCATCCAGCACGGTGGTGGCAATCACGCCCTTGGTCACGGCATCAATGATGCTGCGCACCAGGCGCGGTACGGCCAATTGGGAGAGGGTCGCTACCAGTAAGAAGAGGTATGGCAAAACTGCCTGCCAGCGGTAGTGAAATAGATAACCAGCCGCGCGTCCGATAACGTTGCGCTGCTGAGTCATCGATTGGCGGGGCATACGTTTAGGCATGGTTTGAGAAGCTTGCAAAGTTTAGTTCCTTTCAGTTCTTGAAATCTCGACAGTAATCCTGATTATTTATAAAGAACTGTCGTGAATTGAGCGTGAAGATGGGGCGGATGTTCGATGAATTATTGCATTTGCTCTAATTTGGCGGCGGCCTCGGTCAGAATGGTCAGCGTAGCACCGACCTTCGTGCGTTCTTCTGCGTTCAGGTTGGAAACCAGTTCGTCCACCCAGCGATAGCGGTCGCCGATGCTCTTCTCGATCAGGGATTTGCCTTTGGCCGAGAGCTGGATCTGCTTGGCGCGCCGGTCGTTCGGATCCTCGGCGCGTTCCACCAGATTGCTTTGCACGAGCTTATCCACCAACTGACTGGCGGCCGGGTTCGTGATTTCGAACCGCTCGCTGATGTCCGAGACGCCGCAGTTGCCCCGATAACGCAATTGCATCAGCAGGCCAAACTGGGTCAGGGACAGTCCCTTGGCTTTCGCGAAATGCGTGCGGTCACGCATCGAGCGGTGCATGGCAATGTCTATCCAGCGGCGGATGATTTCGGTCAATTCAACAGTAGAGTTCATAGTTAAGCCTGCTTCTTAGTTAATCTGGATTAACTTTATACGCGGATTAAGTTTTTGTCAAGTGCGGGGGAGATTAGAAAAATGTTAGAAGTTTGGGTGGGGATGGACTCGGCTTGAGAGCAGGAAAAACTCGAAGCGAGAAAAATGCTTGAAAACGGCGCAGAATCCCCAGCGTCCAGTGCGCGCTTTGGTAGCCCGCTTTCTGCTTGTAACGGACTTTGTCTTTTCACCAGCAACTTGCTTATCGTTGTAAGACATCCAGTGAAAAGTATAAATTTTATTCCAATCTTTTTCCTTTGAAAGAATATCCGCCGCCTGGCCATTGCCATGAACCTGAAAATGTCTTTCCATCAAGACTATATGTACTTTTCATGAAATCATTTGACTCACGACTTCCAAACCAAATCGTCAGAACATTTTCTGTCATTTCATACACATAATCAAGCGTAAGCCCATCTAAGTAACTGTAGAAACGACTCCAAATATCTTCACTAATTTCTTCTTCAGGTCGATGTATACGTCCAATTATTTCAAGCCCATTTACTTTTCTACCGTTATATTCCAAATAAACCTGTTGCGTTAGAAAAAAGCCACCCTATCGTCCCCAAAGCGGAAAAAGCTGCTCGACCAATATCGCAACGCCATCCAAACGAAATGGATATTCCCGAAATTCACTCTACCGCTTGTTGCATAAGTTACTAAACTTGTTGGAAGAAATTACGAGTAAAAATCATAATTCCGGTTTAGTTATTTATGCGGCACTCTGTAATCCTCCTCTACACCGATCCCAAGTCCACGCCGGTCAAAGCCTGCGGCACGCTTGAATAGCTGGCTTTTTCGTTTCGAACGGTTACGGCGTTACGGGATCAGGTCGGCTGGGTGGGCAGTGTTCCACATCTGCCTCAAATCCGCGCTGCTCCTGCCGATATTTTCCGATTAAGTCACTTCGCCGGTAAAGGTACCGGCCGCATTCAGCGCCCCGTCAATGCTGGTATCCAACCGGAAGCCGATATCCAGCACGCCGCCCAGACGATGGTCGGGGTGAAGGTGCCGGCGTTTTCACACTAAAAACTGCACCATTGGTTAGTAAGCTGTGGGACAATCGTAGGGAAAACGTATATTTCCCGTCAAGTACCATTTGGGCATAGATGATAGGATTGGGTTCGTAAGGTGATTTCTCTTCTCCTCCTTTCAAGAGAGAACCGCGGTCGGCGTCCGCGGTTCTCGCAATTTAATGCGAGAAGACATTAGAATATACGTTCGATTATATACGCATCATCGTCCACCGATCAAGAGGCAGTATAATCCCATCAATTCCCCTGAGAGGATACTTATGACCACTCAAATTACCATCCTCGGGCTCGGACAGATTGGCGCTTCGATGGGGCTCGCCATCAAGGAAAGTGAATCTCCCATCCATCGCGTGGGCTGCGACAAAAACATAGGGCTTGAAAAAGCCGCACTCAGCCTTGGCGTGGTGGATTATGTTCGCAAGTTGCCTGAGGCCGTTCGAGGCGCGGACGTTGTTGTGCTGTGTTTGCCACTGGCTGAAATGCGCGAGACGTTGAAGCTCATCGGGCCGAACCTGAAAGCGAATGCAGTTGTGATGGACACCGCGCCGATCAAAAGCGGGGTGATGAGCTGGGCCAGGGAATTCATTCCGCAGGGCCGCTTCTATCTCGGACTTGTGCCGAGTCTGAATCCCGAGACCTTTGCCTCGTCTGAAACCGGACTCAACGCTGCTCGCCCTGATCTTTTCAAACGCACAATCATGGTCGTGGACGCGCCTCCCGGCACGCCGCTCGAAGTGGAGCAGTTGGCTGTAGATCTGGCAAAACTTTTGGGCGCCAAAGCCATGCTGACGGATATTTCGGAATCAGATGGTTTGATGTCGAGCGTGCATCTGCTTCCGCAGTTGACGGCGGCCGCCTTGCTTGATGCCACTGTGGATGGTCCTGGGTGGCTGGACGCGCGTAAATTAGCCGGGCGTCCGTTCGCAGGTGTGACAGGCGGCCTGGCATATTACGATGATCCCGCTTCGTTGAAGGAAGCCGTGTTGGCGAGTCGCTTCAGTGTTGTCCACGCGCTGGATGTTTTGATGGCTTCGCTCAAAAGTCTGCGTGACGATATTGAAAAAGGTGACGAAAAAAGTGTGGTCGAGCGTTTGGATCATGCCTTTGCAGCGCGCGAACGCTGGCTCGATGAACGCTCAGCCGCCGAATGGTTGAAGGAAGGCGGTGATGCAATTGAACTTCCAGATGTTGCCGCACAGTTCCGTCACATCTTTTTTGGAAGCAGTGTGATTGACCGGAAGAAAAAGAAGAAATAGCTATATGTCATTGCTTCGGGGGAAACCCCCTCGCAAAGACATGAATTAATATGTCTTGTTACTGTTACATCGTCGAATGCTCTGACGGGACTCTCTACACCGGCTGGACGACCGATCCGCAGTGCCGCGTCGAGACGCATAACGCCGGCCGCGGGGCGCGTTACACGCGCACACGCCGTCCCGTAAGATTGGTTTATCTTGAGCCTCAGCCGGACAAAGTCAGCGCAATGAAACGGGAACGCGCCATCAAAACGATGGCGCGTCAAAGAAAAATCCAGTTAATAAAAAAACAAGACCCTAAGGATTTTGAAAATCCTTAGGGTCTGTGATTAATCTGTAAATAACGGTAGGTGTCCGAGTGAGATGATCTCTTCCCACTTTGAGCGTTCGCCTTCGGTCAGAATGGCCGCTTCTTTGACAACTATCCCACCGGCCTTCTCGATCACCATTCGCATGCCCTGCAAAGTGGAGCCGGTGCTGATGACGTCGTCCACGATGATAACTTTCTTGTCTTTCAACATCGCACGGTCTTTCTCGTCCAGAACCAAAATCTGCGGCTGACCGGTTGTAATGGAAAACGTCTCTGCGGTCAGGGCGTCACCCATGTATGCTTTATATGATTTTCGCAAAATGACGTAAGGCTTCTTCATCTCTGATGACAACGCATATGCCAGTGGAATGGATTTTGCCTCGGCTGTCACCAGCACATCGTATTTGATATTCTTGAGCTTCTTGCCGAGCTCACGCGCGCAGGCCTCGACCAATTCGGTGTCGCCCAAAATATTCAAAATCGCAATACTCAGGCCGGGTTTGATCTCGAACAAACGCAGGTCACGTTTCACCCCGGCGATTTCAATGGAATATGTTTCGCGATCTGGCATGTTTTTCTCCAATGGGAGCTAAAGCGAACGGACAAAGTTTATCACAAATTACAGCGCGGTATAATCTCTCGACGTGACTGGATATTGAACATGCTTCCTGATCTGCAACTCAACGACCTGCTTCGTTTACGCAAGCCGCATCCTTGCGGTTCCTATGAGTGGACTGTTGTCCGGCTTGGTGCGGATATCGGTCTCGAATGCAAGGGCTGTGGTCATCGTGTGATGCTGACCCGCCGCGAACTATCAAAACGAATGAAAGTCAACCTGACAAAAAAAGATGAACAACCATCCGAGTAAAAAGCCCCACATCATTTTCTATTTTTCCGATACCGGCGGTGGACATCGCTCCGCGGCGGAAGCGATCATCGAAGCGTTGCAGATCGAATATGGCGACAGATTTACTTATGAGATGATTGACTTCTTCAAGGATTACGCGCCGCCTCCGTTCAGCAGATTGCCTGAAATGTATCCGGAATTGGTCAAGGCGCCGCGTTTGTGGGGCGCATCCTTCTATGCTACTGATGGACGGGCCCGAGCGCGCATGATCACGTCTTCGCTTTGGCCGGTGGCGCGACTCGGCGCGCGCCGCCTGGTTCGTGATCATCCCGCCGATTTGATCGTGACCGTTCATCCGATTGCCAACACGTTCGCACTCAGAGCCCTCGGACGCAACCGTCCGCCTTTCTACACAGTCGTCACAGACATGGTCACGACACATGCGCTGTGGTTCGATTCGCGCTCCGATCATATTTTTGTCCCGACCGAAACAGCCCGCGAACGCGCATTGGCCTATCACATCCCCAGCGAAAAAATCGAAGTTGTCGGCATGCCCATCGCCGACCGGTATTGCGCTCCGCCCGGCGATAAAAATGAAATGCGCGAGAAACTCGGATGGCCTTTGGATAAGCCAATCGTCTTGATGGTCGGTGGCGGTGATGGGATGGGACCGCTCGGCAAGACGGCACGCGCCATTGACGAATCAGGCCTGGACGTTGGGCTGGTCATCGTGTGCGGGCGCAACGAAAAGCTGAAAACGAATCTTGAATCTCAAACGTGGGAGAATCCCACTTTTATTTATGGCTTCACGCGTGACCTGCCGGATTTCATGCGTGCCTCGGATGTGATCGTCACCAAGGCTGGGCCGGGCACAATTGCCGAAGCGCTTAATGCAAATTTGCCGATCATCTTATACGCTAAACTTCCCGGTCAGGAAGATGGCAACGTGACCTTCGTCGAATCAGAGGGGGCGGGAGTCTGGGCGCCGAAACCCCAGCTTGTCGTCCGGACTTTGACGCGCTGGCTTTGTCGTCCAAGTGAACGCGGACAGGTTGTGAAAAATGCCCGCCGCGCGGCACGTCCTGATTCGTCGCGCCGCATCGCACGTGTGCTTGGCGAGAAGCTCGGCCTCTAACTGATATAATTCTCTCGATGCCCATTCTGGATGCGCACACATTTGAATTTTTCAGCCGAAGCCCCGAACAGACTCGTCGCATTGGAATGCGCCTCGGCAGTTTACTTCAGCCCGGCGATCTGATCTGCTTGCAGGGCGACCTTGGAGCGGGCAAGACTACTCTCGTGCAGGGCATCGCGCAAGGCTGGGGTTCGCTCGATGGAGTTTCCAGCCCGACCTTTGTTCTGGTCAATGAATACAGACGTCCCAACGACGCGCATTTTTTTCACATGGACGCGTACCGTATCGAGTCCGGACCCGAAGCGGCTGAGCTGGACCTTGACTCTATGCTGGCTGGCGGCGCGTTGATCGTCGAGTGGCCGGAGCGTGTGGAATCCGTTTTGCCGCCCGAACGATTGTGGCTCCATCTTGAATACATGGCTGAAGAACATCGTCAGATCATCTTCAGGGCTTGCGGTTTGCGTTACGATGAAATTTTAGCCGACTTGCAAAAATCCCTTTTTGGAGTTCCGTGATGTTGCTGGCAGTGGATACATCCACGGCGCAAGTTGGGCTGGCCTTGTTCGATGGCGTGCAAGTGGCCGCCGAAATGATGTGGCACAGCCGTCGGCATCACACCGTTGAACTGGCGCCCGCGCTGGTTGAATTGCTTGTGCGCACCGGAATCAAGATGACGGACGTGCAGGCTTTGGGTGTTGCGATCGGTCCGGGTTCATTTACCAGTTTGCGCGTGGGATTATCTTTTGTCAAAGGGTTGTCGCTGGCGCGGCGTTTGCCCGTGATCGGAATCCCCACGCTGGATGTTGTCGCCGCGGCACAACCAACTTCAAAGTTACCGCTGGCCGCGATCTTGCAGGCCGGTCGTGGACGACTCGCTTTGGGTTGGTATCGTTCATCCGATGCTGAATGGAAATCGGATGGCGTGGTGAAAGTTACAAACGTGGATGAGCTGGCCGACATGATCGAGCATCCGACAATCGTGGCCGGTGAATTGAATGCCGATGAACGTCAACGGCTGGCGCGCAAGAAAGTGAACGTGCAACTCGCCGCGCCCTCGGCTTGTGTGCGGCGTCCCGCCATTTTGGCGGAACTGGCCTGGGCGCGCTGGCAGGCCAATCAAGTGGATGAAGTTGCATCGCTGGCGCCGATCTATTTGCATGTCGGTGAAGGAATTCCCGATGGAAAATAATATCTCAACAGTCATCCGCAAAATGACCGAGGAGGATGTTCCCGCTGTTGTTGCAATCGATCAAATATCATTCAGCCTGCCGTGGCCGGAGCGTTCGTTTGCTTATGAAGTGATGGGCAATCCGGTGGCGCGTTGCTGGGTGGCCGAAACAGATGATAAAAGAATCGCGGCCATGCTTGTATTGTGGTTGATTATTGATGAGGCACATGTTGCCACGCTCGCGACGCATCCCGATTTTCGACAGCAGGGAATCGGCGCGCAAATTTTAACAGTAGCGCTCAAAGATGCGGCAGAGGCTGGAGCAACGCATGCCCTGCTCGAGGTCCGTGAAAAGAATGAGGCAGCCTTGAACATGTATCGAAAATTCGGTTTTGAAGTCGCAGGCCGTCGTCCCAGATATTATAAAGACAATGGCGAAGACGCCATTTTGATGACACTTCATAATTTGGAGTTTGCATGAGCGCCGAAGAAACGTTAGCACAAATCGCGAAAGAAGTGGCCGTGTGCAAAAAATGCATTTTGCATGAGTCGCGCAACAAGTCCGTGCCCGGTGAAGGACCCGCCAATGCCGAGATCATGCTGATCGGTGAAGGCCCTGGCTTTTACGAAAATGAACAGGGACGTCCGTTCGTGGGCGCCTCCGGAAAATTTTTGAGCGAACTGCTGGCAGGGGCGGGATTGAAGCGCGAGGAAGTTTTCATTTGCAATGTGGTCAAATGCCGCCCGCCCGCCAACCGCGATCCATTACCGGATGAGTTGTCCACTTGCAACCAATATTTGGATCGGCAGATCAACGCCATCAATCCGAGCATCATCATCACGCTTGGACGATTTTCGATGGGCAAGTTTATGCAGGGCGCAAAGATCACGCAGGTGCATGGACAGATGCGCAAGGTCGGAGAGCGTTTTGTGATCCCGATGTTCCACCCGGCGGCGGCTTTGCATCAGGCCGCGCTCAAGCCCGCGCTTTTGGCGGACTTTGCCAAGTTGCCCGAGCTGTTAAAAGAAGCGCGCGCAGGGCTGGGACGCTCGACATTCGCACC
>Ga0172370_10001313_pt1 | contig 38158 bp, 33 predicted proteins | sample LakKiv5m_FD_114538 | JGI IMG/M metagenome (GOLD analysis project Ga0172370, IMG submission 114538) | Freshwater microbial communities from Kabuno Bay, South-Kivu, Congo - kab_022012_11.5m | ecosystem: Environmental > Aquatic > Freshwater > Lake | place: Democratic Republic of the Congo...
AAAAATTACATAACGCGTTCTAGGGACACGCCGATGAAGAAGAAAGCTACCGAATCCTTGGACTTGGATGATTCGAGGCACCTAGGACCGCGACATAATATCTGAAAGAACAGAAAAGTAATGTACCCCCATAATTCAAGATAACACAATAATCGTATTTTACAAAAAGTATCAGACTAGGGATACCCTTCTGACCTTCTATCGAAAAGGGATGCCGTTGAGAAAACAGTTAGAGCTTGTCCTGCCACGGACTTCACGATGCCGGCGCCGAGCAGCTCGACCGGAGCCCGCACGTCGGACATCGAGCCCCCATCCATATATCGTCAAAATACTCCACGAAAGGTCTTGTCTCATCCTCCCCCTCAAAGAGAAATCCCAGTTCAAAATTCCGCTTGTCAGCCGATTTTGAGCCGATGCCTGCACCGGTGAGATTGGCGCTTCCCACGAGCGCCAATTGGCCGTCAACTATGAACATCTTGGCATGGATTCGCATGCAAAAGAGAAACTCCACGCCAGCGCTGAGCGTGCCGCGCCTATCCAGTTGCTCGTAACGTTCCCGAAATGGCCTTGAGGGGAGTTCTGAGTGAATGATGCGGAACGTCACCCCTTTGTTAACCATGACAGCCATAAAATCCGGAAATGATACAAAGGTTTTGCCGAGAACCAGGCCTGTGGCCTTTATGTTTGCGGTTGATATCCAGATGAAGCGCTTTGCCCTGGTCAAGTGGCTTCGCGTAAAGCCTTCATAGATCCGTCTGTCCCACAGCGTCTTCATGCGTCATTGACATAGCACTCTGCCTTGGCCCAGGCTCCACGTTGTTCGAGATCTTCGTCAAGTTTTAAGCCGGGTCTGGCAGCCGCTAAGATGGGTTCACCTCCATCGAAGAGGATGAGCTTCCATAGTTTGACCAAACCGCGCTCAGCCATGGCCTTCATCACGACCTCTATGGCCGCGGATTCCACTTTGGATGAGGCAGCATCGGCTGGATCGCTCACCAACCCTCGAGTCGCCACCCAACCGGGTTTGGAGATGCGGCACAAGATCTCACTTTCGATCTCTTCGTTTGATGGTAAAGACATATCGTTCTAAACCTCTCCACGGTCTTTGGTCAGTCATATACTATTTTTTGGGCTACGACACAAAGTCTGATTCCGGCCACCTAGGGTACACGTATAATGAATGTTCGCCTATGCCATGCGTCCGAACTCCGGAATATGTTCTTGACACCGACAACCGCAAATATTATGCTGCTACACTGTAAATTGGCAGACTGCAAGCCGAACGGCACTCATAACATCAGAAGACCCAGTAAAAGCGCAGATAGCACTTCCTACAGTTAGGAATGCAGGGTAAAGGCACGTGAGGCGAGCCCTTGACAGTCGCATAGCCAAGGGCGGGTGTATGTGATGACTTGACAAAACATATCAAGAGGAACCATGGCTGCATTTACATTTTCCAAGGGCGGGATACATCCCGCAGAACACAAGGAGTTGACCGAACACCTGGCTATCGAGGAGATGCCAGCGCCAGACCAGGTCGTTTTACCGCTTTCCATGCATTTTGGTGCGCCGGCAAAACCTCTTGTGAAAAAGAAACAAGAGGTTCAAGAGGGTGAGCTTATAGCGACCGTAGAGAAAGCCCTTGGAGCGTCCATTCACAGCAGCGTGACCGGCGTCGTAAAGACGATCGAGGTGCATCCGCATCCCACGATGGTGCGGTGCGAAGCGATCGTCATCGAGAGAGACCAGTCCGCTCCCCCGAAGACGTATGAACCGGTGAACTGGGAAAAGCTCACGAGGGAACAATTGCTGGCAAGGGTTAAGGATGCTGGAATCGTAGGTCTCGGCGGAGCAGGGTTCCCCACCCATGTGAAACTTTCGCCTCCGCCCTCGGCCAAGATCGATACCCTCATTCTGAACGGCGCGGAATGCGAACCGTACCTGACTACTGATCATCGCATAATGTTGGAACACGCGGAAAAGATTGTGCAAGGCGTGCGAATTATCCTCAAGATCCTGGGCATAAAAAATTGCGTGATAGGCATAGAACTGAACAAAGCTGACGCCATCAACATTATGAACAAGGCTGTTCGTGAGACAGCGAGAGATGATGGAGTGTCCATTAAGGTCCAGGGACTCACGGTCAAGTATCCCCAAGGTTCAGAAAAACAGCTCATTTTCTCACTGGTTCGCCGCGCTGTGCCGGGCGGTGGTCTGCCTTTCGATGTCGGCGTAATTGTGCAAAATATCTCAACAACTCTAGCCATTTATGAAGCAGTTGCCTTGAATAAACCCCTTTACGATAAGGTGGTCACGTTTTCAGGACGCGCCCTTGCAAGGCCCGCCAACCTCAAGGTTAAGGTGGGGACTGTGGTTTCGGATGTGGTGAAGTTCCTCGGGGGCACGAAGGATCTAATCAAGATTGTGGCGGGCGGCCCCATGATGGGTTTTGCGGTTTCTTCCATTGACATCCCCATCGTGAAAACAACATCCGGCATGCTATTTCTCAACAGCTCGGAGACCGATTTAGGAGAACAGGGGCCTTGCATACATTGCGGCTGGTGTATGGAGGCCTGCCCTATGGGACTCTCTCCCAAAGAGGTCGGCATCTACGTGGAAGCCGGAAAAGGACATCTCACGGAAAAGTTTGGCATCTTTGATTGCTTTGAATGTGGGAGCTGCGCCTACGTATGCCCTGCGAAAAGGCCCCTTGTCCAATACGCCAGAATGGCGAAAATCATGGTCAAAAAACATGGCTAGCAACCTCGTGTAAGATGCATCTCGTATTCGATAAGATAGATCGCCTTGATCGCCTCGCAGCAATGAGCGCGTGCTAATTCTTTTTATGTGAAAACACGGAGGATGGGACAATCGAAACGCTACACAAAACTGACGCTGTTTCAAGAGATCAATGGTCCGTCTCTGTTTCTCCCCATATCAGAAAGGGGAGAACGACGGCTGGGATCATGTGGACAGTTTCGGCTTCGCTCATTCCGGTGATGCTTCTGTCCTTATACACCTTTGGTCTCAGGGGAATCATAATAACTCTGGTGAGTGTCGTATCGTGTGTCGTCGTAGAAGCGCTCTCCCAGAAGGCGCTTGGTCGCCGGGTTTCGGTGGGGGACGGCAGTTCAGTACTTACGGGGATCCTGATGGCTTTTGTCATACCGCCAGGCGTTCCTTACTGGCTGCCGATTGTTGGCGCTGTTGCGGCGATCTTTATCAACAAAGAACTCATGGGTGGCCTCGGTTACAACGTCTGGAATCCCGCTTTGGTAGGAAGGGCCTTCATGATGGCGGCGTTTCCCGTCGCCATGACTTCGGCATGGATTCCTCCCGTGGATTGGGCCAAGTCTCCGATCGGAGTATATCTTGGGACAGTTGATGCGGTCTCTACAGCAACGCCGCTCTACGTGTTGAAGCATTACGGGTTCGCTGCGCTCACCCAGCAATTCGGGGGAATTCTTCAAATTTACCAGAATTTCTTCGTAGGGTTCATGCCCGGCTGCATCGGCGAGACATCCGCGCTCCTTCTCTTGCTCGGCGGCCTTTTTCTAATGGTACGCGGTATCATTACCTGGCACATTCCGGTGTCAACACTTGCCACAGCAGCAGTACTCGCCTGGATTTTTGGCGGAGAGACCTGGTTTAGCGGAGACCCGCTGCTCCACATTCTGTCTGGAGGACTAATGCTCGGGGCGTTCTTTATGTGCACCGACTATGTCACATCGCCTACGTTAAAATCGGCTCAGATCGTTTTCGGTTGCGGTGTAGGAGCTTTGACCATACTTATCCGGCTCAAGGGCGGATATCCGGAAGGAGTTTGCTACGCCATATTGCTCATGAATTGCCTGACGCCGGCCCTTGATGAATGGTTTAAGCCAAAACGATTCGCGCCTCCGAAACAGGCCCCAGTAACGGCGGCAAAATAGACCTTCATTCCGGAACTGAGAGGATTCTATGAAGGAAATTTTCAAAATAACAATAAGCTTGACAGTTGTGTGCTTGGTGGCTGCCATCATTCTTGGCGTCGTGTATGCCAAAACAGAGCACGCCAGAAAAGAAAATGAGGAGAGAATAGAACAGCAGACCATAAGAGAGCTGCTGGGCTTTAGACAAGAATCAGGAAAGAAAGCACCGGTGGACCTGAAGATCTATGCTGTTTACCGTTATGTCCTGACGGATCCTAAAGGCGTAAACACCCTAGGATATCTGATACCCTTGAAGGAAGGCGGCTACGTGCTGGCAGAAATCGATCTTGATGGAAAACCCGGCAAAACATACAAAATCGATGCAGACGCCGCTAAGCTTAGCGACAGAACCGCAAGAGACGCTGCGGTGAAAGCCGCGTTGTCGAGCAGTATGAAGGCGGTCTATGCCCAGGCGCTCTTTGTAGCTAACTTAGGAGAAAAGCGCTTGGGCTACGTTATCCCAGGCGTAACTCAGGGCTTCAAAACCTTTGTAAAGCTCATGGTCTCCCTAGACCCGAGCTTTACGGTCACCGGTGTAGCCATAACCGAATCGGAGGAAGACCCAGGACTCGGCGCAGAGATAGAACATAATTACTTCAAAAACCAGTTTGCGGGAAAAACCCTAGAAATACTGAAAGAATTGAAAGTCGTGAAAGAACCTCTGCCAAGCGATTATTTGGCCGCCCTTGACCCGGCTGTGGCTGCAAGAAGAGGATTGAGCAAAGAACAAGTCAAGGAGATTAAAGAGAAACACCTAAAGGACGATATCTACGCTCTAACTGGCGCAACTATATCCAGTCGGGCCGTTACCACGGGTGTAAGAGATACGGTGAGAAAGTTCGTGTATCGTATTGGAATCCTCGATGGCGCCATAAAGAAAGAGAATCTCCACGTGGCTTTCTAACGGAGGAAACAGGTGAACAGAAATCTAAGACTCGTTTGGAATGGTTTTATTCCAGAGAATCCTATATTCCGTTTGGCGCTGAGTCTTTGCCCAGCGGTGGCGGTAACAACTTCCGTAAAGAATGGTTTATTGCTAGGATTGGCTGTTTTATTTGTCCAAGTCTTCTCAAGCTGTACGGTGACGACATTTAAATCATTTATTCATCCGCGCATCCGAATCCCAGCCTACGTGGTTGTGATAGCATTATGGGTTACCGTCATAGATATGATTCTTCCTGTGATATCGCCGGATGTGTACAAACAGGTTGCCCTTTTCGTAAAGCTTATTGTGGTCTTCGCTATCATTATTTCAAGGCTCGAGTTGTTCGCTTCCAAAGAACCTTTTGTCCCTTCTTTCTTTGACGGACTGGGCATGGGGATAGGCTTCACGTTTGGGCTTTGCTTAACAGGGGCTATCAGAGAGTTTTTTGGCGCTGGTCAGTTGTTCGGCTACGACATCCTGGGGTTCAAGCCCCTCCTAATCATGATCTTACCTGCTGGAGGATTTTTCGTCATAGGATTCATCATGGCCACCTTCAATTGGTTTGAGTACAAAATTACTGGCAAAATCCCGACATCTGGAGGAGGCCACTGAGATGAAAAAAACAAGGTGCTTTGCTCTCATATTGGTGTTGCTGTCGGTGATATGGCTGGTTCCCCCATCAGGAATCGCTTCCGAAGCGCTGGGAACAGGTTCATTCAACAAGGATACCGGCATTGAGATTTCCTTTGGAGTGCCAGTTGACAAGTCTTGGGCTCAAGACCCCTCAAGCTATTCTGTGTATGAAAAACCAGACCCGGACATTAGAATACCGGTAAAGAATGTCGAACTGGATGCAAAAGCCGTCAGCGCCACCCTGCAATTTCATCAACCCCTTAATCTGTCTGCTGAATATGTGGTCGAAGCACGAAATATAACCTCAGAAGGAAAGGTCCTGGGATCCAGACAATTTTCTGTGAAAAAGAGTGAGGCCCAAATCCTGTTCACCATATTGCTCGGCGCCATGTTGATAAACAACTTTGTTTTTACCAAATACTTGGGCCTTTGTATCTTTTTTGGCGTGTCCCAGAAAAAGGAGACAGCCATAGGCATGGGAATAACCTTCACTGCTGTCATGGTGCTAAGTGCCACTATGTGTTGGGCGCTGTTTAACTATGTATTGCAGGTGCTCCATCTAGATTTTCTCAAGATTATAGTGTTCATAGGTACTGTTGCCATCTTTGTCCAGGCTGTGGACACCATCTTGAGAAAAGTAAATCCCTATTTGTTCAAGAAGCTCGGAGTGTACCTTGTATTGATAGTGACAAACTGCATCATCCTCGCCGTACCTCTCATTAACGCCGACAGCAATCATGGGCCGTTCGAGAGTCTCGTGCTGGGCTTGGGGGCAGGTCTAGGATTTGCGCTGGCCCTGTTCCTCATGTCGTGTGTGCGGGAAAAACTTGAACTCTGTCGTGTTCCTGCTACGTTTCGAGGGCTGCCAATTGCCTTCGTGGTTACGGGTCTATTTGCCTTGGCCTTCCTCGGATTTTCAGGGCTCTCTATCTTTTAGCCTTCGACAAACGGGCTAGGGGATGGCGACGGTCGTAGATTATGGTGCAAACATAGAGGTGATATAGAATGGAAAGCGCATGGACTATAGCAGTCTGGGGAGCAATATTTTTCGCAGTCTTTGGGCTGATTTGTGGAATCGGCCTTGCCTTTATAGCAAGGCGTTTTGCAGTTAAAATCGATCCCAAAATAGAAGCTGTGCGAGCTTGCCTCCCGGGGGCCAACTGCGGCGCATGCGGTTTTGCGGGCTGCGAATCGTACGCTGAAGCGGTAGTCACAGACGCAAAAGTTCCCCCCAACAAGTGCGCGCCAGGCAAACAGGCAGTAGCCGAAAAGGTAGCAGCGTTAACGGGTAAGGCTGCGGGAGCCACCACACCTTTGGTCTCAGTTATCCGCTGCTCCCGAAACGAGGGCGGAGTGATGCGAAAACATACATACGTGGGGTTCGATACGTGTCAGGCTGCCTCTCTTGCCTTTGGCGGTCCCTACGAATGCAACTTTGCCTGTATTGGATACGGGGACTGCGAAGCAGCTTGTCCCTTCCATGCCATCCGAATGGTTGACAACATGCCAGTCATAAATCCGGAAGAGTGCACCGGTTGCGGCGTATGTGTGAACACTTGCCCAAAACAAGTTCTGCAGCTTATACCCAAGACCGCAACATGTTATGTGCCGTGCAGCACCAAGGATTCTGGCAAGGCGGTGACGAACGTTTGCAAGGCGGGATGCATTCATTGTTTAGCTTGTACTAGAAAGGCCAAAGAGGCTGTTATGCTTGTGAACGATCGGATAGAAATAGACCACGAGAAGCTCGACGAAGCATCCGCCCAGGCCGCGGTGACGGCCTGCAACCGTCAGTTCATTTTCCGTTACAGGGATACGGCTCGTCAAGCCGAAGCGGTTCGCGCCATCAAAGCTGAGCAGGCTGCAAAGAAGGCCCAAGCGGCTGCAAAAAAATCGGCTGAAGAAACGGGGGATCAAGAAAGCGCGAAGATCTAGACAAAGTCCTAACTTCACTTACTTAGTTTCAGTCAGAGGGTGCATCAGGTAAGACATTCTCTGCAGAATGGATCATACGCGCCGTACTGGCGCTCATTCCGTACCTTCAATCCCCATGATCTTCCCGATTAGGTCTGTTGCCTTTTCGCTCGATTCGACCCTTATTTCGACAATACAAGATGTGTCCTCAAACGCTTGAGTGGGTCGGACATTTATGTTTCGCGGAAGCCCCTGCGCCATGAGCCATTCAGAGAATCGCGCCTCCGCCAAGCAAAGATCTGGATACCTCAAGTTCCTAAGCACGCTCCGGAGTGTATCTGTCATGGCCGAGCAGGAGCTCGACCCAGTGACTCCCAAGAACTCTTTTATCTCAGGGGCATTCAAAACCTCTTGGACGGGGCATCCTCGATACCTGGCCAAATCCAATATGCTGGCGATAAGTTCGGCGGACTTGTTCATATTGGGACTCAACCGCTTGATTAGGTCCGTAATTACTCGCCTCTCATCCGGAGCAAGGTATGTCAGCAATAAAGCCGTCTTCTCATTCAGCCTTCCCAAAGCCATGAGAGAGTGTATGTCGTGTCCCAGCATTGCGATACGACACAAGGCCTCAATTCTAGGCCCATAAGGAGGAATCCCAAGCGCCGGAAGAAACCGCGCCGCGACCTCTTCTCGTGAAAACAACTGAACCATACGACAAACCACCACAGCCTTCGTAGGCGCCTCGAATTGCCTGTGACTAATGTTGTCCCAAAACGCAACTTCGTACCCGACGGCTATGCTGTAACTATCTTCTAGGATATCCGCCTCGATGACGTTAAAGCCAAGTTCTAGCGCGGCTAAGAGACGCCTGCGCCCCAAGACAGGGATCCACTTTCTTTTCTGGTCTTTTTGTACGAGAGGCCGGTGGATAATCCCCACAACCGAAATAGACTTCTTCAGGGGCTCCAGGTCAGCGAAGCAAGGGATAGAATAAGTTGTGTCATCCAGGTCGCAGTCTTCGAGAGCAACTAACGTTTTCCTGGTATGATTCTGCCAATTTATCATAAATCTGCGCCTCTTCGTCTCTGCCTCTTTTTCTATACCCTTGGGCAACGATACGACATTTTCGCCTCAGCTCTTTCACCGCTGCCTGACGGTATGGCAGTGGCAAGTCTCGGCTGCATAATATCTTAACGATTGCCTGGATGCGATACCTGTCTATTGCGGGCGTAGTGACCGAGAGTTGATCAAGCCTGCCGCCATGCTTAATTACGAGGGGCTCGGGAACGAAATCTACATCGTAGAAAGCTGTCACCCGAAGCCACAAATCGTAATCTTCTGCTGCTGGCAAACTCTCGTCGAACACCCCTACTTTCTCCAGCAACGATGCAGACATCATAGCAGACGAAGGACTAATCAAACATCTTTCCAATGCTCTCTCGAAAAACCGCCCCCCCTGCTTCCTGTGAATCGCTTTCTGGGGAATCATGCGGCCTCCTCTTATCCATATCTCATCTGTATGACATATAAAATCAGTCTTGTTTGGGTTCCAATGCTGGACTTGCTTGTCCAACTTGGCGGGTAACCACTCATCGTCTGAATCCAAGAACGCGATCAACTCGCCAGTGGCTAATGCAATACCTCGATTGCGAGCAGCCGACACCCCATTATGTTGTTGAAATAAAACGCGAATCCTCGCTCCGTATTCTTCTAGTACAGCACATGTGTTATCTGTTGATCCGTCATCGACCACTATGAGTTCATAGTACTTGAAATCCTGCTGCAGCACAGAATTGATCGCGCGTCTGATCACATAAGACCTGTTATATGTAGGAACTACCACGCTCACCAGCGGCAATGTGTTTTCCCTCTACCGGTTGGTTGCACTTTGTCTGTCAGATTTTCTTTGGTTTCCCGAAAGAATAGCATAGAGGAGGAACGACAGTTGAGAAAGGAAAGTCAAAATGCGTTTTTTGGCCAAGACAATACTGGTGGTGGTTGTCGTGATAGCCCTTTGCACTTTTCTTGGTGTGCCGGCTCGGGCATTCTGGCTGTCTTTTCCAGGGGTTGGCATCGACTTACTAGGACCTCACGGGAGTGTTAGTTTCCCATACGGCGAGGTGCGCTGGGGTCCTCATGGTGGTGCAGTCGTGTTCCCGGGAGGCAAAGTCAAGTGGCGAGCACACGACTATTATACCGAGCCGCCGAGTTGGCATCACTGGGACTCTCATCGACGATAGCATGGGCTTTTAGACTTGGTTACATTGGTGCACAAACTGTATCAATATGCCCCAGATGCAGGGATTCTTTCCCAAGAGTTCCCAAGTTCGTCGAGCCGATCATAGTGCGCCTGAATCTTGCGGCAGCTCTCGTCCTTAATGGTTTGCCAAGAGCAAAAGGCAGCGGTCCGGATTTGCCCAGTCTCTACGTCCTCATAGGCGAAAACGGCGGGGCAATCGTGCAGACGCGCATCTTCAAGTCCCCCCTTGTCCTCGTAGGGTATGGTTATAAGGGTTAGTATCCTCTGGACGTTTGTGCGCCGCTCTAGGACCCGATCGATCTTGTCGCCCCGCAATAGATCAAATAAAGCCAATACTGCATTCCACACCATAGGTTTGCCAAAAATCTTTTTGAAATTGCATGATTGAGCAAATATGCTCATAGTTGCAGCGAAAGTCTTTATATCAGACCACCGTTTGGCAATTCCCTTTGAGGAGGAGATCTCCTGTCTTGCCATCAACGCTTGATCCAGCTTTCTGAGGCGAACTAGCAATTCTGAGAGAGGTATCCGCATGTAAGCGGATATAGGAACGTAACCTGAACCGTCCGAGACAAGAAGCGTGGCGCTCTCACAATTCGGATGGGAACCGCCGAGGGTCTGGCGGCCGAAAAACCTGGAAAGAACCTGAAAGTTCATCATACCCGTGGGGACGAACTCAATATCCGGGAACAATCTCTGAAAGACGCGTTCAACGCACTCCGTAGTGGTGGGTTCTAAGGCCACTTCTCCCTCCCAGCAAGGCGTGAGTGGAACAAATCCCCAAACCGATACATGATCCCTATAGTTATGAATGAAGTCCAAAATACTTCCCATATCAGAATCATTGACACCGTTGGCCACCGTAGTGATGACGGCTAGCCTGTTGACGCCACACGAGACAACATTCTCAAAAGCCTTCTTCTTCACGGCAAGCGAGTCATCCCCTCGCAGGGTTTGATAAATCTCCCGTTTGGTACCGTCAAACCCGAAGTTAATCTGGATTCCGAGCGAACAAAGCTCCTGACAATACTTCTTGTCCGCGAGCTTTATTCCATTGCTAAAGACTTGTACCTGAAATCCATAGGATTTCGCTAGCCTCACGATTTCCAAAAAATCTTTGTGGACCGTGGGTTCCCCCCCAAAAAAGCATATATTGGGTCGCGGGTCTTGGCTCTGGAAATGTTTGAATATCTTTTCAAAATACACCACGGGCGGATGGTAAGCAAAACCCATGGCGTCCACGTATGCCAAACAGATTGGGCAATGCTGGTTGCAAAGATTTGTCACGTCAATGGCGACAGTGTTGGGTTTCTTATGCCGTTGGTGATCGCATGATGCGCAGTCCAGAGTGCACGCAGCACAAGCGGGCTCCTGATACTGAGTAATCTCTCTTTTCCACATCCACTTGCGTGCGTCTTTTGTTACAAGCGACGCGGTCCTGCCACAATCCTTGCAGAATTTAACCAGATATACCTTATTATCTCTTATTTCATAACATGCGTCGGTGGGTTGACCGCATTTCTCACATAGTCCTAGCTTCATAATAACGATCCTCCTTGCAAATCAATAACATTACATGGAGATGGGAACTTGACTTGTTCGAATATTCCCGATCATGCGATTGATATCTTTTGAAAAAAGCGGTAATTTGCTGCGCACGCTTATCACATATAATTGTCTTGTCAAGAGAAAAATCATGTGCCATACTTTAATGTTTAAGCTGTAGCACATAGGCCAAGCACGTGACCCGAACTCGCCACCCTTCAATACTAGTCCTCGCCGGAGAAGCATCCGGAGACTACCACGCCGCTGCCATGGTTCGGGATATCAAAGCCCGCTGCCCTTATATTCGGGTAGCAGGTATTGGAGGGGATGCGTTGGCCGATGCCGGCATGGAACTCCTGCACCACTACAGAGAGATAAATACAATTGGATTGAGTGAGGGGATCGGAAAGCTGTGCAACATCAAGAACGCATACGTAACAATGAAGCGGGAACTCGCGACCCGACGCCACGACCTCTTCGTTCCCGTGGACTTTCCTGACGTGAACCTCATGCTCTGCAAGGTGGCAAAAAGGAACAGGGTCCCTGTCTGCTACTTTATTAGTCCTCAGGTCTGGGCATGGCGCAAGGGGCGCATAAAAAAAATCGCCCGTCGTGTTGATCGCATGATGACGATCTTCCCATTTGAATCTGATTTATACCGCTCGGCAGGAGTTCGTGCTGATTTTGTGGGCCATACCATGGCCAGAGATATTCCGTCGGAGGTAAACAAGTCAGCCCGACGAACAGAACTGGGATTGGATCCCCATAGACCAGTGATTGCCCTTGTGCCGGGGAGTCGGCCTGCTGAAGTCAGCCGCATTCTGCCGGTAATGTGTGAGGCGTCGGCGATTTATCACGTGCGTTATCCTGACACCCAGTTCGTTCTGCCTCTCGCCGGCCCGCACCTCGAAAAGCTAGCCGCCGGTATTCTCGACCAACACCATCTCCCCGTATCCATCCACTCACGTGCAGCGGCGCAATGTATGGGCGCAAGCGATGCAGGCATAGTAACGTCCGGGACCGCAACGCTGCAGGCTGCGTTGACGCAGATGCCGCACGTCGTGGTGTATAAACTTGGCGCCATGAGTTGGTTCTTAGCCAGAAGGATCCTCAAGCCGCTGGTGATGGACCAAGACATACATGTGGCTATCGCAAATGTCCTTGCGTTGAAGGCCGGCGATGACCAGGGCCCCTTGAAGGTCATGAGAGAGGCGGGAGTCGAGGTGAGATGCCTTGAGTGTGGGAGGAGGTTATTTGTCCCTGAGCTGCTCCAAAGCCGCGCCTCAGTTGAAGAAGTGGCCAATTGGCTGTTCAAGTTAAAAACCGACGTTCAACTCTTAAGGGCCATGAAGAAAGGTTTTCGAGCGCTTCGTGAAATGCTTGCCCCTCCCCACGATGACGTCAGCGCTGCACGAATAGTCTTGGAGTGCCTTTCAGCGAATTCTGCCCTTGAATCAGAGTGACGCCCCAAGAAGTTGGACATCGAACATGGCGAACTCCCTTTTTCAACCCAAAAAATGGAGAAGTGCATTGAAGAGGGTGTCGCGAATTTGGACTACTTGCGCGAATCGCTTTGATAAGTTTCTCCATGAAGTCGATAGCCGAGGAAATATCGACGAAGGAGATCAAGAGATTGCATAGCTGCCAACTTCTTTACCCAGCCTCGCTCGCCAGGCAAAAAATAGCGGCGGCTCAACACAGTGCCTTCCACGGCAAGGCCGACAAAAAATGTCCCAACAGGCTTTGCGTCCGTGCCGCCATCTGGTCCAGCAATGCCTGTGACCGATACTCCCACCGTTGCCTTTGTTATTCTGCGAGCCCCAACGGCCATCTCTTCGGCGCATTGGCCCGACACCGCACCGTACGCCAGAAGCGTCTTCTCAGAAACGCCCAAAACCTCGACTTTCATGGCGTTTGAATAACTTACCACAGCCCCGAGAAATGTCTTAGATGAGCCCGGAACGCGGGTTAACATGTCACCGATCATTCCGCCGGTGATGGATTCGCCAAGCCCTATTGTCATCTTTCGTTGTTCCAGCAGAGCCAATACCACCGCCTCCATAGATCGACCGTCCGTGGAGATTATGTTCTCCCTGATTCGGTCCTCAATCTGTTTTTGTCTTTTGGTGAGTAAAGCTTCTACCTGCGATTCCTCGGCACCCCTAACATCTATCCGGAGTCGAATGATCGGAAATCTGGGCAAGAAAGCGAGATGATAATTGTCTTCGTCTGCGGCAAGGTCGGAAAGAATTTCCCCAAGCCTAGACTCAGTAAGCCCATAGACTTGAATAGTGCGCGTCCTGAATACCGGAACACGGGTCTTGAAGCGCGACAGGATCAAAGGTATGCCGCGTGCCCGAAGCATAGGGAGCATTTCCCTCGGGATGCCAGGGAAAAAAAGCGCCATTTTCCCTTCTTTATGGATTACAAACCCTGGAGCGGTGCCGTAGTCGTTTGGGACGGGGGTAGCGCCTACGGGAAATAGGGCCTGTTTCGCGTTTGAAGAAGCCATCGGCCGCCCCCATTTCTGAAACAGGTTTTCTATCCTTGAAAGCTGCTCTTTATCTAGTTCAAGTGGAACTCCGAGGAGAGCAGCAGCGCCCAGGGCGGTCTTATCATCCTCCGTAGGGCCTAGACCGCCTGACACGATAGTCACAGCGGCTCTCTCCATGGCTAGGCTCAAAGCATCCCTTATTGCCTCGATATTGTCTGGAACGGATGACATTCCTTTGACCGCGACGCCGACCGCGCGCAATTCCTTGCTTATGGTCTCTCGATTCGTGTCAGTTATGACACCGTTGGTAATTTCATTGCCAATGGTCAATATCCAGGCGTCAATTCCTTTCTCCATCAGTGTGCCTCCTCCCAGTTATGTCCTATGGAAACGTCCACCGAAAGAGGAACAGACATGGGGTACACGTTTTCCATCGCGGACTTCACAAGTTCAGCGGCGTCGTGAACCGCTGCCTCCTCAATTTCAAGAATAAGTTCGTCATGCACCTGAAGGATCATTCGACCGGGGATATGCTTTTCCCTGAGTTCATCATAGACCTTTATCATGGCCAATTTCATGAGATCCGCCGCGCTCCCTTGGATAGTCGTATTTACTGCGACCCTGAAGGCTGCTTGCTGCGCTATTTTGTTTGCACTGTTAAGATCCGGCAGGAAGCGTTTCCTACCGAGGATGGTGGTCACGAAACCATCCTTCTTGGCCTTTTCTGGCAAGTGTTCCATGAAAGCCCTAACGCCAGCGTAAGTCTCATAGTACTCTTCCAGGTATTTTTTTGCCAATTTGAGTCCCACTCCGATCTGTTGAGCCAGTTTGAAAGCACCCATCCCGTATATTATCCCGAAATTAATCGCTTTGGCTTTACGCCGCATCTCGGACGTTACCAAGGCGGGCGAACACTCGAAGATACCTGCCGCTGTAATGGCATGGATATCTTCGCCCAGCGAAAAAGCCTCAGCAAGCCTCTTGTCACCAGACAGATGCGCCATCACTCGCAGTTCGATTTGGGAATAGTCGGCGGAAACAAATAAACAACCCTTGACAGGCTGAAACGCCTTGCGGATTTTTCGACCTTCGTTGGTTCGAACCGGAATATTCTGCAGATTGGGATCAGAAGAGGACAGCCTACCCGTTGCAGCGACCGCCTGATTGAAAGAGGTATGGATCCGGCCTGTGGCAGGATTTACAAGAGCGGGTAACGAGTCAACGTAGGTCGTCTTTAACTTGAATATCGACCTGTACTCCACTATCTTACGGGGAAGATCATGCTGAACCGCCAGCTCCTCAAGCACGTCCAAGGCCGTGGATTGGCCGCTCTTAGTCTTCTTGACCGGCTTTAGCCCAAGCTTTTGGAACAGAATCTCAGACAACTGTTTGGGAGAGTTGATATTGAAGGATTCACCGGCAAGAAAATAGATTTGAGATTCGATCTTATCCAGCATCTCCCCGAATTCCTTTGACAGTTCAGCCAGATACGCCGTATCCACGAAGACCCCGGCCAGCTCTATATCCGCCAGAATCGGTATCAACGGAAGCTCCACGTCTCGAAACAACTGACCCAAACCTTGTTCATCCATCTTAGGCCCAAGCATCTCAGCAATCCGAAATGTAACATCCGCATCTTCGCAGGAATACTCTGAGGCCTTGTTTATCGGTACAGCCGAGAAATTGATTTGTGATCTGCCCGATCCTATTAGATCACGGATAGGGATCATGCGGTGATTGAGGTACGCCTCGGCTAGGTCGTCCAGGGCATGGCCTCGTCGTGAGGGGTCCAGGAGGTAAGAGGCAATCATCGTATCGAAAGAAATTCCTAGTACATCAATCCCTTCTTTTTTCAAGATGATAAAGTCGTACTTAAGATTCTGCCCCATCTTTTTATACGAATCATCCACAAGGATTGGCCTCAGCGCATCAAGCACATCGGCCTTGGCAAGCTGACGCCCCTTGTCGTGTCCCACAGGGACATAGCAAGCCTCTCCTGGTGCTGTACACAAGGAAATCCCCACAAGATCGGCTTGTACTGGAAATAGGGACGTACTCTCCAGATCGACGGCAAACTTCTTTTTTTCTCGTATGTTGTGAATCCACCGATCCAACTCATCCATCGAGGTGACGGTAGAATAGCGTGAGTAATCGAGCGTCTTTTCAGGAGGCAAGTCGTTCATGAATTTTTTAAACTCGAGTTCGTGGAAGAGCTTGCGAAGTCCATCTATATTCATCTCACCAAGTTGCAAGCTATTTAGTGAATTTTCCAAAGGTACTGAGTCATACAGTAAAATGAGCTTTCGACTAAGTAGCGCTCTTTCCTTGTGATCGGAAACCTTGGTTCGAAGCCTTTCCTGTGGTATCTGGGCGAGGTTCTCGTACAAGGCTTCTAGATTGCCGAACTGGTTGATCAGTTGAGATGCGGTCTTGGGCCCCACTCCGGGAACTCCAGGCACATTGTCTGAGCTGTCTCCGGTGAGAGCCATGAAGTCAAGGAGATGAGCTGGACCCACTCCAAATTTGGACTTTACTGCCTCCGGGTCATAGACCACATCCCTTTGAGGATCCCACAGCGAGACGTTGCCTCCCACGAGTTGCATGAGGTCTTTATCCGATGATATTATGACCACATCCCATTGCTGATCAGTGGCGCGTCGAGTGAGCGTGGCGACAATGTCATCGGCCTCATACCCTTCTACCGCAAGGGAAGGGACTCCATAACTGTTGACCAGATCATATATTTTAGGAATTTGTAAGCGCAGGTCTTCCGGCATGGCTGGGCGATTGGCCTTGTATTCGGGATATATATCGTGCCGAAATGTTTTGCCTTTTGCGTCGAACACTACGACGATCCGCTTGGGAGACTTGTCCTTTATGGTTTTCATCAACATTGACGTGAAGCCGAAAATTGCGCCCGTGGGAAAGCCTTTGGAATTAGTAAGGCCCCCCATGGCGTGATAGGCCCTATGGATGTAGGAACTCCCGTCTATCACGTATAAAGTTTCATGTTCCCGAGACATTTCAGACTCGCTTTCTCATTCCATATAAAGACCTGTCGGGCCTACCCACGACCAGCGCTAGACCCATCGCTCTGTTTCTCAACAGCGGTTTTCTTTGAATCCTATCACATTGGCGTACTGAAACAAACGATGCGGATGAAAGCCTTGCTGTGTCCTATATTGTCTCTCTAAAGTTCTCTCGGAATCGAAAACAGTTTGCGTGGAGTGTCATGGTAGTTCAAATTAACGCGGGTACGTCGGTGCTTTACTGTATTGGCGCTTAAGGTCGTTTTGTCATGCCCGACGTGATCGGGCATCCAGGATTCCCGGACGCCCGTTTTCACGGGAACTACAAATGGAGTCATGCATAAAATTCCCGTTTAATTGAAAGAATCACTATGAAAACATCATCCTTGCCTTAGGCTATAAACGATCGAGCTATATGACGCAATCCTAGGCTACACTGGATCGAAATAAATGGGCTGTCAGGAGAAATGAAAGATTGAAGACGTCTTGTTCCCGTCAGTAATAGCCATTCTCGAAACTTGCCGCGAGGTTGTTCCGACGCGGTCGCAATAACACAAACCAGTATTTTGTCATTGCTAGGCGCCGGATCCGACGTGGCAATCCCAGTTTATAAAGCTTGCATTGCGCCCTATTCGTCAACCGGATAATTCTGTGGCAATGTTGATAAGATTAGGGCAGGCACTCGCTCCGTAGTTTTGCTAATGGCCGTCGCAGTTTCGCCCACTATTGAAAAAGGATCTTCTCAGTTATGTCATCCATCTTTGCGCGAGGCACAGCTGAGCAATCGGTCATCACCAGGGCGACTGGAGCTAAAGGCAACGGTGTCATTCAGCCATAGTAGTAACCTGAAAGGAGTCGTGACAAGCCATCAATATCAAAAGAGCATCAAGCCCCGCTCCCCGAAGCTCCTGACGCATCAATCCCGGAAGCTGCCCAGACTGAGTCGTCAGTCTCAGGCATTTGAGTCAACACTGACAGAGGGACAGACCCGACCTTTCTGTATACTTCCTGGGGCGAGTGTTCAACGCCGTCCACCGTTAGCAATTCACGCACAGGTACGCCGAAATGTTTCTCATTCTCCTCGAGGTAGGGCAGGATGAGTTCCCAATCTTCTGGGGCCAGGTCCTGAAATTCTCCCCCATTGAGCTGATCCTCTACCAGTGTCTTTTTTGGATCTCTGATATAAATACAACCGCCAGAAGCTAGACTAAAGAGGTTGGAGCCCGTATAAGGCCTTTCCAGGAAGGAAATGCGGCCGTCTTCGTCCATGGTCAGTCCGTTTACGATGCAAAAACCACCATCATTAAGTGGGTCCCCAGCCATAAAGCTCTCAGCAAGAAAATCGAGAGCTGTGCCGTTGATCACCACCCGGGGACGACCCGCCGCGTTTATGAGAGGTCTGCCCGCGGCGTTTCCCAGGACAAAGCACTTCCCCCCTTTTGCGCCGTACATAAAACATTGCCCCACGTCGCCATGTATAACCAACATGCCTGCCTTCATGATTTGGCCTATTTGATCCTGCGCATTGCCATGTATATACATCTCCATGCCGTCAATACCGCTGGCAACATAGTCCCCCGATGAACCGTAAAGATCGATTCGTACCCCGGACGTCAAAGGTCCCAACGCACATCCTTCGAATCTCTGCCCTCGTAAATCAAAAACGATGAATTTCCGCCACCCCAGTCGGTACGCCTCAGCCATAAGCACCGCGTCGCAGTCCTCACCCTCCGGTTCAAAATCACTGGCATCGATCACCAAACAGCGTTCCACAGCAATTGGGGGACGCAAAAGCCCTCTAGTTTCAAAATCTATACAACGATAATAACCCACGTCTGCTATGCTAGCGATTTTGGGCATACTCCTAAAAATCCTGTAAAGGCGCTGGGTTGCCATCCATACCAGCGCCGATCTTTTCTTTTCACCCAAAGGAAATTTTCTGTCTAGGATAAGGGTCAAAGCCTCAATGATAGTCGTGCGCCGGGGCGTATCCGTGCAAGCCCTGACAGTAAGATATTCAAGGACTTGCTCGATCAATGCATAGTCTGCATCTTTGGCCACCCCTTTAACAAAATCGAACAGTCCATAGGGATCGCCCATTTCCTCGGCTTGACAAGTCTCTGTAAGTGTTGCGCTATGAAGGCTGCGGGCTGATGCATCTGCGTCCGTAAGCCTATAAGGCTCTCTTTTAGCAACTCTCACTTCCTCTCCAAATTTGTTCAAACACTCAATTCTTCTCACTCCGTTGGCCTCAGGGACCACGTTGAACATAAATGCTCCGCCGTCCGACGAAGAACCTCCCCTCGCGTTCCAATATTTGTCGGCAATGGGGCTGAAACGCGAGTCTTCCCGTGCGAGTGACCGCAAAGTCGCGTCAATGGCCTGTTTCTCTGAACATATCAGCCCAATCTGAGCCTCGCCATCGTACAGAGAGAAAACCTGTGGTCTCAGCATCGCAGTATCCGTTATCCCCAAGAGTTGGTGCGTGCGAGTCTCAGGCAGGTGACGAGCAATGATGAAAAACCATGGACCGTCTGGCGACGCATGAATATGGGTAGATTGAATTCGGTCATACAACCGTTGCTTTGCCAGCGGAAGAAGATCAAAATCCAATTCCCCTGTGGGTGCCAGTGCTTCCAAAATGGCCTCCAGGGGATATCCGTAAACCCGGTTCCATAAGTCAAAAAGCATAATGGCGACTTCGGTGTCAGTCATGAAAAGAGGTTCGTACCCTCGCTGCATAAGATAACTTCGCGTAGCATGATAATTGGCAAAGTCTCCGTTGTGAACAAGGGCTTCGTTCATACCCATGAAAGGGTGCGCCCCTCCGGGATGCCATACTCGCCCCCGCGTAGGGTAGCGCTGATGGGCGATCCACACGTGAGCCTTGAATTCTTCAAGCTGGTAATATCTTACGACATTTTCGGCATAGCCCACAATCTTCAGGATTAGGAGATCTCTCCCGTGAGACATCACGAAGGCCCGCTTCTCGCCCAATGAATGATAAAACTTCTTATTGAGACGCGCTGAGTTGCGGCATACAAACTCATCTTCGCAAGCTCGTTCAGGCATCCCCTGCAAGCCATTCTCTAGAGCGAATTGCTTAAGAACTGACGGCTTAACCCTAACGAAGGCTCTCCAAACCTCAGGCGGTTTTGCTTCAAGCCCTTCAACGTCTCTGTAGTCATGAACATGAGCTAGAAAACCTTGGTGTGCAACTTTGAAAAAAGAATCGACATATGCGTCCTTCACCTCAGATAGGCAAGTGTCATCTAATAGAGCTATCTGAAGCATATAATGAGTATCGAGCACGTCTTGGGAAACACCCAGCATTTCTGGGTTCATACCCACCGCCGCTATGCCGCCACCCTTTCCGTTCCCGCGGTTGTGCATCTGACGAGAGGGTTCAAAAATGTGCTTTCCGGCAACCTTGATGCTTGAAGCAAAGCCTGTAACGCCGCAACCGCCTTCCTCTTCTTTTTCCAAATGCGGTGTGAAGTCTGATATACCTAGTTCACGCCTTCGGGATTGTATAATACGCTCTGCAAACTGTGTTACGATGTTCGCTCGTTTTTCTCGTTTCATGAATGTTTCCTGCCAACGGGTTATAGTCACTTCAGGCTGCGACATATCAGCAGCGACGTATATCGTCATCAGGGCAGTCGCGTGTATAGTCCAAGTGACCCAAGAGGTCTGATCTTCCAACAAGGTCTTTTATGCGTGACAGGCCAAGTCTGAACAGAATTTCCTTAAGCTGATCCTGCCAGCAGGACAGCATATTGATAATTCTTTGAGTTCCCCAATTTAGTTCCATCAAACCCGTAAGTTCCGGATCCGTGGTAGCTATGCCGCGCGCACAACCTCTCCCGCTTTCGCAGTTATGGCAGCGCAGGCATTCCATGGATACCAAGTCAGACGTACCCGTCACGACGCCGTCCGCGCCTAGGGCAATGGCCTTGGCTACGTCGTAGGCGGTTCGGATCCCGCCCGACGCGATCAAGGTTATTTCATCACGAAGATGCTCGTTTAGAAGAAAGTTATGGACCTTTGGAATGGCATACTCGATGGGCATGGCTATGTTCTTTTTTGCCACGTCAGGCGCCGCTCCCGTGCCTCCGTACGATCCGTCAATATGAACAATGTGGGTGCCAGCGTAGTAGGAACCGACGGCCACCATGTCCACGTCGGTGGGTGTGGAGACCTTCACCGACACAAGCCCCCGTGGGTTGACTGCCTTGATCCAGTCCACGTGCTTTTTGTGGTCTTCCACGGAGTACACCGAATGGAATGGAAAGGGGCTAAACAATGACGAGCCTGGCACGGTCTCCCTTATTCTAGCGACGGCTTCCGTTACCTTCGGGCCTAGTAAGTGCCCACCAAGTCCCGGCTTGGCACCCTGAGCATACTTGAATTCAACGATCCTTACCCTCTGAATTGTCTCCTCTCGGACGCCGAAAAGTCCTGTCGCAACCTGTGTTATGATGTGATGATCAAAGGGGTACAGCGCTTCAGGATAACCGCCTTCACCCGTGCAGGTAAAAGAACCCCAAGAAGCGAATGCCCGTACCCTACTGAGCATCGTCACCTGACTGACCGAACCGAATGACATCCCCCCACCGTAAATCGGTATTGGAATGTCGATCTTCCACCTAGAATCGTGACGCTTGTTGAGCGTAACCGACGTATCGATAGCATCTTTTTCAGAGGCCGATGCGGGGCCTCGTCGTTTGAATATGAATCGTAACTTGTCGAACCCCCCGCCGGAATCTCCAATACGGTACTCGATATCATGTTTTGGGAGCATGCCGGTTTCGGCCATGTACCACGTGCTCATGAGCAAATCCGCTGTCCAGCGTTTGTCGCCCAGGGCTCTCGCGCTGGGATTTTGGCCAACTCGTATGGCCGACTCCGGACAATTCTTCACACATCTATCAGCCCTATTAGCACAGTTAATCCCTAGACAAAGGTGATCTCGAGGCGGCATGAGCTTATTGCCCGCAACCACGAACACGCTTTCTGGACAGACTGCAATGCATTTCAGGCAGTCGCTGCAGGCATCAGACACGACTACCGTAAACCTGCCTATTCCTCGTCCGAAGCGTGAGGGAGTCACAATGACGTCACGCCTAGGCACACGCGTCCACTCATTTACGTAATGCATCGATATCATAACCTCTAGGTAACAAGCCTTCTTATTTCGGCTTGCTGTTTACAACTATTCTTTTTTTTACAGGGAAGCCGTTAATCAAGGAAAGGCAGGCTTGCGAGTTTCTCCTAGTCAAGACACGGGGAAACACGCTCACCCGCGAGAAAATAGTTTCACAAAGGTGTCCCGTTCCAGATCTTCAAAGAACATGACTCTTCCCTGCTCACCGGTGAGTCTCCTAGCTTCCCGTATGCCCATGGCGCCCATCATTTCGAGAAACTGATTGTGCCATGCGCCCACTAAATTCACGATTCGTCTCCAGCCCCACGACGGAGGAATCGTCGCGATGGAGACAGGGCAGTCTCCACCTTCCAGACAGTTTCTGCAAACCCGACATTCCAGGGCCAGCAGCAATGGTACATCAACGCCTACGGCGTTTGCTCCACATAGCATGGCCTTGATGACGTGTTCTGCCATTGCTATCCCGCCGGAAACTAGGAGGGTGATCTCGTCTCGCACGGCGTTCTTCAGGAGTCCGTCATGCACTTGTCTCACCATATCCTTAAGGTGTGAGCCTTGGCTACCATTTGATTCATAGCCGCTCTCTTGCGCAGCATAATGAATCACGTCAAATCCCAAGGAATGAAGCTCTAAAATTCTGGCCAAGTCGCTGGGATTCGACGACGCGGACATGCGGACTGAGACAGCTAAATTTGGATCACGCTCTCTCAGCTTCTCGAGAGACGCCGCCACTGATTGATGATCCTCCACCTCAACCATGCGGAATCTGTTAACAGGCAATCCTTCGGGCGCTTCTCTGCCGACAAACGGGGCTATGTATTCGCTGTACTGACTGAGTCTGACCGCTTGGTCCCAAGGGATGACTGCTACCGTCTGCAATTTACCCGCAGCGCTAGCGATAGCTTCCCAAACGTTTGCCGATAGGTCGCCAAAGGGCAACAAGTCAAACACTACAGGCAAGGGAATGCGGACGCTTGGCAAGGTTACCGAAGAAAGTAAGTCTCCTTCCTGTGACACCAGGTAGGGAGGCTTCCTACCCAAATCTACTAACGTCGAAATGTACTCCCTGCCGTGGATACCGTCTCTAGTCGGTCGCACTATTTCGCTCATATCCGTCCACATGGAGTCAAAACCGGCGCCGCTAAAAGGACCCCCATATCCAGCCCCGGAAACAGGTATCTTTCCCGTCTCTGCCTGTTCCCAATTGATGGAAATCACCTCGGGCGTGTAAACATCGTCGCCAAGCGCTTCCCATTCAGGGTTGATGGTCTTATGTATAAGCCTTTTGGGGCAACCCTGAACGCATCGGAAACAACTCTTGCACAGCTCATCTATGGTGTCACCGAAAATGTCCGTGGAAAAAGACCGCTTCTCATACACCTTGTAGATACACAGGGTCTTCACACACTTTGCACATTTTAAGCAGCCTTCCCCCCAGTCAACGATGCCAGAGCGCCCTATGCGTGGAAATCGGTTTGGGGTAGGGTGTACGACTATGTGATATTTCTTCGGCATATCTTAATCAATCACCTGGCTCACCGAGCTGTATCGCGCCCGCTTTAATTCTGAATTTCCGGAACATATCGATCTTCCCACGAATTCGGATACCCGGGTAAAATTAGTGTCATTCCTACAGAAACGGGAATCCAGAATGGATCTCATGAATACTGGATCAAGCCGGGATGAGAAACCCGCCGAGGTGATGGTTAGGAGCAATCCCGTCGCCATTCACCAATGAGGCGCCAGAATTATTATGTCCTGCACGCGGTCTATAATTCCTACAGACATTCCGAGAATCATTGTAACCGCTGACCAACATTTCAGCAGTGCATCGTTCGAGGATGGCCCACAAACCCCCAGCCTCAAACCGAGACAACCATCTTTATACCTGCGGACGGTCTGTAAGACCCGCCGCCTCGATGATTTCCGGCACCTTGTGCTCCCATTCAATGGCCATGACATGGATTCCCGCCACGCCTTTGATGGCCTTCACCCTTTCTATGGTCTCTACAGCTATCTTTATACCTTCAGAGGCCTGTTTTTCTTTGGGTACCCCAGCTATTCGTTTAGTCATTTCCTCTGGGATGTCCATGCCGGCGACCTTCTCCGCCATGTATCGCGCCATGGCGGCACTCTTGAATGGCGTGATACCCGCCAATATATAGACCTTATCCGTTAGCCCCATGTCCCGAGCCTGCTGCATAAATGCTTCAAACCGGTCAATATTGAAGATACACTGGGTCTGAATAAAATCAGCCCCCGCCGAGATCTTCTTGGCCAGTCGTACGGCCCTCCATGTCAACGGGTCTGCAAAGGGATTCTCCGCTGCTCCTATAAACATCCGAGGAGGAGTTTCGATGGCCTCCCCCCCAAGGATATGGCCGTGATCCCGCATATCCCGTACCACGCTCAAAAGCTGAATAGAATCGAGGTCAAAAACCCCCATGGCGCCTTTCTGATTTCCAAAACTCTGGTGATCACCAGTCAGGCAGAGCACATTGAGGATCCCCAGCGCGTAAGCGCCAAAAAGATCGCTCTGCAAAGCGATCCGGTTTCTGTCCCTTGTGACCATTTGCAACACTGGTTCAAGCCCCATGTTCTTTAGCAGGGAACATGCAGCCACAGAGGACATTCGTACAATCGCAGTCTGATTGTCCGTGACATTCACCGCATCAACTCTTCCCTGAAGATGCCTCGCCTTTGCCTCAAGTTTGGCTACATCGCTGCCCTTTGGCGGGCCGCATTCCGCTGTGACAGCGAAATGACCACCTTCCAAAACTCTTTTCAGCCTGCTTCCAGACTTCACGATCTTTGATCCTCCCTAACAATTCGCCGCGGACCCCCTGCATGGGAAGTGGACCAGTCCACAGGAGGGACGTATTCCTTGAGCCTATCTAGTTCTCCCAGTGTTGTGAGACGGCGAATAATCATATCCCATCCGCATGGAATTTCGGGATGAACCTCGCAGCGCCCGTCTCTGGAGCCTCCACAGGGTCCGTTCATGAGCTTCTTGGAACACCGAGCTACCGGACAAACAGCACCAAAATATCCTAGCTTGCAGTTTCCGCACGCCAGACAGTTTTCCTGCCATACTCCACGGGCCTCGGTCTCCCCTATAAAAAGAGTATTTAATGCTGGAATAATTGGTTTGTCAAAGTACGTTCGAGCCAAAGCCTGAACACCCGCGCCGCAGCCCAATGAAAGAATCGCATCATGTTCAGGGACTAGGTCGGCGATACGCTGTATGAAGTCATCTACGCATTGCCTGTCGATGCAGGCCTCGGTTATGGTAGGACAGTTCCCCTCCTTCTGATAAGCTAGTTTTAGAGCAGCCGCCAAGAGCATTGTCTCTCTGTACCCACCTGCAGCGCACTCAGCTACGCATGAATCACACCCGACCACGAGTATCGAGTTGTAGCGGCCTAGCATACTTTTTATTTCTTCAATGTCCTTTATCTCCGCAACAATCACGGATGTCCTCCTCCGCCTCGTAGACGTCGAGTCCCAGCAGTTAGCAGTTCAGATTAGTTGAACCGCAAACACCTCGATCGTCACCCAACCTTTGAGACCCGGCACAGTTCGTATGCGCCAGGTCCGTCCACGGCGCCTAACTGACGGGATAAATGTTTAAGTGCAGCCTCTAGAGCAGCCTTGTCCCTTGGGAGGATATGCCTGAATGCAATCCTCTCCTTATTCAAACCGATCTTCGTCAGCCATGACCTTGCGTAATCGAATCGTTTATGGGACCGGTTTGATCCCTCGAGGTAACGGCATGACGCTTCTTCACAAGCAAGAACTAACACGCCGTCTGCTCCAGCAGCTAAGGTCTTTAGCAAATGGTGTGCTTCCATCTTGCCAGAGCACGGGATTGCTACCAGCTTGACCCCAGGCCAAGATCGTAGAAAAGCCCGCTGCTCACCACGCTGGAACAAGCTGAGGTTGTGGCAGTGAAACACCACAATTCGGACGGTATGTCTTGCCATGTTCAGGTCCATAGTGACACTCACAAACTTAAGGTAATTTTCAATACTGACATTTTCAAGCACCATTATGCAAGTTGTTCCGGGTTGTTTGCGGCTCTTCCTGTAAAAGTTGTGTCTGTTCGCTTGAGTAACGTTAATCTTTAAGAATTAACATTGGTAAGATATTCGTGATTTTAATGGAACTATCCACAAGAAACTAATTTTTAGCATAACTAATGGACAAGTCGCGTTTGAAAGATTCACGGAATCTCCCACGAACCATGGGGCACTCGTACCGCCGCGCCGCAACGGCAAAGAACAAAATACTGTCCCACTACAAAATCCCAGGCGCTATTCCCACTTATGAAACGGCGGTGCCGCGTCAATCACAGCGTCTAGGAAAAGATAAAAGACGTGTTCGTGACATATAGCGATTCTAGAAGGTAAACGCGAATTCGATGCATAAGTCCCTCTGTGATTCGCGTGAAAACGGGAATTCAGGACTAATGGATGCCCGATCATGTCCAGCATGACCAGGCATCGCCTGAAGCGCTAATCCCATAAAGCGCGCGAACATCTTCAAGGTGCCCTGAACGGTCATGGAACACCTCGCAGAGACAGTCTTTGATTCAGACGGCAATTTGGAGAAACACTATGTCGAGCTAACGAAAACATTCTTATCCAGAAGCTCGACGCCTGACGTCAAGAACTGAAGAGGTATTCGCTATAGCGTCGCGGGGAAGGCGCTACCCCCGTTTGTCCAATTCCTCGAGCAAGAGCTTGTTCACGATGGCTGGATTGGCCTTACCTCTAGTTGCCTTCATGACCTGACCAACGAAGTGACCTAGAAGCTGAGTCTTACCCCCCTGGTACTTGGCCACTTCCTTGGGGCTATCGTCCAGCACTTTGCATACCAAAGCCCGAAGTTCATCCTCGTCGGAAACCTGGACAAGCCCCTTCTGCTCAATAATAGCGCTGGCGGTATGACCGGAATCGTACATATCTTCAAAGATCGTCTTAGCCATCTTGCCAGACACTACTCCTTTATCCATTAGCTCGAGTAGCTCTGCTAGCATTCCAGGGGAGATGCGGCCTGATGGGTTGTCCTCGTTGGCCGCCTTCATCAATCTGAGCAATTCAGTCATGACCCAGTTGCTCACTGCTTTAGCTTGAGGATAGAGAGCCACGGTGTTTTCGAAATAGTCTGCAAGCATCCGGGAAGAGGTCAACACATCCGCATCGTAACGGGGAAGCTGGTACTCCTGCATAAAGCGATCTCTCTTTTGCACAGGCAACTCCGGCAGTTCACTGCGGACCTGCTCGACGAAATTAAAGGTAACGCGTAACGGCAAGAGGTCAGGGTCTGGAAAATAACGGTAATCATGAGCTTCCTCTTTACTGCGCATCGACGACGTCGTACCCGAGGCAGGATCGAACAGCCTGGTCTCCTGAACAACCGTCTCGCCAGATTCCAGAACCTCAGTTTGCCGATCTATTTCGTACTGGAGAGCCTTCTGCACGTTCCGGAAGGAGTTCATGTTCTTGAGTTCTGTTTTCACTCCTAAACCGGTTGCTCCAAACGGGCGCAACGATACATTGGCGTCGCAACGGAAACTCCCTTCTTCCATATTGCCATCACAAATCTCGAGATAGACCAAAATGGAATGTAAGGCCTTCAGATAGGCTGCGGCTTCTTCCGGCGTTCGTATGTCCGGCTCCGAGACAATCTCAATAAGAGGCACGCCGGTTCTGTTCAGATCCACATAGGAAAATGCCTTGGTCTCATCGTGGATGAGCTTGCCAGCGTCTTCTTCCATGTGGATCCGTGTAATCCCTATCTTTCTCGTGTTGGTACCCGTGTCGATCTCCATCCATCCGTGCTCGGCTAGAGGTAATTCATACTGAGATATTTGATAATTCTTGGGCAGATCGGGATAGTAGTAGTTTTTGCGAGCAAAGCGACTGATCTCATTAATGGTGCAGTTGCAAGCCAGAGCCATTCGCACGGTAAACTCGAGAGCCCGCCTGTTAAAAACGGGCAAGACGCCAGGCATGCCCAAACAAATGGGACACGTGTTGCTGTTAGGAACGTTGCCGAACTTTGTTGTGCATGAGCAAAAAGCCTTTGACTTCGTAAGCAATTGAGCGTGGACTTCCAGTCCTATGACAGCCTCATATTCCATATTGTTATCCTATATTGATGGTCTCGCGAGATGATGGTCAGTCTCTTTTTGATAGGCTGCTCCAAGCTGTATCAACCGGACTTCTTCAAAATGGGGGGCAATAAGCTGAATCCCGATGGGCAAACCGTCTGCAGAAAAGCCCCCAGGCAAAGACAAGCCCGGCAGCCCAGCCATGTTGACAGGGATGGTAAACACGTCGGTGAGATACATTTGGATAGGATCGTCTATCTTTTCTCCTATCTTGAATGGGGGCGTGGGGGCAACGGGACACAGTATGGCATCACAGTCTTGAAAGGCAGACCTAAAATCCTGGGTAATCAGGGACCGTACTTTGGCGGCCTTCAAGTAATACGCATCATAGTAACCTGAAGACAATGCATACGTACCCAACATAATTCTGCGCTTTACCTCTGAGCCAAATCCCTCAGCTCTACTGTAGCGGTACATGTCGATCATGTTCGAGAAATTTTCAGCCCTATGCCCATATTTCACGCCGTCATAGCGAGCAAGATTCGAGGAAGCCTCACAAGGAGCAATAATGTAATAGGCTGCGATACCGTAATCCAAATGGGGTAGCGATAATTCTACGAAGTTTATCCCGAGGGCCTGGAAGACGCTTTGAGCGTCTTTCATGACCCGTTCCACGTCTGGATGGTCCAACTTACTGAAAAATTCCCTAGGCAGCCCGATCTTCATCCCAGAAACTGGTGTTTCCAAGACAGTAGTGAAATCAGGGTACTGCCGTGGGACGGATGTCGAATCCTTCGGATCGTGATGACAGAGCAGATTGAGCAATAGTGAGAGGTCTCGAATGTCCCGACCAAATGGCCCTATCTGATCCAGGCTGGAGGCATAAGCTACAAGGCCGTAGCGTGATATCGCCCCGTAAGTAGGCTTCATCCCGCTCACTCCGCAGAAACTGGCGGGAAGGCGAATCGACCCGCCCGTGTCAGATCCCACTGACAAAATGGCCTCGCCTGCTGATACCGCTGCGGCCGAGCCGCCGCTCGAACCTCCCGGCGTTCGATCTCTATCCCAGGGATTCCTCGTAGGACCCCAAAAAGACGTCTCTGTTGAAGACCCCATGGCAAACTCGTCCATGTTGCAACTCCCGAGGATCACCATACCGGCTTCCCTCATGGCCGCTACTACTGTTGCATCGTAGGGGGGAGAGAAATTTGCCAGGATTCGAGAACCGCACGTGGTCCTTTGTCCTTTCATGCACATGTTGTCTTTGACAGCTACGGGAATACCAAGGAGCCTGTTCGAAGCCCCCTTTGCCCTCTTGGCATCAGATTCTTTAGCCATCTCGATGGCTCTATCCGGCGCAACAGTCACGTACGCATGGACAAGTTCCTCTACTGTTTCAATCCGTTTGATGACTGATTGGGTGACGTCCACAGAACAGACTTGCCCTTTTTCCAGCTCTTCCGCAAGTTGCCAGGCGGTCATTTCATAAAGTTCAGACACTGTTCTTCCTTGTTGATTAAGGACTGAAGTCCCAGGTTTTCTTAATCTGAGGGTTATTCTATGATCTTGGGGACCTTGAAGTAATCGCCAGCTCTAGCAGGAGCGTTTGCCAGAGAGGCATCCAGCGAAAGCGAGGGCGCCACTACATCCTCCCTCAGTGGCGTATAGAGTTCAATGGGGCCAGCCATTGGCTCAACATCCTCAGTGGGCACCTCGGACAAGATGTCCATATACTTTAGGATGTCTTCTAGCTGATGCATGTACTTTATTTTTTCATCTGCGTTTAACGTCAGCCTGCCTAGCAGGGCTACGTAATCCACCTCATCAAGAGTTAACCTCATAACCTGCACCTTGTATCTTGAATTCGCGAGACTGATCCAGCATGAGACAGGACAGGACAAGATTACAGACTTTTGAAACCGACTGTCAAGGATACCCCGCCATGTCCCTCAAATACTTCCCCCATGTTGCCTTATGGCGTCGTGAAGGGTTTAAGAGCCTGTGCACGGTGGCACGGTCCAACGGGCCTGCCCCAGGAGTGCTGCTACTTTGGAGGATCTCGCCGTCCAGCGTCAGCATGGCATCCCAGCGGATAAAGACACCGGGGACCCTAGTTTCCGGCCTGGTTAATGGCACGAAAACGTCCTTATTTGTTCCTAAGAACCCCTCTCCGAATCCCACGGCCTTCGCACTCCCATGGCAATCGTGGCATGCCCGACCTCGACTCCCTATGGTGTGCGGAGCGTAAGGATTGAAAAGAAAAGCCAACTCACCTGATCCAGTGCGAGGCGCCCATCGATCGGTCAACAGGTTGTCGTCGCGATCAACATGAGAAACGACATACTGGTACTTAGGCCGCATCACTGAGATCATGCCCTTGGAATCTTTTCCCAGAGGAGGATCAGACCATCTTCGATAGCTGAATCCCCTGAACCAAGCTCCCGGCCCTATCGACCCATCCAGCCAGTCCTTAGCCTCGGGCAGCGGCCACTTGTCTTGCGGCAGGGCCGGAATGTTCCCTGACTGTGGGGGCATGAGTTCCGCGAAAGTACCCACGGTCTTCGTCAGTAATTCCTGGACCTGCGGATCGTTTTGTGCTGCAGTGGGAGCCCATTTCCAATAGTCGCTTCTCTCCTCCAACATTAGGTGAAAACCGTAATCTTGAAACGACCACGCTGCATGACATGCCGAACAGCGAAGGCGCTTTCGATGAACCTCTACCTTGTGAGGAATCAATTCCGGATCCCAACTGGGGATAGTACGGTCACCTTTAAGAAGTTTCAATTGACCGTTTGCACCCTTCACGACGCCTGGATGGTCGCCTGCTATATGACACCCACCGCATGATATGGCTACCCCAGAGATTGCCCCTGTGGGAATCTCTCCTTTTCCATGAATTTCGTCCAATGTGTGGCAATCGGAGCAGGTCATCCCGCCCCGAAAATGGACGTCTGAGGAGAGACGATGCTGTTCGGAACCATAAATCGTTGGGGCCAGTTTCCCGTTCACAAATGGTGATCGAAAACCCCTATTATAATCTTTTTCAAAAAGTCCAACGAAATCAGGTCCAACATGATTTGAATTGTGACACTTTAGACAAACCGTCGCGCCGCCATCTCGAACGAGAAAATGCCTCTCTTTCTTGTTCACGGCGTCGTTAGGATAAGGGACGTGGCACGCCGAGCAGCCCCTTCCTCTTAGTTCCCCAGTACGCGTCGACCCGTTAGTGAACAAATGGCATCGCAGGCAGGAGCGCCGCAGCAAATCATCTCCAAGACTTTTCGACTCCTCATACGATGGTACTTGTGGAATGCCGTCAATGGCCTTCGTAAGAAAAGCCGCATCCGGGGTCCTCTGGGCTCCAAACGCAAATCTGGTGTGGTTGATGATACGAGGCGCCAAGGCCATCGCGGAGCGGCGTACTCGTCCAGCCTCATCCGGATGACATTTTCCGCACGTCTTTTCAACAACCTCTAAGTCTCCCGGATCCGAGATAAGCGATTTATGAGCCTCATCTTTTCCTTCCGCGCTGGAGTTGCCTCCGTGGCACATTATGCAGGAGACGGCATGCGAGGCGTCCATGGATCTATTTTCAGGGTGACATTGGACGCACTGCCCTGGTGATGCACAAACCCTTAAATGAGGTTTGTCGGGCTCGCTACCCCACCATCCGGGATACCGAAGATCACCCTGAATCCCGGGCCCGCCCGGCATGGGACTGACACTATGAATATTATCAGGAAAAAAATTCTCCGAAGCCGCTTGGACTGGAGATAGTTTTCCTCCGCCAACCACCACAAATACGGCCGCTGCACAGCTTATTAGGGCGATGCTTGATAGCAGAATGAAATTTCTATTGAAAGGATTCAACATGTAAACATTACCGGACGTACTAGCTACGGAAACTCTTGATGTAAGGAAAATCCACGCAATCGATTGGCTTGGACTGAAATTGCCTTGTCAGCACTGGCTACCATAAATAACCATGTACGGGTTCCGTTATTGCGATGAAAGCAACTCACACTCCTTAACACTTGGTGCCTTAGAAAGGGCCGCCGCCTTGTGTAACTATGAAAAACAACCGCAAGCATTCCATGAAAAGTTAGCGATGCCGTCATCTTAGATGAAGACTGTTGCGGGCAACAACCGGAAAAGAGATGAGAAGGTCTATCTCCTAGCCTGTCTTATGATTTGTTCGAGTTGATCTGTAGGCAACTCCCCTCCTCCGGGGTTTACACGAGCGAAGTTAATGAGAACTTGCTCAATGGCCTTCAACGCTGGCGTATAGTTTGGGTGCTGGGGAGATATACCGTTGGCAGCTAGAATCTGACCACTCGCTTCCCATTCTCGACCAGGGTTTAGCACCAACGTGTCGGGCCAAACGAACGGAACCTGCCTAGGGGCCGTTCGGTCTCTACGACGGGGCTGCGGTTCCTGTGGCCCTGCTGCCTCCGGCTTAGCCCCTGACGGCGTTTCAGGTCTCACCACCTGCCGCTCTGCGGGCGGTCGCCTTTGGTCACGCTGGTCTGATTCACCGGGAGATGGTCTTGATGCTCTCAGGCCGCTGCAATGGGTGGCGTCGCGAAAACATTTTAGCTTGCACCGCTCTAAATAATAATCGTCCGAAAATATCTCCTGGCAGCACTTGTTGCATTCGGCTCGAGTCTGCGCAAAAATCCCTGCCGGAAAAGCCGCGATAAAAAAAATTGTGGCCGCCAAGACTTTAACCGCTGGCAACGTTGACCAAAGAGTCCATTCCGACAAAACACTTCGCTGCCCATTAGCACCACACCATTGCTTCATCTTAAAACCTCCTGTCGCGCAGACAAGTCACAAAAGGCCGAGCCGGTGTCCTGGACAATCTTCTTGCCCCGAAGGATCAAAAAGGTTCAACATGCTCGCTACCCTTGAGCGTCTGACACGTTTTGCCGGCAGAAGAAAAACCAACATGCTTCTTCATGCTTGCCACTGGTCTCTTCTCCGAAGTGTATGATGCAACCCAACTTCCATCGATTTCGTCCCATGTGTACACGGTGTAAGAGTAATACTTGCCGCTCTTTGCATACAAGATCAATGACCAGTTGTCAGTAAAAGAATCCCTACAAAGGCGAGCTATATCGCAAGAGGGCTCCTTGTTCAAAGTATCTATGGCCTTATTTCTGATCATTGACACATACTTGGCGTGATCGTGTTTCTTGAAGTTAGTCTGGACTTTCTGGTCGTCAGATTGGCTTATGTCGCGTTCCTTATCTTTCTTTCGCGCCGGATCGTTTTCATTCGTGTTCGCCGTTGCTTCACGACTTTCTAAGACAGCTTTTGCACCGTCAGATTCCTTGCCCGTGGGAGTTTTTCCGGACGTCCCGGTTTCTGCTTCTTTCGGGTCAGGAGAGCCGTTTAAACTCTCCGCAGACTGAGATGTCGCAGCCGGTGTTCGAACTTCTTCTCTTGTTGGAACGATCTGAGTGACGCCTCCCAACTGTTTTCCAGTATCGGCGCCAGTTTCAGGATTTTCACTGAGCTTTGGTTTTATAAGTGACAGGTTAGAATTACTTGAGGATGTCTTGTTGCCAGGAGAGGAGCCGAACAGACGGTTCCAAAGGCCCCAGCTTCGGTTTGCCGCGGTCTGTTTAATTTGATCAGAGGGGTTCACCTTGTCCTTGTGGTACATGGGTTGCGCCGAATTTGTGGGTTCCTGATCCTGCAGCTTAGGCTTGATCAAGCCCCCCGATACGCCGTCTTGCTGGGATGGTACAACAACTGGCTTTCTAGACGAAAAAACCGGGACGCACGAAGCGTTGAGGATACTTACAACGATGATGACCGTCAAGCCGTCGGTCAAGAGGGCTAGCCATCGTCTAAACAAGGTAACGCCAGGAATGACGGCTTCAATGTTTTTTACCACAGAGGTTTCCGATGGTCTTGATTTGAATCTGAATGGCATACCTTATCTGGCATCAATAAAGCCAGTCACACGGATTGTGCAGATTTGCGGCACGCGTTTGCCTTGTAGTACGACAAACCGCTCCCCGTTTCATAGTGTAGTGGTACTGCGTTTCGATAAAAAAAGCAATATCGAGGTGTTGTAAGTAGTTTTTGGAAAGAGGTTGCATCCACTCGTAATCCGCAAACACACTGTGGATTGAACAGTGCGCGCGGATGCGGGTGAGGGAGTAGGCCCCCTCACCCCACATAACGCCAAACGTTAATGAGTCAAGAGGAGTGCTGGGACGAATTCTCTTTGTTCTCCGAGCACGTGCACGACGGCGGGGCAACCTTAGTTCCGCAGGACGGGGTTGGCTGAGTGACCTCGTCTTTCTTGGCAATCCCCACCCCAGCAAATAGGTTCATGAGCGGTCTCCCCAATCCTTCGTGGGGAAGAATCTTTTCCGTAACCCAAACGATCACAAACACAATTCCGGCCACAATGCCAATGGCGATCACAAAGGCTACCAAAACCACAAGGCCGGCCAGGACCAACACAAAATAAATGGGAAAAAAGAAGCCGTAATAGAATCCCCTACCGACTCTCGTTGCAACATCCTCGTCTTCTTCCCGGCCCAGGATGTCATTGAAAACTCGCACGTAAAAATTCTTGTTATAGTAGCTGAGAACTGCACTGATAAGTCCCAACACGATCATACCGATAATCTTTAATATCATGTCATCCTCCGCGACACAGTTCGTGTTCGTGAGCAGCGCGCCAAGGCGGCTCGTTATTATTTTTTTGTCCTTTTACGGTCTTTTCTCGCTTGCTTGCTTTTCTTTCTCTGTTTTTCCAAAAGCTTTCTGGATAGCTGTTTTCCCTTTCTCATGGGTGGCAAGCCAAAGGGATTATCAGGTCCTACTGCTTCATCATCCCCGGCCATGAGGTCCCCAAGGCCCCCTCCAAACATTCGCCGTAAGCCCTTGATTCTCTTCTTCCACTTTCCCGTAACCGGACCACCACCCATGGCCGACAAAAAACCCCTCATGTCGTTAAACTTGCGCAGAAGGTCCAGAACGTCTGATTCTTCTCGGCCAGAACCACGGGCAATACGCCCTACGCGAGACGCATTAACAATTTGAGGATAACGTCTCTCATTCGGGGTCATCGAGTTTATGATGGACTCCATACGAACCAACTCGTAATCGTCAACTTTAGCGTCATCCGGAATGCCCTTAGGGAAAAAAGGCAGCTTATCTAGGACATCCTGCAGGGGGCCAAGCTTCTTTATGGTCTTTATTTGGTTAAGGAAGTCCGTCAGGGTGAAGTTCCCGGAAAGCATGCGCTTGGCGTCTTCTTCTGCCTTCTTTTCGTCAACAACCTCTTCAAAATCCTTGACGAGACCAACAATATCACCAAATCCCAATATCCGGGAGGCAAGACCTTCAGGTCTGAACTCCTCCAAACGATCCATGGCCTCGCCCATCCCGACAAATTTGATTGGCACTCCGGTGGCTTCTTTGATGGATATAGCCGCACCGCCGCGGGCGTCCCCATCCAGTTTAGTGAGGATAAAACCAGTGAGACGAATCTTTTCGTTGAAAGCTCTGGCAATGTTCACCGACTCTTGGCCTATCATTGCATCGCACACCAGTAATACGTTTTGCGGAGCAGCAACTTCCTGAATGGCTCGTAGTTCGTCCATAAGGGCTTCGTCGATGGTGAGTCTGCCCGCAGTGTCGAAAATTGCAACGTCACACCCGTATGATTCTATCTCATCAAGAGCCCCGTGGCATAACTCAGGAGGAGTCAGTTTCTCTCTAAAATAGACAGGGATTCCCAAGTCTGACCCGAGCTTTTTTAACTGGTCCACCGCCGCTGGTCTATAGATGTCCGCCGCCACCAAAAGTGGTTTCTTGCCGTTCTTGGAGAGATAATGTGCGAGTTTTGCTGCTGTGGTCGTTTTCCCAGAGCCTTGCAGCCCGACCATCATTATAGAGCTGGGTTTCGATTTTATGCTCAGCCCCGAGTCTTCAGGTCCCATGAGGCGCACTAGCTCGTCGTGGCACAAACGAATAAAATGATCACCGGGAGATACGGCGAGCTTCCGTTCTTTGTGCTTTACGCGAACTTGTACGATTTCACCTATGGCTTGTTGCTTCACCCGGTCGAGAAACGCGCGGGTCACCTGGAACTCTACGTCCGCTTCCAGCAGCGACACACGTATCATCTTGAGGGCTTCACCGAGGTTTTCTTCGGTGAGGGCGCGCATACCCTGGAGATATTGTTTTACGTCGCGAAATCCCCGACTGAGAATCTCCAGCACTAACGGCCTCCTGGCGTAAACTTCATCAAAACATAATCCCATATCATAGGCATGTTGGAAATGTAAGTACAAAATTAGGGTTTACAACGCAGTTTATAGACTAATCCTTTCGAAGGAGCACGATACGATTTGTGTTTGTACCCTTGCGTCGGTTGTCAACTCCCCAACAGTTGGACGTCTTTGTAAACTCCTGGTCGTTGATAATCACCATCGCGGGAGTCAGACCTGCCTTAATTGCGGCAGGGACAACGAGCCGTTCTAGCAACAGCGTACTCTTTCTGACTTCTCCAACTTCGAATGCCACGTGCCCTCCGGGGGCAAGAACACGGTAAACCTCGCAAAACGTCGCATACATTTTCTCGGACCACTTGCTCGGACTCTTGAATTTCCATATCTCTATCGCTGCCTGATCTATACCATTAAACCAACACCGGAGCCAGTTGTCGAGCTGATAATCGACCACGTCCAAAAATGGAGGAGACGTTACAACCAATTTAACTGATCCAGATTGGATTGCCGGCGTGTTGTCACTGGACCCGATTATGACCTGGGCTTGCTCGGCGGTCTGGGCGAAGGAGTCACGGCACATAGGATCAAGGTTCCTCAGCAGGGTCTTGGTCTTGGCAAGTACAATGTGTCGTACATCCCGCGGGGGCGGAATCTGGTCTCTCATCTGATTTATTCGGCGCTGGGATTGTATTGAGACAGCCTGGTTAGGCGGCAACGTATAAACAGAAAAGAAGCCCGTGGAATGACCTGTCAGCCTATTTGTGGCAACCATTCGAATCCACTGATCTACGTTGTCTAGACCATCTCTATTCTGCTTCTCCATGAGATAGTTTCTGAGATTTGTAATAGCCGCTAGGGTCGCGGGATGGTAAAAGACCAAGAGGTCCTCTATTATTTCAGTCCTTCGTTCTAGAGCAATGGCCTTCAGGCGCACTTCCACCTCTGTCAGTAAAGGGGGATTCAATCTTGGGCGAATGAGGATTTCGCTCAAGGGGTTGACATCGCATCCTACTGGAATGCGCTCATTGAGAGCGGCTTCGAGTAAGGTAGTGCCGCGTCCCATGAAGGGGTCATAAACTTTGTCTCCTTGACGGCTCAATCGCTGTATGAAGAAACGAGGCAGTTGAGGTTTGAAGCAGGCGCGATACGATATTTCGTGGAGCGAGTGAGCCGCTCGCTGTTTCGACGTCCAAAATTCGTTGATGTACACTTTTACGTCCGGGAAACGGTCCGAAAGAGATTTCGCGGCCGTGGATTTACCGTAGTCCCTAAATTCCGTGATGAATTTAACGAAATCTCTTGGCATGAGCTTTGTGGCCTGAATCCTGCTCCCCTATAATTGTGTCGGCTGCTAGAAGTAACACAAAATCGCAGACCAAATCTCTTTTCCTGTCACTCAGGAGGAACCGGTCGCCCGGTCGTGGCTTCAGGACGTAAAATCAAGTCGAAAATGACTGGCTTCGCACCGATTGCCTAATAATCCATACCGTCTCTATCAAAGCAACTTATTTCCACAATCCCTTCCCGAATCAAGCTGAAACATTATAGTTATCTACCCGAATCCATTTGCACAATAATTTGTGTCCCTCATTGATCTATTGGCGGGGATCATATCACGGTGGACATTTTCGCGCGCAAAAAGGTTGACAGACTCTCAGACAGTGAAGTACGGTCAATGGCGATAACGTAGGAACATCTTAACCAATCCGACGAAGGCTTTTTCTAGAGAGCAGAGAGTGGGGGCATGCTCCGATGTCGAGTCACATCTGACAATAAGTCTTTAAGGTCAAAAAATTAAGGAGGCTTAGGACAATGAAAAGGCTGGCCCTATTTTGCGTAAGTTT
>Ga0172370_10001314_pt1 | contig 38154 bp, 41 predicted proteins | sample LakKiv5m_FD_114538 | JGI IMG/M metagenome (GOLD analysis project Ga0172370, IMG submission 114538) | Freshwater microbial communities from Kabuno Bay, South-Kivu, Congo - kab_022012_11.5m | ecosystem: Environmental > Aquatic > Freshwater > Lake | place: Democratic Republic of the Congo...
ATTCGTAATTCGTAATTAGTAATTCGTAATTATCTTAAGCCCGCAGTCGTCGCCACAACACCTGGCTGGCCGCGCCGGTGGCAGCTAAACACAACACCCAGTGAATCACCCAACCAATAATTGGCACCAGCAACAACAATGCTAACACCATCGCCCCGGCAACGGCGCTGTACCAAATCGGTTCGGGTAAGTGCTTTTGACGGCTGATAATTTTATGCAGCCAAGTTCCCAATAATACACCGGCAAAAGTTTTGGCGATTAACCCCAATAGAACAGTGGCAAAAAATACAATCACCGACAGGCCCAAGCCCACACCGGTGAGAGCTAAAAGCAACGCCCCGACCGGCGCAATAATCATTACCCCTAAACCCAGCAATAACGATGGGCCAAAAGATGTCGACGACCAGTGTACTACTTCCACCGCCACGCGGTGCAATAAGAACATCACCGCTAATGCCGTTACTGCCGCAATTAATAACCGTACCACAAACCACACCGAGAAAAATTTGGCCACGTCGGCTTTAGCTGGCGTTACTTCTACTGCCACTGGCGCATAAACCGGCTCACCGGCAATGGTGGCGGTAGCGGGAATGTTCGCCGGCTGCGGCGCGCTATATTTTAATCCGCCGACAATAACCGCGTGGTCGCCAATATTAAGTGAATCATCCAGTTGCGCCGACACGGCGCCATTTACTCGACCGCTTAAAGTAAGAATACCGCCAACAATTTTGGCGCTGTTTTCTACCGTACCATCGAGTACAATTTGCCCACCGGCAATGGCAACTTGCTTTCCAATTACAATCCCGGCTGGAATAGTTACCGTGCCGCCAGCAATTAATAACTCGCCGCCCACATTGGCATTAATTAATACGTTGCCGCCTGCCACTCGCACATCACCGTTCACCGGCGCTAACAAATTAATCGTGCCGCCAACTGCTACTACATCACCGTTCACCGGCGCCGAAATGTTAACCGTACCGCCGATTACAAAAACATCGCCATTCACCGGCGCGGCAATTGCCACGGTACCACCCGAAGCATAAATGTTATCGGTGACTGGTTGGGTGACCGTATAGCTGTCACCACTACCAAATGTGGCGGCAACCATGGCGGTTGGTAACAGGAGCGCTGCCCCCATCACGCCAACGGCCCAACGATATGTTCGCTTAGACATAAATCCGGTTGATTAAAAAATAAAATCGTTTAGCTAAAATGATTATACCACACCACCAGCTAATCGTTGACAGAAACCGCCTGATATGGTAACGTATCCAATTCGCACGTTCACAACTAAACCATCAACGCTAAACCCATAGAAAGAGGGTGTAATCATGGTAGCAACTAGGCGAGAAAAGGTCTGGCAGCACGAGAAGTTCATCGACGCCATTTTGGCCGGATCGCTGGCCAAAAAGATCAAAGCCGCTTGTAAGGAGTGGGATCTGGAACGCTTTGGTGTCATTCCCCGATCGGTCGACACGGCCGATGAAAATCACTGCCAGCTGTGCAACATGAAAATCTGGAAGTTCGCCATTATCACCAATCGAAAAACCCACGGCAAGCTGGTGATCGGTTTGGACTGCTACGATAAGCTTATCCAGGCCCAAGCTACCGGCCAAGTGTACAGCGCGCTGCCGGAGCGAAAACAACGCACCAAAGAAATCCGCGCCTACATTAAAATCAAACGGCCGGATAAAACCTTTATGGGTTGGTTCAAAGAGCAGTTGGCCGACAACAATTTGCCGCGCGAAATTGCCGCGATTGTGGAAGAAGTAAAAGCTCTCACCGTGCCGGGCACCACGCAGGGCGTGGACATGCTGATCGGTTACTACAAAGCCATGCGGCAATTCCCCACTGAGACATTATTGACTCCCGGTGAAATTACCAGCATCACCAACTACCTCGATATCCCGCTCGGCGAAACCATCACGCTCGATCGCGTTAACACGCTTAAAGCGGAATGGAACAACAACCGGCATCTGGCAGTGGAACACAACCGACGCTGGCATATTCTCAGCCGCAAATTCGGCATTGGCAGCTTGCAGTACGGCCGCGACTTTCTCACCATGTTGATCGAAGCACTGGCTAAAAACGCTGCTGCCCCGGCCGATATGCGGCAAATTGCCGCGCAGATCGGAAAGAACTGCGGTAAAGTGTCCGACGCCGACGTGCAAAAGTTGTTCGACTGGTGCACGGTCACACCCATTGTTCCAGCCAATGACATGATCGGTAACGCTTCGCTTGAGTATTACCGTTCGCTGCAACCGATCAACGATCTGCTCACCCGGCCGGAAATGGAAGCGCTCTGGCAGTTGAATCACGATACGCCGTACGACACGCTAGAACAGCATCGTCGCTGGTATATGCTTCGAACACACCTCGCTGAGCTATTGCAACATTTCATGCCCAAGTTGGAACAATACGGTCTACTTGAAGGGTTTCAACAGCGCTTGGCTGCTTTACCGGCAATTGCCGACCAAGCAGCTAAAGACCGGGCTAATGTTTTAAAAAACCAGCTCAACGCGCTGGCGAGCGAAAACCAAACGGTTATTCTTTATGCCGATTCGGTGTTAATCGAACAAGCCGGTGGCTGGCAGACCTATCGCCGCCTTGGCGAAGCGGTTACCGATCCAAAACGCGTCTTGGCCGCGGTGTTGATTAACAAGCAACCCGGCGATGGCCAGTGGTTTGGCGAAGCGGTGGTGGTGGAACTGCAAGAACTCGCGCCGCCGGAAGCGGTCGCTTTCAACCTTCCAGACCGACATCATCGGGGCCACTTCCTCGGCCGAGCCGCCGGCAAAACCGTGGTGGCTCACAAAGACACGCCGGTGACCAAACCCGGCAGCTATCTGTGTCTGTTCATTCCGAGCAAGCGACCATATGTTGTGGCGCAAGTGCTCACCAAACTTTAATTGCATCATTCACGAACCCCGACGGAAACGCCGGGGTTCTTTTATTCGAGGGATCAGGGACTAGGGGTTAGGGACTAGGGATTAGGGACTAGGGACTAGGGACTAGATCGGGGGATACCTGTCATTGCTTCGTCGGGCTGCTGCGGCAGACCCTCCTCGCAATGACACTAACCCCCCTAGTCCCTAATCCCTAGTCTCTAAATAAAAATCTACCCATCATTTCTGACAGGTAGATAAATTTGTGACGACTAATGACTTACTTGAGCAACTTGGCCATTCGCCGTTGCAGCTCGAAATATTCTTCGCCGATTTGACGAACGCTGTCGCTCACCCATTCGGTCGGCAGAATAACTGTTGGCGACGCGGTGCGAATAATTTTGCCGTTGGCGTGGTCGACATGCGCGCAAACCGCCAAGCCGGCATAACGCACTTGCTGATCGGCCACCGGATCAATATTGACCGTATGCAGCGGGGTGGAGCGCACTTCACCGTAAATAAGTGCCACGCCGCCGCGCACGCTCACCACGCGAAAAACCGTTTGGTAACTGTAGCCGGTAAAAACCGGCCGGCGAAACAACACCAGTTCCGACAGATGCAGCGCGTCGCCGCCGAACAATCGCCCGGCCAGCAACCCGCTCAACTCGTCGAACGATTTGAGCACTTCCCCGCCGAACTCCATTCGGTACGGGTTTTCTTGGTGTGGCATCAAAATGCCGGTCGAAACCAGGCCGATAACATTTCCGGCGCTATCACACAAAAACGGCGACAGACTATTACTGTCCATTAAGCCCTCCTTTAGGCAAGTTAGAATGAGCGAATACCCAACAATAACACACTAAAACAGCCCTGTCAACACCAGTTGGTGGCAAAACAGCTAATTATTGACAAAATACTGGCAATATGCTATACTCAAGTATCTCCAAAGTGGGGATTCCATTGGTACTTTTACAATCTAAACAACCAAAACCAGTGCCCGGATGGGCCAAAAAAGGCCGGATGGCCGAGGAGGTATGTTGTGTTCAAAAGCAAGTTCCGACGGATCGCCAGTGAATTCCCACTTTTGGTGGGCGCAATTATGTACGACCTGCAATCGCCGCACAACTATGAATGGCCGAAATGGTCAGAGTCAGACGCTAATATAAACCTTCATACTTTATGCTGGCGAGAAAACCTGTGTGAGTTATCGGTCGGCAACGTCACCAACGAAACCATCTTCCCATTAAATTTCGCCCTGCTTTATCAGGGGGCGAACATTTATTTGGAGCTGTCAAAAGCCGACATCTGCAACAACCCACTGACCAGAATCGAAAAAATTGTGATCACCGAAAACTACCGGGAAGTTGTTGAAAAAATCAAGGCCGCCGGCAAACTACTGGATATAATCAGTATGGCTTATGTGGTGGAAAATCAACCGGGACGAATCAAGGTTGTAATCCTTCGCCCCAAACGCGGTGTTAAAATCCGCGAGCGGCTGATTTATTAAACTAAAAAGGACTTAAAAATGTTGCCGCTGTTTCAGCGGGAGGAGGATTAACATGGGCGTGTTTGTCGGTCGTTTCTGCCCCCTACATTTGGGGCACGAGGCAGTTATCCGCTTTATGCTCGACAACGCCGCCGATTCACATCTGGTGGTAATCGGCAGCTCAAACGCGCCATTCTCACTTCGCCACTTCTTCAATTACGAAGATCGGCGCGCGTTCCTATTGCAAGTGTTCCCTGGTCTGCGGATTGTCGGCCTGCCCGACTATCCCACCGACAGCGAATGGCTGCTGGCGTTAGACGACATTCTGGCCACCGCCGGGTTCAACCCGCATGTGGCCACTTACTACGGCGGATGCGAAGAAGATGTTATCTTCTTCGAAGGGAAAGGACGCAACATCGCCATTCCGTTCAATCGGTTCGACGGCAGTACGCCCAAGATCTCGGCCACGGAAGTGCGCGACGCGCTTATCCATGATCGGCCGCTCGACGGAATGTTGAATCCGGAACTCCACAACTATGTTCGCGGGCTTTTCCACGATAAGTGGGAAAAGTTCAAGCGGATCTGAAAGGAGAAAGATAATGCAGGAAACGCAAGTGATACAGGCGATGCAAACTATTAACATGGCGTTTATCATTTTCGGCGCCATTATGAGTATTCTGGTGATGATCAGAATGGCGACAAAGCCGACCAGCTTCATTCTGAACCTGTTGATAGTAGTGGCAACGTTGGAGTGCATGATTCTAGCCACCACACCAACTGGTACATACGTATTCGTCGCCTTACTTCTGTACAACTTTTTTAAGCTTGTACACGGCGTCAAAGAAATATAAGGAGAAACCATGCGACGAGGAATTACTGGCCTGTTAAAGGCTGTTCTCTGCTATAAACCCGCCAATGCTTCCGGCGGCGGCGCACTGGGTGAAGGACTGTTCGACAGCGTCGCCCTGCCTGTCACTCTGGTTTTCAGTGTGGTGACAGCCCTGCTGTGGTGGGGATTTATTTCCATCGGCTGGGGTATTATGACCGGCCCGTCCGTGCGAACATTTTCGTCGTTCTCGCTGATCGAGGCGTTTATGGTGGTGATAGGAATGACCTGGCTGGCAGTCTGCGTCGCAGCGACGCTGATTATTAACCAGACCATCCAGCGCTTGATCTACGTGCGCTGGCGCTGGCTCATCTGCCCTACGCCGCAAACGAAGCATCGGGCGAAGAAACGCCGGGCAGCAAAAAAATAACGGTTCCCAGCGCTTGGTTTTTCCGTGCTAAGTCACGGGAAAGTAATTCCGAATGTTTCGGAAACCAAGCTAACTTCCGAACCCAGCCGGGTTCATAAAAATGGGTCAGCCGGCCCAGGAGGTACTGTAATGAAAGCGATGACAGAGAGAACGTTGCGGAAACTATGCAAGGAACATTGTTGGCTCGGAGCTATCCTGTCCGACATGGGCAAGAAGTTCCCCGGGGCCATGCGCCCGGAAGACGTTGTGGTGAATATCATTCGCGACAAAGACAGGCCGATGATTATAGCCACGATGCTAAAGAGCAGATGCTGCAGTTTCAGCGCTCAACACGGCAGCGCCGACACTCTTGTGCCCGACCTCTACATGGTGGCCGGGGGGTTCCCTGAAAAAATCCACCACTGTGTGAACTGCAAATTTCCCAACCCCACCAAAAATATGGTCGGCGCCCATGCAATCGTTTTCGCCAGCATCTGTCAGAAACATGACGTTTCCACCAAGCTGGTGATTCAAATCATTAAAACGCCGCTTGGTACATTCAACGACGAGCTGAGGGCAATGTACTTCAGAGGCAATTGCCAATCAGTTTTCGAAGAATAACAACCCCCCCAACGGAGGAACTCATGAACGCAGAATTGATCCTTGAAATTTGCATCGCCATTGCTGCCGCCGTTCTGACGGTGTGGCGTTTCCGGGTCACATCAAAAAATCACCCGGAGCGGATCGAAAAAATCCGCCAGAACTGGGCCCCGGTGGCTCAGTCGTACGACGGCGATTAATCGCCCGTCAATTAACACACCGATCGGGTGCCAGCAATGGCACCCGGTTTTATTTTTTAGTAAGAAGCGAGGGGTAAAGTGTCATTGCGAGGAGTCCCGCGAAGTTTCGCGAAGCCCCGCCCACTGGCGGGGCGAAGCGGAACGAAGTGGGGCGACGAAGCAACCCCAGCTCCTTTTAGCTGTCGTTAATAACTAAACAATTCCATGTTTAAATGTATTTCCATGGAATTGTTTAGCTTCATTCGTGATGACAATAAGGGGCTGGGGTTGCTTCGTCGTTCATCCCACTCCGTCACGCCGCGGGCGCGACTCCGTGGGATTCACTCCTCGCAATGACACTTAACCCCGTTGACCATCTCCACCCCCCTATGCTATAACTCTCTATCCTCCAACCACCACAAAGAAAAGGGGTGAATAATGCGTTGGTTTGTTCTTTGCATCTTAACCGTTCTCACCTTGAGTTTCAACTTAGCCGCTCTGGCGGCCGACAACTCGCCACTCGCTCCGCAGGCAATTTCCAGCCTGCGCACTATCGGCGACCATTTGGCCGCGGTCAACTATCTGACCGAACAAGAGCTGATTACAATCGAAGATGCTAGCACAGCCGAGGAAAAACTACTGGCCGATGCGGCAATAATTTACGGGCAGTCGCTGACTGCCGACGAACTGGCTACTATCACCAGCCATGAACTGCCGGCCGAGTCGTTAACCGGCCTGCAGCGCTTTGCCGGACTCATTACCTTCACCAACATTCTTTGGACTATCGCCATTGTGTTGGGAGTGGTCTGCTTCTGCATTCTGTTCTGGCGCCTGGCCGAGTTTTTACTGGCGGTTATTCTAGCCGTTCCGGCACAAGTGTACGAGGTGTTACTTGGCCTCGCTGGCTTGGGACTAATCGGTTACGCCTATTGGCTAGTGCCGGGCGTAAAAGAATACGTCGCTTTTACCGGTTGCCTGATGTTTGGCGGCGCGTTGGCTATTGCCATTGCTGTCCATAAGCTAGACCAAAAACACGTTGTACCGATGCTTTTTGCCACGCTCGCCGTTGTGGCCAGCGGTTCGGCTATTCTCCATACAAGTTCGCTCTCCGGCTTTCTAGCCGTGGCCGCGCTAATGAGCGCACTTGGCTTTTCTGTCATAGCTACTCCACTGTGTTACGCCATTGGTTTTCGCGATGATGAGGCTCTCGGCCGCGCCACTTCAGTTGCATTGTTGATGGTGGCCGCTTTCGTAGGAATGAAAATGACCGCCATGGTTATTCATTGGCTGGCGCCGTTTCAAATCGGCGCGTTGTACCTCGGGTCGTTTATCGGCTATCTTGGCCTGCTGATTGCCTCATCGTTCTGGTACAACAAACACCAGAACTACATTTTGATGCAGGTGGTAACAGTACTTGCCGGCCTCGCCGCACTCGCTATTGGCTCGTTGTGGAACATTCCGGAACTACGTTCGATCGGTGGCACGTTCTTTATTATCTACTTAGTCGAAAAGTTCATGGAAATTCCTTCCCGGAGCTTGACCGGCTGGGCTTTTAAAGGCCTATGTGCTTCGGGTATGATCTACGGTATTTGCCTGCTGATCAAAACCTACCCGGAAACACTCCGGCCTTACCTCCTGTTCTAACAGACTGACACAAAAATAGACCGTCCCGCTTAGCGGGACGGTCTTTTTTAATAAATTATTTTTTGTTATCCCTCCTATTACTGTCATTCCATTGTCCCTATTTACTATTCACTAATAACTATTTACTAAATAAGAAAACACCCTCGGAAAAACCGAGGGTGAATGAATTTGATGTTAGAGCTTGGTGATAGTGTCGAGGATCGTGTCGATACTCGCCATGGCGCCGATGCCTGTATCGCCACAGGCGAGCGTTTTTTCGACCGGGTCGATTACGGTCAATCGTGGATACCAGCGCTTGAGCGTGGCAAGGTGTTCGGTCGTGGCGGGATGTTGCCACATGAAAGTGTTCATCGCCGGAGCGATAATGATTGGCTTGGTCATATCCCAGGCGCGAGCGACACTGGTCAGTAGATTGTTGACTAAGCCGTGAGCCAACTTGGCCAGCGTGTTTGCTGTCAGTGGCGCGATTAAGAATGTGTCCGCCCACTTGCGCAGTTCAATGTGCGGCACTGAGTCGCCTTTGTGCCAGCCGGTAGTTGGCCATTCGTCAGTTTCAGTCCATAGGCGGGCCGGAATGTCAGCGGCATTGAAGAAGTATTCGGCCGGTTTAGTCGCCACCACTTGCACCGTGTAGCCAGCGGCTTGCAGAGCTTGCACTAACGGTGCGGTGAGCGTGGCGGCCACGCTGCCGGTTACTCCCAAAAGAATGTTCATACGGTCACCTCGTTTTCTGGTGGTGGAGGAGTAAAGATTATCGTGCCATCTGGTCGTTCGGCGGTTTGGGTAAAACCGTGGTGACGGTAGAACTCGGCCACTTGGCAACGGTCGATGGTACCGACAGTGAATTGCTGCTGAATCAGCACTTGGGCTAGGTACTTGCCCCAGCCCATGCCCCGAAATTGTGGCGACAGATGCAGCGCGTACCAACCTTCGTGGTGTCGCGCGGCAATGCCAATGGGAACATCGCGGCCCCAAATGGGAAAGAGCGTCAGCTCGCTCAAGCGCGGCAGTTTTTGCACTTCGTCTAAGTGCGCCAGATACTCGTCGCGCACGGTCTGCCACTGGCTAATCAATAGGTCAAGTCCGTCTTTCGGTCGACCGATTAACGCGCCGTGGTGAATTAGCGTCACCGCAAACCGATCAGGCAATGGCGTATCTGGCGGCGGATTACCGCCGGGCAAAATGGCGGTCATTACTTCGGTGGCTTCTTCGGCCACACCGCACGGATAGGGAAAGTCGGTCTGCTGGTCGGTCAACACCCACGGTGAGTGCGTGTGGATGAGCAGCCCTACTTGTGGCAGCGCTTTGTAGAGCCGGCGATGAACGGCGCTGTCGATACTCGGCTTAAAACTCGGTAGCCGAGTATCGTAAGTAAGTTCCCATTCTTCGATTGCGTCAAACACGCGGATTAGATACTGGTCGGTCATCACCGCTTTGTTTGGCCAGCCGCGGGGCGTGGTCCACAATCCATCATTGCCAAAACCGTTTGGTGCGGCCCAGCGACCATGCATGTCGACTTTGGTGCGCACGGAAATATTGCCGCTGCTGCCGTCGAACGTGCCGGTGTCTTGTGCCAGGCGCAGCAATTTTTTCGCCGCGGCGTAATCCGGGTCGTCTTTCACTGCTTCGTCAAAAATATCGACCGGGCAGTGCAACTGCGCGTTACCAAAGGTGGTGGTCCAGCTGGTGTGGGTTCGTTTGTGGATGAGGTTCACCAGCTGTTTAGCGACATCGTCACGTTTACCGGTGATAGGAATAGCGCCGCCTTCGGGCGTTACTACCGTTACCGGATGCTGTCCTTTGGTAATTTGGCTTAAGTCGTTAGCCACCACCAAATTGCAATGGCAATCGGTCATTTGCTGGCGGGCTTTGGCCAACGTTTCTGCGGGAGTGGAACCGGAGGTGAGCTTAAATCCAACCAGGCAAGTTTTGGCCCGTTGGTCTCGTGTACCTCGGTTACTCCGCCGATCTAGCAGTTGGCGCAAGCCGGCCAAAATCTTCGGTAGTCGGCGCAGGCGAATTACCAGCTTGTCTTGCTCAGACGAGATCTTGCCGCTCACGGTAGTGTCTGGCCCGTAGTCGGAAACGGCGGCGGCCATTAGCAATACGTCGGGATGGGCTTCGACTAGTGCCAGGTCTAACTCGCGTACCAGATCGTCGTAAGTGGTAAACGACCGCAAGGTGATATTTTTGGGCAGCCGCTTCGCGTTCACTCGTTCGACCAAGCGTTCACTGCCCACTACGGTCACATGCCAGCCACGGGCGGCAAACGCGAGTGCAATCTGCCATGGAAAGTTGCCCTTGGAACCGTTGGTAATAAACCGTACATCGTCAAGCGGCACGGCGGTGCCGCCGGCGGTAATAATAACGTGCATAGCGTACCTCCAAGGAGAAGTTTGGTTAATCGTCACCCAAGCCAATTTGGCGGGCGAGGATAGGGTCGAGAGAATAGATTCGGTTAGCATTGCGCCAAGCTATCAGCGATTCGATGTGTGGGTCGAGATGCAATTGTTTCAGCAACCAGACCGAATCGGCGTGCGACTGAATCGGAAAGTCAGTGCCAAACATCAGTCGCTCATAGCCGTGCGGCAGGGCGGCAAACTTTTTTAGTTCGTCTATCAGTTCGGCGCGATAGGCGAGTGTGTCTTCGCTTGAGCCAGACACAAACTGTCCGGAGATGTCGGTCATTACATTGGAATAGACAGTCATAATTTCCCGCAACTCGGCAAAGTAAGGGCTGGCCAAGTGAGCCACCACAAACGTCACCTCGGGCCAAGCGGCAAACACCGGTGCTAAACCGTAGGGGTGAGACATGTGCTCGAGTGCGTCGAGCGGGCAAACTTTTTTGCCGCACGGGCCAAGGCCTTGTGCTCGTTGCTGGCCGTGGCAGCAATGATGCAAACTGCCACCGTGAATGGTGACAGGCAGTTCAAAGCGCGCCGCCAGTTCGTACAGTGGCCATAACCTCGGATCGGCCGCGCTCACCGGTTGGTAACCCGGGTAAAGCTTAAGGCCGACAATCTGTTCGTGGCGGGCCAAGTCGGCCAGTTCGGCGATACCGGCCTTAACATCGCCACTGGCATCTAAACTGCCAATGGCGGCAAAATGGTTGTTGCCGGCAATGCGGGCCAAGAGCTCGCGGTTATGCAAGCCGGTGCCTTTAAACGGAAAGTAGGTGGCCATCAGCAACGTTTTAACTACGCCGTGGCTGGTGGCGATTCTTTCCAGTTCGGCCAAACTGGCGTCTTTTACATGCAAACCGTGCATAAGGTGGCTAGACGTATGGGCGTGAATGTCGATAGACATAGGGGTAACCTCGTTTTTATGGGTTTAGTTTTCAAGGTTCAAACTACTACTGGTATATACCCACCCAAGCAATCTGTTAACATCCATTCATAATGGTAGATAAACAAAGTAGCAAATCATCTAAAATTAAGCAAATACTGTTATCAAATAGTTTTGACAGATAATCATTGACAGAACGACATACGTATGCTATTATTAGCAATTACTGTTCTTTTAACTCAAAAAACCGTGGAGGTTATATAATGAAGAAGTTTTGGATCTCCTGGTTCCATAGCCCCGTTTACGGGGCGTTCGAGCTCAGCAGCCCGTGGTGGACCAGAAGTAGCAGTGGCCTGAGTGACATTATCTACGCTGCCGTTAAGGCCAATTCCGAAGCGGAAGCCAGAGAATTGATTCGCAATTCTTACAATAAACAGCTCGATGTTGCCACCATCGAATGGCAATCCTGCGAAGAAAAACCGGCCGATTGGTTGCCTTATGGCGGCTGGTTTCACAAGGAAGACTGGATGATTTGGAACTAAACACATTAGCCCTCGACTGAAATGTTCAAAGTGAACATCTCGGCCGAGGGCTTTTCGATTAACCATGTAAACCCCCAGTGTAGCTTAAGGAGTGCACTTGCTTTAGCAATCTCTTGTGTCTTTTTCGCCATCCCTCTCACACTGTCATCCTGAGCGAGTCCCGCAGGACGAGTCGAAGGACCCCTTGCCCGTGCATTACCAATAAGCATCTCCTTTTACATAGTTCATGGTTTACCTGCGGTAGGCGTTACTTTCTGTCACCAGAAAGTAACCAAAGAGTGTTGGGGGCGCCAGGCGCGCTAGCAGCTAACACCAATATAGCTCTAAACTCGCCTCACCCCCATCCGCTCGGACCCCCCGCAGCGGAGCGGGGCCTCGACTCAAGGGGGTTCGGCTCCGCGCGGCTGGCCAGCCCCCAAACCCCGACGATTTTAATATCCTTAGTAGCTTCTTAAAGAATATAAGGACACGGCTGGCTTAAGTTAGAAAAAAATACTCCGTTAAGCGGGGCTGGGTTTTGCTTTATAATGGCAGGATATAATTGACCTAATAAAAAACAAAAAAGCAGTTGGTTTTATAGGTGTTTTTGTTATCAAGTTAGGTTGACAGTGGTGGTGGAAGGGGTATGATTAAGTCAGATCCGAAAGGATTAGAAAAATAATAATTATATTGGGTATATATTATATGAAGTACAAAATTTCTAGACACTATTTAAAATTATTCTTATGTAGTCTGGTCTTATTTCTTTTTAATGTAAATACTGTTAGTGCACAAATATTAACTTACGGGGAGGGAGGATTAAAGATTTATGGGATTCATGCCATATACTTCGTATTTATCATATTTGTGTTTGTGCTCTTTAGAAAGCCGATAATTGAAACTTGGAATGATAGGCAACTTCGCAAATCAAGAGAAGCACGACTTGCTCGCGAAGAAAAAGAAAATACAAAAAAGGTGGTGGAAGACATGATTCAACAAATAAAAAAATCTGAAATGGATCAATATCAACAATTAAGAAGAGAGATAGAATCCATGCCGCAGCATCAACAATGGCGACAAGGTGTACTGGAAAAATTTGGCAGAAGGTGTGCCGTTTGTGGCTCCACTGAAAATATAGAAGTAGATCACCGCTATGAATCATTTTATGCCATTGTAACTAAATATGGGATCACAAACATTATACAAGCATACGAATGTCCTGCTTTATGGGATATCAATAATGGCGCACCATTGTGCAAGCTGCATCACGATCAGACGAAAAGTAGTCTTTATCACAAACAAAATAATTCTTAGATTTTATGAATAAAAAAGAAATTAAAAACATTCTTAATATTGCAAAACAACTTTTTTTGGAAACTGACGAATTTTTACTTGCTGCTGAAGCTAATGAAAGATCTATCACTCATAAATTTGCTGAGTATTTACAAAATAATCTTGAAGATAATTGGGATGTTGATTGTGAATATAATAGAGTTGGTAATGATTCGAAAAAGATAATAGCGGAGATAAATGAAATAATTGGCGAAGATTCAGTGGAAATTTCAGACATCAAGGCGAAAACAGTTTATCCAGATATTATTGTCCATAAAAGAAACCTACTTGGTCATGAGAATAATTTGCTAGTAGTTGAAGCTAAAAAGGACGCAACTCTTCAAGTAAAAGAAAAGGAAATAGAAAAACTAAAGAAAATAAAACGGGCATATGGCTATCAGTTTGCTGTATTTTTGAACTTTTTAACAAAAAATAACCATAATATTGTTATTGATTTTGTAAATGACTAATCATGAGTCTATGTCCCCACAACCCCCAACCCTCATCTCCCAACTCCAAAAGATCGGCTTAACCGCTACCGAGGCGCAGCTTTATATTGTCGGGTTGCAGCATGGGGCGGTATCGGTTAATGAACTGGTAAAACAAACCGGGGTGAATCGGGCCACGGTTTACCACGCGCTGGATACTTTGATGGAAAAAGGCCTGGCGGCTAAGAAGCAATCGCAAGGCGCATTGGCTGTCACTATGACGCCACCGGCGCAATTGGAGCGGGTGATTGATTTGCAAGTTCAACAGATAGAACAGCGCCGCGGCAAGGTGGCCGAGCTATTGCCATTGTTGCAACAACAAGTTAGTACTGCCGCCGGCATGCAAGTTTATCATTACGAAGGTATTACCGGTGTTAAAACAGCGGTAGAAGACGCGCTCTATTGCAAAAGCCGCCATTGGGATATTCTCTCACCCCTCAAAAACTTTTTTTCCGAGTTCGATCGTGCTTATGCCGATTACTTTTTACAAACCAGAACGTCGCGCGGTATTGTTACCCGCTCACTGTGGGAGCCAAAAGACAGCCACGCTAAGTTAACGCCAGAACAGTTGCAAGAGCGCAACCCGCGTATCCTGCCCGCCGTAATGCACGGCAAGTTTAGTTCGGTGATTTGTTTGTACGACGATAAGGTATTAGTCATTTCTTCGTTAAAAGAACTCTCAGCCGTTATTATTCAATCCCAAGAGTTTCACGATACCATGGCGGCGGTGTATGAAGGGCTGTGGGGAGCGAGCGTAGGGATTAGGGGCTAGGGACTAGAGAGCTCGCCTATCGGCGAGCAAAGGCGGTGGTTAAGTGTCATGGCGAGGAAGTGGAGGACGCCGCTTCCTTTTTGTTTTGTCATCACCCCTTTGTCATCCTGACCCCGAGCCGCGTCGAGGGGGAAGGGTCTCTTTATTCAAACATCTATTTACATATATCGCGCTACATTACCTCCCGTGTATCTCGGGCAGTAGTGTGGCACGTTTTGGTTTAGGTATATGTTTGAATAAAGAGATCCTTCGGCGCCGCCCTGCGGGGCTCCCTCAGGATGACAAAGGTTAGAGGTAGGATGAAAATGGCGAGAAGTGACAGTAAAAATAATTAATGACAATACGGAGCTGGGGTTGCCACGCCCCACTTCGCCCCGCCCGCTGGCGGGGCTTTGTGAGGCTCGCAATGACACTAGTCCCTAGTCCCTGATCCATAGCCCCTAACAAAAAAAACACCCCGCAGGGCGTTTTTTTTGTTTAACATCTCATAAGTAATAGAAACCGTCCGGTACCTATACAGAGTGAATCTGTATGATTAATGAATTCAAGCTGAACAAATTAATCTCGACTAATGATGATACGCCAGACCAATGATCTGTCATATCGTATATCTCCTTAGAAAGGAGGTGATCCATCCACAGCTTCCGCTACGGATGCCTTGTTACGACTTCGTCCCTGTTATCAGCCCTACCTTTGTCCGCAATCGCGAACTTTGGGTATTGCCGACTCCCTTGACGTGACGGGCGGTGAGTACAAGACCCGAGAACGTATTCACCGCACCATGGCTGATGTGCGGTTACTAGCGATTCCGACTTCATTAGGGCGAGTTGCAGCCCTCAATCCGAACTGGGGCCGATTTTGATGGGATTGGCTCCGCCTTACGGCTTGGCAACCCATTGTATCGGCCATTGTAGCACGTGTGTCGCCCAGGACATAAGGGCCATGCTGACCTGACGTCATCCCCACCTTCCTCCCCGCCCTCTAATCACAACTTGGTTATGAGTAAAGGGCGGGGCAGTTCGCTGCGACACTTGTAACGCAGCGTAAGGGTTGCGCTCGTTTCCCAACTTAATGGTACACCTCACGGCACGAGCTGACGACGGCCATGCAGCACCTGTCTTTGAGTTCCCGAAGGCACTCCCGCATTTCTGCAGGATTCTCAAGATGTCAAGTCCTGGTAAGGTTCCTCGCTTATCGTCGAATTAAACCACATGCTCCACCGCTTGTGCGGGTCCCCGTCTATTCCTTTGAGTTTTAGTCTTGCGACCGTACTCCCCAGGCGGGGCACTTAACGCGTTAGCTTATATAGAAGCGACACTGGCAGGGTCGAAACTGCCAATGTCTAGTGCCCATCGTTTACGGCGTGGACTACTGGGGTATCTAATCCCATTCGCTACCCACGCTTTCGTCCCTGAATGTCAGGAGTGTTCCAGCGATCTGCCTTCGCATTTGGTGTTCTTGCTGATATTAACGGATTTTACCCCTACACCAGCAATTCCGATCGCCTCTCCCACCCTCGAGTTTAGTAGTTTCAACGGCAGGTTCTCGGTTGAGCCGAGAGATTTAACCATTGACTTACTAAACCATCTGCGGACGCTTTACGCCCAATAAATCCGGATAACGCTTGAGGTCTCTGTATTACCGCTGCTGCTGGCACAGAGTTAGCAACCTCTTATTCGCAAGGTACCGTCAAATAATTCGTCCCTTGTAAAAGCAGTTTACGACCCGAAGGCCTTCATCCTGCACGCGGCGTCGCTCCCTCAGACTTTCGTCCATTGGGGAATATTCGCGACTGCAGCCACCCGTAGGTGTCTGGGCAGTGTCTCAGTCCCAGTGAGGCGGGTCGTGCTCTCACACCCGCTACTCGTCATTGCCTTGGTAGGCCGTTACCCTACCAACTAGCTGATAAGCCATAGGCCCCTCTTCGAGTGATAAATCTTTACATAGGAATGACATATGTCCCCCCATGCCCATCGGGAATTATCCCAAATTTCTCTGGGTTATGCCCGACTCGAAGGTAAGTTACCAATGTGTTACGCACCCGTTTGCCATGAGTCTAAACTCATTCAACTTGCATGCCTTAGCCACGCCGCCAGCGTTCATCCTGAGCCAGGATCAAACTCTCAGTTAAGATGTTTTTAGTTAAAGGTACATCTAAGACCATTGCAGTAGCGAGACGCTACCGCGGAAAGTTTGTGAGATCCGGCTCTATATAAATACACGGATTATGGTTTCTATTACTTATGAGTTGTCAAACAACTTTTTTCGGAGCCAAAGGTTGTCTTGAATTTGGCAGACGAAAAAACAGCGCCGGCCAAATCAGCGGTCTCCCATTCGAATGCATGCATTACTGGAAACCTACTCGGCCATCACTGTTTATTCGCCTACTTGTCACTTGCCCGTTCGGCAAGGGTAGTTTAGATGAATTGTTGATTGTTTGTAGTGAACGGGTACCCCTTTTAACAAGGTAGCCGTAGTATAGCGGAACTGGGGAAGGTGTCAAGGGGGGGTGTTAGGGGCTAGGGACTAGGCGTTTAGAGCGTGAGTGAGCTGCCATTGCGAGGAACTAATCCTACCACTCGCAACGACAGCTATAAATTGCCTTTTCGCTTTTCTTGCCGTACCATCTTACTAGCTAGTCCCTAGTCCCTATCCTATGCAAATCGACCTCATCACCATCTTCCCTCACATCTTCAGCTCATATACCAACGAGTCGATCTTAGCTATTGCGCAGAAGAAAAAGAAGCTAGTTATCAAAACTCACGACTTACGTTCAGTGGCGACAGATAAGCGTCGCACGATTGACGACAAGCCCTATGGTGGTGGCCCCGGCATGTTGATGATGGTGGAGCCATGGGCGAAAATGCTCAAAAAGGTCAAACGTCTTAAGCGCAGCCGAGTGATTATGCTCGACCCAGCTGGTAAGCAGTTCACCCAAAAGATGGCCGCCGACTATGCTAAAAAGTACGATCAGCTTATTTTCGTCTGCGGCCGTTACGAAGGTTTTGACGAACGTATTACCAAGCTGGTCGACGAACGTGTGTCAGTTGGGCCATATGTACTGTCTGGCGGGGAACTACCGGCGTTAATTATTACCGAAGCAGTTACTCGTCTATTACCCGGAGTATTGGGTCATCTGGAATCAACCGTGGAAGAAACATTTTCCGACGGCGTTACAGCCGAATATCCACATTACACTCGCCCGGAAGTGGCGGTCATCAACGGTAAAAAATACCGCGTGCCGAAGGTGTTGCTGTCGGGGGATCATAAAAAGATTGCGGAGTGGCGGAAGGGGAAGAGTAAATAAGTTAGCCAGCTCTGGCTACTTGGCTACCTGAACCCTTTCATCTAAAAACAAAAAACCGTCTGGTTTTCACCAAACGGTTTTTTTAAGCAGACATTTGTCTCAACTTGACAAAATGTCTGCGGTGATGTATAGTAATTTATTCGATCTTTCAAAAAACATTAGGAGGCTTTTATGTCAGTCGTTATTCCGGTTGAGCATCAGATTCTGTATCCAGAAGCTTTTGCTCTAGTGGAATCGTTCATGGAGAAAAGCGGCATTAAGAAATTTTGCACCGAAGTATGCCACGGGCGCTGCTGTGGTGCATGTTGGGATAGCAACCCGCGGTCATGTCATATTAAGGGGCGAATCCTTGGTTGCTCGGTATTTGTGTGTTCGGATCTTATAGGCGCGGCGCGCTTGGGAAAATATTCCAAGTTAATGCTTCATTGCTTAGCGCGTCTTGAAAGATATGTGAGTAGTATTTACTCCCCGGCAGATTACCATGACAACGTACAAAGGTATGTGTTTGATAGACGAGGGTTCGATCAAGACATGCCGCCGGCAGCAGAACAAGAAACAATCGCAACGCGATTGCAAGAAATCACGGAACAATCGCAAGCAGAGAACGTGGATTGGATGTCGTGGTGTCGAAAAGTATCCTAATTAATAGAACATCAAAAAACCCTCCGCCTTAGGCGGAGGGTTTTTTAAGTAGTTTAGATCTTGAGGTTATCGACGTCGGAGGTGTCGATAGCACCGAGGTCGCCAACATCGGCCACGTCGGCGATGCGGTCGGCCACTGGCTGCTCTTCGCGTAAGCGGCGTGGGCCGGCGGAACCTTCCGGTTCGTTAATCTTGAGGTTAACCCGAGCGTTGTTTTGCGCGCCGACAATCTTTAATAGAATGCGTAGGGCGCGGGCGGTCTGACCGGAGCGGCCAATAACGTAACCCATATCGGCTGGGTTAATAAAGAGGGTAATTAATACCCCGCGTTCGTCGATCTTGCGTTCGGTTCGTACATCTTCGGGGTGGGTGACAATGGCGCGAACCATGTCTTCCACGAATTGCTGATCCTTTTCCATACAGGACAGATAGTTTACGTGTTAATGAGCGGCAACGTCATATACAGACGTCTGCCATGGTCGGTAGTATAGCACACTGGCGATTTTTGTCAATATTAAAGTAAAAATATGCCAATAAAATTGACTTTTTTGCTCGGATATGCTAATATAATGGATATGGTACAAACAATGGAGTTTCCACCGGCGGCACCAATTTTGCCGCCACTGGATGAATCAAAAAAAAACCGCTCGAGCCAAGCGGGGAGCTTTTAATGAAACAAAAGATAGACAGGTTTACTCACCGGAAACAATGAAAGTTATTAAACAGCTGCGAGGCTTTTTAGCCGATGAATTGGATTTTATTCCCGAAGAAGCAATTGAAAAAATACCGTCGGAACAATTACTGCTGCTGTTACAAAAGTATTGGGATGAGCCGGCATCGTTTGAACATTTTGTTGAGTTACTAGGAAGCTTATCACAACTGCCACCCGGCACCGACATTACTAACTTTGATCCAGAAACCATCCGCCAACAATGGCCGGATGCCGATTTTTCTTACACGCAGTATTTACTCCACAAGATGCCGCAATCGTTACGACAGCGGTGGGAAGAACAAGTGTACCGTGATGGTGCCGCTAATAAACCAGCTGTATTGGATCGGTTACAACAAGCCGCTAGCCGCCCCGACATGGGCTTACTCGCCGGGTTTCATGTTTCGCCGCTTAATTTGGATACAGTTGAAACAATCGCCCCAACCAGTTCAACCGATACTTTTATTGGCGGTGGTAAAGAAGCGGTGGACGGCAGCGCTAAAACTTGGTACTCAACTGATTCAAAAAATCTCTACGGAACCAAAGGCACTGATTACTTGTATATTGTTGAAGGTAGCCGTAGCGAACAGCCATACGACCAATCGGTCGAGGCATACAAGACTTATCGGCCACTACCAATTAGGCACCAGATTAGATTAAACAAAGAAGTTATTGAAGCGCTGGGGCTAGATTTTAAACATTTCTAAAGTTAGTAAAGAAAAAACCCTCCGCTTAAGTGGAGGGTTTTTTGTGTTAACTTTTGGGCTGATTTAAAACCAGCAACCAGGAGTTAGTCATTAGCTGGCTAAAAACTTGCTGCTGGTTGAGCCGCGGATCTTTTTTGGCTCCCAAGATTAGCGCCGCTAGCAATGGCTCGTTGCCGGTGGCGCAGAGTGCCGCCACGCGCGCCGCGTTTTTAGCCGTTTGCACTAAAGCCGCTTGGTCGATTTTATCGACAAACTGCTTTATAACCAACTCGTTCAAACGGAACTTTCTGTTGTCGATTGTTATGTCGAGCGCGGCAGCGGCAACATCGCGAACATACAGCGCTAGCAACGTCCACCCGGCCAGATCGATGGCTGCTGGTAGTATATATTGCCGTGGCATTACGTAGCCGTTAGCCGTGTCGTCCAAAAAATGTTCAATCAACTGATTGTGCAGCGGCTGTAATGGCCGCAGAAAATCAGTGACAATTTTTTGGCGAATGGTTACTTCGTCGTGCGGCGGGCGCGGAACCATGGTCGCTTTTTCTCGTGCGCTGCCACACAGTCGCGGCACCAGCTTGTTTCTGGGCAAACTGCCAGACGTTCTGGCGGGATTGGTTCGCCGCAATCGGCGCAGGTGGTGTGTGGCCCCTCGCGAAAGTATTTTTCTAAGGGAATCATTAACCGTTCGGCGGCCTCGGCTACTGGCACTGCCGATTCGTGACAGTGGCGATTAAATAGTCGCCGATAAAGATTTCGGAGATTAGCATTAGAAAAGGACAATGGAATAACCCTCCTTTCGTTATTATTCCTCCCAAGACTGATTAGATATACTATCAGGTTATGTTTTTTGTGTCAAGGCGATGGACTAGGCAGCTATAAACACTCTAGTCCCTGATCCCTAAAACAAAAACTCCGACTGGAGGACTGTCCAATCGGAGCTCTCTAAATACAGGGTTTAAGCGGCTGGTTGTTCGGCTGGAGCTTCTGGTGCAGCTGGTTCGACTGGTTTAGCTTCCGGCCTTTTAGCCGGTTCAACCGGTTTAACCGCGCGGAAGGCATGGACTTTCTTACCGGTGATAATGCCTTGGTCAATCAGCAAATTATGAATGGTTGGCGTGGCTTGAGCACCTTTAGACAGCCAATATTTGATCCGTTCGCTGTCTAACTGAATCAACTTAGGCTGTTGACGAGGATTGTATGAACCTAAGTACTCTAAAACTTTTCCGCGGGAATCTTTGCTGCGTTCGGAAACGCTCAAACGAAACGCGGGGGTGTTTTTGGTGCCAAATCGAGTTAAACGAATGCGAAGCATACAGATAGTTAAGCTGGTAAAATAGTTTTTATAGTACCGAGATGCTACCAAGTGGGGAGAAAAAAGTCAAGCTGCGTATTGGCGCGCAGTTGACAGTTTCTATGCAAAATGATATAGTTTTATATCGCTCATTAAACTAAGGAGAAAACATGACATCTTTACCGACCCGTCAGTATGACTATGTTGGTGAAGGCGTCTACCTTCACCTCGACATTCGTGTTCTGTCCATGGCCGTAGAGGTGCGCGCCCTAATAAAGCATCAATCGGACGAAGCGTGGCAGCCACTGTGTGTGGTAAGTTTTTGGAAGTATAAAGCGTTTGTTTTGGCCACGGGCAGTAAAGACCCGGTGCACTTGGCGTTAGTCTGTCGGGCATTATTAGACGACAGTTTTGTGGCCAACTTCCCGGGCGTGGAAAAAGCGTTCACTAAGTGGCGCAACAGCATCACAACAACCTAAAACCCTTTCGCCTTAGACGGAGGGGTTTTAACTTGACAAAAAAGATTGTAAGTGGTATGTTAGTTCATTCGCTCGTTGACAAACAGCATTAACGGTTCTTTCTCCGCAATGGTGCGGGGAAAGTGGTGCTAGTGAATCTTTCTCCAGTTCCGTCTATTAAGAACGGAGCAACTGAAAGGCAAGACAACATGAGAAATATGGTAGTCGATTACGAGATTGAAGTGTCACAAGAAAAAGACGGTGTAGTGACCGCGGGGAAAGTGATTGCAATTATGGATATGCCTTGGGCTCGTTATACTCAGGATGCCCCAAAAACTTACCGAGCGGAAATTTTCGCTATCTATCCACCAGAGGGTTATCCGTCAAAGTATAGTGGCCAATCATTTCGAGGAATGGGGGTCAATTTAGATGACGGAAAAGCCAGTGATAAAGATTATTTCGATAGAGCTCGCCAATTGTTACAGCTGATGGCGCAGAAAGGCGATATTAAAAATCCGCGCTATGCGTATGTGATTCAGCGAATCATGGCGGTGATGACCGACCTGACGGCCCAAATCGTTAGTCGGCGCATTAAGGCGCTAATCGATTCAATCAACGAACAATTCCAAAGCGACGTTCCCGCCTATTCGACCGCATTAATTGGTGGGTTGAAAGTTGTTTTGGATGCTCTGGAATCGCAATTATCCAACATGCCGGATTACGACTTCCGCTTTCAACGTAAGGGCGCACAAACGGCCGTTGATAACGCCAACGCCGCCATTACTGCTCTTAATGGCCTTTGGAGTATTGTGAATACCAAAGATAAATAACCGGCACGTTGTTGTCACATGTTCGTTAACAAGTAACATTAACGGTTCTTTCTCCGCAATGGTGTGGAGATATTACCAGTTGCTTGTTGGTTGTTCTCCCCATTCTACTGCTTCGCAGAAATTACGCGGGGCTACTGAAAGGAGTTGTCCATGGCCGAGAGTATCTTTAGTTGGCAGGTTGAGCAAAGGACGATACAAAACGGTATTACTATCGGCGGTATTTTAACCGCCACTTTCGACGGTCTAAAGCCACGCACGACGTATCCGGTGTTTTACCTCTATCCGCCGAATTATACCGGCGCCGCCAGAAATCAAGTGACTGCCACCGACCAGAACATAGAGCGACTCACAACCGTACTGGAATTAATGGAACATCGTGGCGATATTTACAATAGAAACACGGTCTATCTCTTGCAGCAAATGCGCAACTTTCTGTTGTTGGCGTATCAAGAGCGCGTCTTGAACAAGCTTAAGGCGCAGTTAGACCGAATCAATAATCGTGGTATGATCGACCCCAAGTATTTGAACATGCTGGCGGTAACGGTCGGTCTGCTAATAAGTGAACTGAACAGTTATCCGAATGCGCCAAGCGACGGCTCTTGCACCACGCAAATTAATACGGAAAAAGATCTGGCTGAGCTTGATCGGCTGATCGGCGTTTTTGCCAAAGTACGCCCGTTCTTTCCGGAAATGTTGGAAGGTCCACCGCAGGAATAACACTTCATCAGAATCAGAAAGGAAAAACCATGTCGCTTACCGATGACGGCCTCTATCTTCAGATGTACTGTGATCATGACGGCTGCAAAAAAGGTATGGGTGTTCTTCCACCCAAAGGCGGTCAAGAAATGCCGCCGTTGCCACTGGGTTGGAAAGAAGTGGAAGTTGAACACAAAGGCAAAAAGGTGAAACGGCACTACTGCCCGCAGCACCAACCGCCGAAAAAGTAATCGTTTGCACAAACATAAAACCCTCCGCCTAAGGCGGAGGGTTTTTCTTTTGTCATCACGTCTACTTCGTCCAGCTAAGCGGGACTCAGGATGATTTTGCGCCGCGGCACAGAGATCCTTCGGCCCTGCGGGGCCTCAGGATAATTTTGCGCTGCGGCACAGAGATCCTTCGGCCCTGCGGGGCCTCAGGATAATTTTGCGCTGCGAGCGCAAAATTACTTGGCCCACTGCTCACCCTCTTCCAGCTTAACCGATAATAGTGACGAAGCACTGTCATCACCCATGGTGACGCCATACAAAACGTCGGCGCGGCGCATACTGGAGCGGTTGTGAGTCACCACAATAAATTGGGTGTGACTGGAAAGCTCTTCCAAAATAGCGGAGTAACGATCGGAGTTGGCTTCGTCTAACGCCGCGTCCACTTCGTCTAACACCACAAACGGTGACGGATTGCTGGCGATAATGGCGCAGATTAAACCAATCGAAGTCATGGCGCGTTCACCACCGGAGAGGGTGTTCAAGTTAGAAATCTTTTTACCCGGCGGGCAGGCGCGAATTTCCACGCCACCATATTGCAGTTTTTGATCTTTCTTCTTAGCTGGCAATTCGGCTTCGTCTGCTTCGCCATCTTCGTCTTCATCAGCTTCGGCCGCGTCTTCGTCTACCGCTATCATCAGTTTTTCTAAATTAGCCTTACCGCCGCCGAATAATTTTTGAAAGTATTCGCCAAACTTTTCGTTAATGGCGTTAAAAGTAATATCGAACTTGTCATGAATCTGTGCGTCGAGTTCCACCATAATTTCTTGCAAAGAAGCGACGGCTTTAGTGAGATCATCGTACTGGGTTTGTAAAAACTCAAACCGGCCTTTAATTTCTTCGAACTCGCGCAGCGATTCGTCATCTACCCCGCCAATAACTTCGAGTTGGTGTTTGAGCCGTTGAATTTGCACGGTGGCGTCGCTGGGCGGAGTGGCAGTAGCGTCGGTTAGTTCTTTTTCCCACGCGGCAGCCTGCCAGCGTTGCACAAATTCGTTGTTGATTTCACGCGTTAAATCTTGCTGGCGGGTTTCGAGCCGAGCCAGTTCAATTTGAATGTCGTTTAATTGCAGCGAAGCGGTGTTAAGTTGATTCTGCGCCGCCACGAACTGCCGTTGTAGATCGAAGAACTCACCCTGCTTGTGGGCTTGTTGGGCCGAGAAATCACGCAGCTGTTGCTGCACGGCGGCCAGCTCTTTTTCTAAAGCCGGCAATTGCTTCTCGATCGCCGCTAATTCTTTTACGGTCGCAGGATCGTCGGCAATATCTTTAGCTTGCGGCCGCCGCACTTTGGCGATTAGTGCTTGCAGTTTGCTCAAAAGCGCGCCCAGCTTCTTTTTAATTGATTCGTGCTCGCCTTTATCGGCGTGGCCGGTCAACTCCTGATGCAGGTCAACGAGTGCTTCTAGTTCCGCGGCCATGGCATTGGCCGAAAGCGGCACAAACTGCTGACTGGCCTGTTGTTTGGCCACGGCCAACTGATGCTGCAGTTCCAACTGCTGGTGATGCAGTTTGTTTTTTTGTTCCGACAGTGCGGTGAATTGCTGCTGCAATCGTTCCAATACTTCTTGGCCGGATTCAGCTTGTTCGAGTGAATCGAGCTTGGTTTGAATGCCAGCCACGGCAGTTTGATGAGTAGCTACTGCTGCTTTGAGCTGGGTGGTCTGTTGTTGTTTAGCTTTCACCTGGCCGGCCAGATCGCGATACTGCTCGCCGTAGTATGCTCGCTGTAATTCGCGCAGTTCTACTTCTAAGCCTTCACGCTGCTCGGCGCGTTTAACTAGCCTCGATAGCGAACGATACCGCGGCCCCAGTTCCTGCAGAGTAATGTCGGTTTGTTGCAAGTTTTCTGTCGCCCGGTCTAATTGGCTCAAAGTATGATTCTTTTTAATTTGAAACTCTTTCACCCCAGCAGCCTCGTCGAAAAACTCTTTGCGTTCAGCCTGGCTGGCCACTAAGAAATGATCGACCATGCCTTGGCCAATTACGCTGTATGTGCGCTGACCAAAGTTGGCTTGGGCTAGTAGAATCTGAATGTCGCTTAAGCGGACTTTTTGTTTGTTCAATAAGTATTCTGATTCGCCATTACGGTACAGCCGCCGTGTAATTACCAGTTCGCTGTAATCCACCGGGGCACGCCGGTCTTCGTTACTCAAATAGAGCGACACCTCGGCCATGCCTACCCGAGCTTTTTTATCGGAACCAAAAAAAATAACGTCTTCGGATTTTTTGCCGCGCAACGTTTTCATGGATTGCTCGCCCAACACCCAACGAATGGCGTCGGCGATGTTAGATTTACCACTGCCGTTTGGCCCCACTACCGCGGTAATGCCCTTGCCGGTACCTTTGGCCGACGGGAACTCTAACACCACGCGCTGGGCAAACGACTTAAAACCTTGAATCTCGAGTTTCTGCAGATGCATAACGGGACTATTGTAGCACGGGCGAGGGACTAGGGACTAGGGATCAGGGACTCGCCTACGTCCGCCGCGGCGGACTTCGGCGAGCGAAGGCTAGTTCTGATTATGTCGAGACTTAGACAATAGAACGCAGCTGCAGATAAAAGCGGCGGTGAAAAATATGGCGCCGCCAAAACACGGCGTCAAAAAAGGATTGGTACCAGGCAAGGCACAGCCGGTTGGGCAGGGTTGTGTTCTTAGCCAGGCGATCATCTCCAAACTAAAATTAGTCCAAGCAAAGAGTACACCGACTAAAAGGATGCCAAATTGAACCAAGATAATTTTTTTCATATGAAAAAAATAATTAAATAATAAATACAGTGTATACCGCTTGGCAATATCAAGCAAAGTGACTGCACTTGCATTTTTTTACATAATATGTTATAGTACCGCAATTGGTCTTTAACAATAAAAACCCCAGTTTTACTGGATTTTGGAGGTTTACCGTGATTAAAACCACTCGTCCACAAGCCCATAATGGACGTATGCTCTTAATGCTGGCCGCGCTGGGTGTGGTTTATGGCGACATCGGCACTTCGCCGTTGTATGCCATGAAAGAGTCATTCTTCGGGCACCACCGTTTGGCGCAAACGCCAGACAACGTGCTCGGCGTACTGTCGCTGTTCTTCTGGGCGTTGATGCTCGTGATCAGCGTCAAATACGTTGTGTTAGTAATGCGTGCCGACAACCACGGCGAAGGCGGCATCTTTGCTCTGCTCGGTCTAATTACCGGCGAACAGAGAAACGGCAACGGTAACGGCAAACCGTCGTTACATACGCCGATTATTGTCATCGCCATTTTGGTTGGCGCCTCACTGCTCTATGGTGACGGCATTATCACACCGGCTATTTCAGTCTTATCCGCCATGGAAGGTTTGGAAGTGGTGGCCCCCGGGCTAACTGCTTGGGTGGTGCCGCTAACAGCTATCATTCTAATTGGTCTGTTCGTGATTCAAAAGCACGGCAGCCAAAAAGTTGGCGGGCTGTTCGGTCCGGTGATGGTGGTTTGGTTCGCGGCATTGGCGGCACTTGGCGTGGTTCAAATCGTTAACCATCCGATTGTACTGCGGGCAGTCAACCCAATGTATGCGCTTAACTTTTTGGCGCACCATAATCTGTCATCAGTCTGGACGCTCGGTGCGGTGGTGTTATGTGTAACCGGCGGTGAAGCGCTGTACGCCGACATGGGCCACTTTGGCCGACCGGCAATCTCGCGCGCTTGGTTCTATCTGGTGTTGCCGGCCTTAATTCTGAACTACTTCGGCCAGGGTGGGGTGTTGCTCTCGGGCAATCCGATTCCCGATAACAACCTGTTCTACGCGCTGGCGCCAAGCTGGGCGTTGCTGCCGCTGATTATATTGGCGACCGCGGCGACCATTATCGCCAGCCAAGCCTTGATTAGCGGGGCGTTTTCGCTCACCCAACAGGCAATCGCCTTAGGCGTGTTTCCGCGCCTCAAAATCGTCCATACCAACCCGAACGTGTCGGGGCAGCTGTATGTGCCGTTCATTAACTGGGCGCTGTTGGCGGGTTGCTTGTGGCTGGTGTTCTCGTTTAAAACATCCAGCGCCTTGGCGGCCGCCTACGGCATCGCCGTTACCGGCACCATGGGCATTACCACCATCGCCTTTGCGCGCGTGGCTAATCGACAGTGGAACTGGCGCTGGTGGTGGTTTGGCCCGATAGTTGGCGCGCTGCTCGTGATTGACCTGGTGTTCTTTGGCGCCAACATCATTAAGTTCCCCGATGGCGGGTATGTGCCGATTATCGTTGGCGCGGTGCTGGCGGTAGTTATGTATACCTGGCAACACGGCCGCAAATACTTGATGATTGTCTACCGGCGGCAACTTAGCCGGACCGATCACCCCACCATCAGTCAGCTGTGTGAACGAAAGGAAGCGGCTGCTAAAGCCGGCCTGTTGCTCAATAAATCGGTGGTGGTGATGGCGGCCAGGTCGGTCAAGTCCGAAGACGACCAGTTGCCGTTGGTACTTTACACGCACCTAAAGCGCTGGCCACAGTTGCCAAAGCATATCCTGTTCTTGAGTATTATTCAGTCGTCGGGTGACTCCTATGTGATTTATCCAAACGATCCACACCCGGATCTGAGTAAACGCTACAAGGTGCACACCTTTCAACAGGACACAGATGCCGGCACAATTGTTTCAGTGCAAGCTCACTACGGTTATATAGAACGTATTGATGTACGCGAACTGCTGCTGGAGCTTAAAGAGAAGCGACTGGTCAAAATCCCGCAATCGGCGGCCAAGTGGCAGGTGATGATTGGCATCGAACGGATGGTGCAACGTCCACGGCGCCACGTTGACTACTGGCTAATGGGTTTGTTCAGTATTCTGAACAAAGTAGCTAAGCCAGTGACCAGTTACTTTGGCCTCGATGCCGATGTCGAAGTAGACGCAGTCACGATCGACGTCGTCTAACGCGTAAAATCACATTCACAATTCTTGGACCTCGGGGGTTATTCCCCGGGGTTCTTTTTATTTAGGGATCAGGGACTAGGGGCTAGAGAGGGGGCTAGGGATTAGGGACTAGGGTGTTTAGAGCTGCCTAGTCCCTAGTCCCTGATCCCTAGTCCCTACCTTGACTTTTCACCCCACCTGCGGTACATTTACGCATCGTCCTTTTACAACTTAAACCACGGAGATACCGATGGATTTTCACGATATTACGTTAAGCGATGTCGAACGCCTGTTGCGTTCGCTCCAAGAAGCCCGGCCCGGCGATGCGGACTTGATTAGACAGATTATCAACCGAGTTCAGCCGAACCAAACCATACCCCATCCTCGGGTAACTATCGGTCAACTATTCAAGTTGCTGGAACAAACCGGCGGCGCTACCGCTCTGCCGGAAAACATTGCCAAAATGTTTAAGACAGAAGCCGAACCGCAACTGCCGCTTGAACAGCCGTCAACACTAATAAACGCGACGGTGATAAAAGTGGATTTTTGTTCACCCAAGCCGGAAGATTTTGAGAAGGTTGGCACGCGGGTACGGATTCGCCGCGATAGTAAGTACGCCAACCAAAACGATGGCGAAGGAAAGGTAACGGAGTCAGTACGTGGAGGTGATTGGGTAAGTGTTAAGTGGGATAGTGATGATAAGGCTAAATATTGCTATCGGATAGGCCGAGATGGTAAATGTGACTTGGAACTAGCCAAGCCGCTACCGGCGGTGGTTACTGTCAAATTAACCCATGGCCATACAATGGAAATAGCGGCGCCGGCTAACCAGACTTATCGAGCAGGCGATGCGGTAACGGTCAACCGAGAAACCACGCAGCTTTTGCCCCGACTCGAACCACAAGCATTGTTAGAACGTGCCACGGTGTTAAAAATTAACCAGCCTGAACCAACACCAGCAGATTTTGAACGAATTGGCGTTCGGGTGCGGCTGCGTGCTGATAGCGAATTCGCTCACCAAAACTCTGGCGAAGGAACAGTTGTCGGTCCAGAAGACGATGAAAATGTTAACAATGGCTGGGTGCGAGTTCAGTTTGATGATGGTGAAGGCGAGGCCTATCGTACCGGGTATGATAATGTTAACGATGGCGCGTGCGACTTGGAACTAGTCGAGCCACCCCAGTTCACGGCTACTGTCGTAATAAATAACAGTGGCAAAGTACTGGAAGTACTGGCACCGACTGGTCGTTGGTTAAGCGTTGGGGATGAAGTGTTCGTTAATCGGGAAACCATGCAAATCAAACAGATCATTGCGGTAAAATAACCACCACGGAGGCTTATTATGGAGCTGGAGCAACTAACAATTGCCGATATAGCCCGCCTCCTGGCGGCGATAAAAAAATTGAAAGCGGACGACGCCACGTTTGTTCAACAAGTGATTGCCCGCGAAGAAACACCGGCCGGTTTGCCGCACCCTCGAGTTACGATCGGTACGATCTTCAGACTATTGGAACAAACTGGCGGCAGCACCGTGCTGCCGGAAGACATTGTGGCTTTACTGCAGCCCAAAGCCGAGCCGCGGCTGTCACCCGAACCGCAATCATCGCTAGTAAATGCGATTGTACTGGAGGTGGTAAATTACCAATCCAGACCGGAAGATTTTGAGAAGATTGGTACACGGGTACGGATTCGCCGCGATAGTAAATTCGCGCACCAAAACTCCGGTGAGGGGATAGTAACGAACATCCCAACCACCGCGGCGCTGGACGATAGCGTAATTGTTCGGTGGGTTAATAATGGTGATGAAGGGCACTGCTACCGGACAGGCAGAAGCGGCGAATGCGACTTGGAATTGGTGGAGCGGCCACCATCGTTGGTTACAATTAAGTTTGCTGACGGCAGCACTAGAAGAATGCCAGTGCCGGCCGATCGTGTTTTGCGGCTGGGCGACTTAATAACGGTCGATCCATAAACCCTGCAGCTTAGCTCGTAGCCAGAGCTAGATTCGCAATTTGCTTACGCTACGGTAACGAAGGTTATAAAAAAAACCGCCCGCCCCGAAGACTTTATGCAAGTGGGCACGCGGGTGCGAATTCGCCAAGACAGTAAGTACGCCAACCAAAACGATGGCGAGGGGGCGGTAGTGGTAAGTGAATCAGCGCCAGGTTGGGTTAGAGTCAAATTCGATAACCACCAGAAAAACAACTACCGTACCGGCCAAATAACTGGAAGTACTTCCATGGGAGTGTGCGATCTGGAATTGGTGGGCCAATCACAACTGCCAACCATTGTGACTGTCGAGATGAAAGTTAAGAACGGGATGAAAATATTCGGAATAGAAATACCAGCTGATCATCGGGTACAGCCGGTGGGACCGGGAGATATTATAAAGATCGATCTGCTAACCATGCAGATCGCCGCCGATTAACAATTACACAAATTATCGCCCCTCGCTGTTTAGCGAGGGGCGGTTTTTTATTTTCTGTCATTGCGAGGGCCGACCAGCGGCGGGGAGGCCCGTGGCAATCCCAGCTCCTTTTCGTCATTTCTCCTATCGCTGTCACCCCTAGCCCACCGTCTTTTTTTACCGTTCACTCCCTTATCGGCCACTCTCTTATTCTGTCATCGCTCGCCCTTATCGTCGTTCCTTCTTTTACTGTCATCCTGAGCGGAGCACCCGAGCCGCGTCGAGGGTGCGTAGTCGAAGGACCCCTTGCCCGTGTTAATACCACTCTTGGCTCAATCTCATGCCAACCAGGGTTAAGAGAGTTAATTAACCTCTCTTTTTTCTGACGCACCCAGCCTTTTAATTGTTTCTCTCTGGCAATAGCAGCAGTGGCGTCAGTATGGTGTTCTAAATAGACCAAACGATGGCAATGGTACCTTTTGGTGAAACTAGGAAATAGCTCTGTCTTATGTTCTATTACTCTTCGTTCTAGGTCGTTAGTAAAGCCAATATACAAGGTACCACTGTCACTAGCCATAATATAGACGTAGAAGTTATATGAACCCATAGTTTCACCATCATACCTACCAGTAGTTAAAAAGATTCTAAAACGGGCAAGGGGTCCTTCGACTCGTCCCGCTCCATCCCCGCTTGCGAGCGGGGACTCCGCTGGACTCGCTCAGGATGACAGTATGAGAGGGGTGGCGATGAGGGAATGGACGGTGGGAAAAGACGAAGGTATTATGACAAAAGTAGAAGTGATGACAGTTTAAAGAATTATAACAAAAACAAAACCGCCTCGATGTTATGTCGGGACGGTAATTTATTTATTAACTATTTAATAGCTTCGGCGGCCGCTTTCTTTTGTTTCACAATTCGGCGGCGGCGCTTTTCGGCTACGTTGGGCTTGTTTTTGGGGTCTACCACCTTACCGTAGCGTTGGCGTTGTAGCCAGCGGGCGCGACCGGCGGTGTTATTTCCTTTCTTAGGTTTTGGCATATATAAGGTAAATCAAAGTGAGGTATGGCGGTATGCTAACAGAGAAGTGGAAAAAGATCAAGCAAAACCCGCCCACCGCAAAGCGGGGGCGGGTCGATATTAATGTGTTATTCGGCCTGCTTGAGCTCTTCCTTTTCCCCAAATCGCCAAATAAAAGTGATTTCTTCGCCGGTTGTCGACAGAGGCTCAAATTCGTCGTCCGGCTGGCCCACTGCCCTGGCTGCCACGCCGGCGTTGATTTTGTCTAGCATTTGTTGCCCGGCGCTGTTTTTTGATTCGACCATAACGATCATGTCGGAATCCTGCAACACTTGGTTGAACTTGTCCGGCGGGGTAATAGCGCCGTTGTAGGTTACGATGTGCTTGGTTGGGTCATACTTCATCATTTTGACCGCGTCGGCCACGGTCATTTTGCCATCGGGCGTTAGGTCTTTTTCCGCCTTGCCCAGCAGAGAAATATAAGCCAACGGCTCGTATGTCATGTCCATGGGTTTTCTCCTTGTATCTTGGTGAAATGAGCGATATGTATTTATAGCATGGGTATACGAGAATGTCAATGGGTTTACTGTCATTGCGAGGAACGGAGTCGCGTCCTGCCGCAGCAGGGCGTGACGAAGTGACGAAGCAACCCCAGCTCCTTATCGTCATCACGAGTAAAACAAAACAATCCCATGTTAAACACAATTAACACAGGATTGTTTAGTTATTCACGACAGCTAAACGTCTAAAAGGAGCTGGGGTTGCTTCGTCGGGCTGCCGCGGGCAAGCCCTCCTCGCAATGACACTAACCCCCCTAGTCCCTAGTCCCTAGATCCACATTCTCCAGCAACTTCGCCACGGTCATCGGGCCCACGCCGCCGGGGGTAGGGGTAAACCACGCGGCGTGTTGTTCAGCACTGGCCGGGCTAACATCGCCGTAAAGTTTACCGTCAATAATTTCGCAACCGGCGTCTATAACTATGGCGCCGTCTTTTATCATGTCACCGTTAATCAAGTTTGCTTTACCGACGGCGGTAATAAGCACATCAGCCGTGGCGGTCACTAATCCCAAATCTTTCGTCTGCGTATTACACACCACTACCGAACAACCGCGAGCGCGGAGTATGGCCGACAGTGGTTGGCCCACCAAACGGCCATTGCCAACTATTACAATATGCTGCTTTGCTAGGTCAATTTTAGTTCGCGCCAGAAAATCTAATACCACCGCAGGTGTGGGCGGAATAAAACGAGGGCTGGCTGTCGCCAAAAGTGCTTGGTTAGTTTTAGTTAGACAGTCGACGTCTATTTTTGGGTCGACCAAGTTCAAAATCCGGTCGGTATTTAAGCCGTCTGACAGTGGTAATTGTATAATCAAACCATTGAGAGTTTGGCCGGTCTGAATCCGCGCGAGTAATTTTTCCACCTCTTCTTCTGCAGTGTCGGCGGGACAGTGGTGTACGGTCAGTTCAATTCCCACTTGCGCGGCGGCTTGCTGTTTTTTGGTGACATAGCGAATCGAAGCCGGGTCGTCGCCAATCAACACCACGGCCAACCGGGGTGGTTGGGAGAGTTTTGCCACCGTTTGGCGTAGTTGTGCCAAAAGCTCATTGGCGATCTTTTTACCATCAAATAGTTGCATAATGCCAAAACTGTAGCAATTTATACCTCATCTTGCAATCAACGGTGTTTCGTGGTAGCATGCGGGTACGTTTTATTCACCCTGCAACCACCAAAGTCGTGACTGATCCGACAACACTCGAGCATTCCGGCTGTACTGCCCGCTCGCGGTCACCTGAGGTTTGCCGCGCTGAATTGTTCCGCTATTTCCGTTTATGTTCCGTTTTATTTCGATTTTCTCGTTTGCCGTGCGGCACAACACTTCGCTTACCTCACCCAAGCGTTCCTAGGAACACTTGGCACTTTTGTTGTCGAACAATCTAGTCTCGATGCGGTGGAGTATAACAACTCTGTCGTATGGACATAAGTATCGGTATATTTATTGCCGCCCTAGCCGTTGGTCTAGTGGTTGGTTTAGTCGTACAAAAAATAGTCACTAATCGTAAAGTTGAGTCGGCCTCGATTAAGGTAGAAAAGCTCTTAACCGAAGCTAAAAACAAGGCGCAAGAAAAGTTAATGGCGGCCAACGAAAAGTCGCTTAAGATAATTGAAGACGCCAAGCACGAAGAACAAACTCGGCGTAAAGACATTGCCAACATTCAGCAACGGTTGGAAGAACGCGAAAACAAGTTCGACCAAAAACTGCTCGATTTAGAAACCAAGCAACAACAAATCTACGATCGGGCGCAACAGCTGGAAGAAGCTAAAAAGAAAATCGCCACGATTAAAGAAGAACAATTGGCCAAGTTAGAAAAGATTGCCGCGCTGTCGAAAGACGAGGCGCAACAGATTTTGCTGCGCAACGTGGAAGAACAAAGTAAAGAAACGTTGCTGTCTCGCTTGCGGAAATTAGAGCAGACCGATGCCGAAGAATTGGAAAGTAAAGCCCGCGACATGATCGGCATTGCCATGCAGCGCTGTGCCGGCAGTCAAGCGATTGAAATGACCACCACCACGGTGCAATTGCCCTCCGACGAAATGAAAGGCCGAATTATTGGCCGCGAAGGGCGCAACATTCGTGTGTTAGAACAAATGACCGGCACGGAAATTATTGTAGACGACACACCAATGGCCATTACTGTTTCCGGTTTTTCACCGATTCGCCGCCACATTGCCAAACTGGCGTTAGAAAAGTTGGTTTCCGACGGCCGCATTCATCCGGCGCGAATTGAAGACGCGGTGGAAGAAGCAAAAAAGACCATCGCGTTAGATATTAAAAAGTCCGGTGAAGAAGCATTGTACGAACTGGGTATTACCGGGTTCGATCCTAAACTGGTACAAATTATCGGTCGGTTAAAATATCGCACCAGCTACGGGCAAAACATTTTGCAGCACTCGGTAGAAATCGCTCAACTGTCTGGTTTGTTAGCCGAACAATTGGGGGTAGACGTTGCCTTAGCCAAAAAGGGCGGTTTACTGCACGATATCGGTAAAGCGGTCGATCACGAAGTGCAAGGTACTCATCCGGAAATCGGGGCTAATATCGCTCGCAAATTTGGTCTGCCGGAAGAAGTGATCGCGCCGATTGCTCACCACCACGACGACAAGCCAACCGATTTAATTACTGTCATTGTTAAGGTCGCCGATTCTATTTCCGGCGCTCGGCCGGGCGCGCGTAAAGATACGTTTGAAAATTATATTAAGCGCTTGGAGGAACTGGAAAAGATTGCTAATGGCTTTCCGGGCGTAGAAAAAACTTACGCCATTCAAGCCGGGCGCGAAGTGCGCGTGTTTGTTTCGGCCGATGCTACCGACGACTTTAAAGCGGCCGGTATCGCGCGCGACATTGCTAAAAAGATCGAAGCCGAACTTAAGTATCCTGGTGAAATTAAAGTCACCGTGATTCGCGAAAAGCGCATTATTGAATATGCCCGTTAAAGAATTAAAACTACTAGTGTTCGGTGATGTTTACGGTAAGCTCGGCCGCCACGCGGTGGCCGATGTGTTGCCGCGGCTGAAAGAAAAGTATCAACCGGATGTTATCTTCGCTAATGTCGAAAATCTCGCTCATGGTTCGGGTGTTACCCGCTCCTCTTGGCAAGAGTTAGTTAATGCCGGCGTGCAAGTTGGCACCGGTGGCAACCATGTTTTATCCAAGCCGGACGTATCGGAACTGCTGTCTGATTCAACCGTAGAAATTGTTCGGCCGGCAAACTATGTCGATTCACAATTGCCGGGCGTGGGTTACCGCATGGTAAAAACTCCAGTGGGTGATTTACTCGTGATTAACTTGTTAGGGCAGCTGTTTGTAAATAACGACAAACTGCCGGTTGAAAATCCATTTACTGTTGTGGAGTCTATCCTTAGCCGCTACCAAAGCCAAAAGTTAATCGTGGTCGACTTCCACGCCGAAGCCACGTCGGAAAAGGTGGCCTTAGCTCGCATGCTCGATGGCAAAGTTTCCGCGGTGTGGGGCTCACACACTCATGTGGCCACCGCCGACCCGCAGTTACTACCCAAAGGAACCGCCTATGTCACCGATGTTGGCATAGTTGGCGGAACTAATACCATCGTTGGCCTAGAGGCCGAACCGATTATCGCCGCCTATTTAGCTGGCACCGGCAAAGGCCGGGCTGAACTGCCGGAACATGGGGCTTATCGGGCCGATGCGGTATTTATTACTATTGATGCCAATACCGGCCAGGGTCTGTCGATTGTTCGGGTAGACGCTAGTGGCACGGTATAGTATAATAAAAGTACTATAATTCTCTTAGCGTCGAACCATATGAACAAAGCGACGCTCATCGAAACCGTCGCCGCTAAAGCGAGCGTAAGCAAACAACAAGCCGAACAGGTAATAGATGCCCTGTTGGCCGTTACTATGGATACCATTAAAGCCGGGGGTGAAGTTACTCTCACCGGATTTGGTACTTTTTCGGCTCGAGTGCGCAAAGGCCGCGAGGGCATTAACCCCCGCACCAAGGCCTCAATCACCATTTATCCGGTGAAAGTGGTCAAATTCAAGGCCGGCAAAGTGTTAAAAGAAACACTCAAAGCGTCGCAGGCAGCCGCGTCAACCCCACTGGCAGCGCCAGTGCAGTAAAGTTAAAAGAAAAATCCCGCCTTTCGGCGGGATTTTTTGAACTGTGACTTTAAGTGAGATTGGCATTGGCCAGGGCCGCTCGAACGGCGGCGATGGCAACATCTACGAACTCGGGAGGAACGTTCGCCTTTTGAGCGAAGCCGCTGGCCGAGGGCACAACCGCCTTGATAGCGGCGAGAAGATCGAGCTTTTTCTCGTTTGTGCCTAAAGCGATCTGAACCGTCTTGCGGCCGAGCGCCTTGTTGAACATTTCGCCTTCCAGAACCACGACGCGGGCGCCACTGTCATAGAAAGACTTCATGAGCGTGGTCATGTCCACCGTCTTGCCAACAGCGGATGCATACACGACACCATTGCCAAGATCGAGCTTGTCGGCGATGATCGCCGCGTGATTGGCCAGGATGGCGTCGTACTCGGCCATCCAACGGCAAATGATTTCGTTGGTGAAAATCCCCCGCGCGAAATGTTGAACCAAGTAAACTCGGCGCGTGTCGTCCTGAATGTTAGATTTCATTGCCTGGTTGGCGATATCGCCATTTCCGAAAAAGATCATGCGATCAGCCAAGTCGGCTTCATAGCATATACTTTGGCTGAGCAAATCCATTAAACCAGTCGCGGCATTGAGCAGAACTGCGCCGCTCGACCTGAGCTTGCCCATGGCCTGGCTTTGGGGCTCAATCGCCAGCCCATCGAAGCTGCCGAGAATTTCCAGCCAGTCTTCGCGGCTGTGTTCGTCGATCACGGCCACAATCTGGTGGCCGGCTTCACGAATGCGACTAACGAAGTCGGCGGTCATGGCTTTGTCGCGGTTATTCACCGCTAAGTCCACAAACGCCACATTGCGATGTGGTTTCCAAGAAGCCACGTCCACCTTGCTGATGGTGAACGCCTGGGTGAACTCGATGTCCACCGAAACTCCGATTAGGCGCATTAGAGCCGCACTGGTAAGCACGCCGTCGACCGAGCCGACGGAGACGATTTGGCTGATTTTCTTGATTTGTTCCAATAATATCGACATATTGGGGTATCCTCCAGTGTTTGGTTTTTAATGAACTGTTTATGCCTAATAATAGCACATATCACTATTTTTGTCAATAATGAGCAAAAAACCGTAGAATAAGGGTACTTTCAGTTTGTTATTGACGTTTATATCAGATTATGCTATCATATAAAATCTAGTTCTTTCTAAAAACAACCAACTACGAGGTTTTATCATGAAAAAGCCCAAAGTGTTGAACACAGTGTTCGACTTCCTGTGGGCGCTGCAAGCTTACCTGCGTGGCAAGGTGCTGTGCCAAAAGGACTATCGGCCTCAGGGTGATTTCTTTCGTCTGTCGACACGGACGAACTACAGGCGAATCACCTTGCTTATGAGTTGGTGGGGCCGCCGGCTGGCGACGGTCAAAGAAGCTATAGTATTAATGGCCGAAAGCAAGATGGACGACGATAGCAGCCATATCTTCAAAAACCCCGAGTTGCCGTTCTGGTTCGGCCCGGCGCACATGCACCCTTATTTGCATTGGAACAATGGCGCGTGGCGCTTGCGCTACGAATGCGATTGGTTCGATTTCAATGGCCTCACCGTTCCTATCCGAAAGTTTTAACACTGTCATACAAAACCCCACATCCGTCTTTTCGATGGCTGTGGGGTTTTTATAATTACGAATTATTTGTTGTCACAGTTTTTTAGACGCTCTCCTTATTGTCATACCTTCCCCTTTGTCATCCCGAAGTGGCATCGAGGGACCCCTTTAACATTTTAGAAGTTTTTTAAGTACTAGTAGGTACCATAGAGTTAAAAGCTCTATGGATTCATATAACTTCTACGTCTATATTC
>Ga0172370_10001317_pt1 | contig 38117 bp, 50 predicted proteins | sample LakKiv5m_FD_114538 | JGI IMG/M metagenome (GOLD analysis project Ga0172370, IMG submission 114538) | Freshwater microbial communities from Kabuno Bay, South-Kivu, Congo - kab_022012_11.5m | ecosystem: Environmental > Aquatic > Freshwater > Lake | place: Democratic Republic of the Congo...
CACCATCAATATTCATGGCTTTGCGCCCAACAAAATGCTTCAATTGGCCGACAGCCTGAGCCGGGCAACCCTTGCGATTGCCACAAATAAGAGCAACGCCATCGCCTCCATCATATTGTTCCAAACGAGTGCCACAAGCCGGGCAGGTTCGAGGAATTTTATAGACTTCAATATCAGGCTGCAAAGCATCAATCACCCGAACAACTTTGGGGATGATATCTCCAGCCTTCTTAACAACAATTGTGGAACCGATTTTAATTTGGAGTCTGTTGATTTCTTGCTGGTTATGCAAGGTAGCTCTCGAAACCTTCGAGCCAGCCAGCAGGATAGTATCAAAAACAGCGGTTGGAGTCGCTACACCAGTGCGCCCAATGGTAATCTCCACATCTCTTAGAATGCTTTGGCCTTCTTCAGCCGGGAACTTATAAGCAATAGCCCATTTAGGATAGCGGGACAAAAATCCAAGCTGTTCTTGCAGATCTAGATCATTGATCTTGATGACAACGCCATCGATGTCATACTCCAGATCAGGCCGCTTCGAGAGCATAGTTTCCCGATACTCTAAAGCATCTTGAAGCGACTTGCAAATCTTGTTGTATTTGCTGATCGGTAAACCCGCTTCGCGTAGCCAAAGCAAAAAATCCTTTTGGGATCTAAATTCGTGGCCCTCTACCACCCCATAAGTATAGGCGATAAAATCAAGTTTTCTTTCTCGTGTTACACCACTATCAAGTTGGCGAAGTGCGCCAGCAGCAGCATTACGGGGGTTGGCGAAAGTAGGCTTGCCATCTGCCTCTTGGCGCTTATTCAATGTCTTGAAGTTCTCCCTAGACATATAGACTTCACCACGAATTTCAATGAGCTTTGGGATTGGAGCTTCACTCCGAAGTCGCAATGGGATGCAAGGGATAACTTTTGCATTTTGCGTAACATCTTCACCAGTTTGGCCATCACCACGAGTCACTGCTCTGATCAATTCACCATTTTCATAGATCAGAGACAAGCCCAAACCATCAATCTTAGGTTCACCAACATAAACAAAATCATCATTACCTAGAGATGCAACAGCCCCATCATGAAAAGCCTTGAACTCATCCGGGTTCATTGCATTGTCAAGAGAGAGCATTCCTGCACCGTGCTTGACTTTATCAAAATGGTCAAGCACCTGTCCTCCAATTTTGTGAGTAGGAGAATCTGGAAGAACAGAAGACGGATTATTATTCTCTAAAACAACTAAAGCACGGAATTTCTTATCATATTCCGCGTCTGTCATGATGGGATTGTCTAATGTGTAATAATGATATGCTGCGTTGTTAAGATCTTTGATTAACTGCTCCATAGCAGCGCGTTCGGAAGCATCCATGCCTCTTGCTCCTATCTGCTATTATAACCTAAAACGGGCTTATGTCAAGCTCGTTCATCGATGAGGGCCTTAAGAATTTCCTTAGGCCAAAAGGAAGTAGGCTTATAATCTCCATCCAAACTTTCTAGATAAAGAGAGAAATTATACTCAGATTTTACTAACTGGGCTTTCTTCCCATTCTCATCAGTAAAGGTTCTAACAGGAACAACATCCTCTGATTTAACTTTAAATTTAGCATCCGCATTTACTACTTTATACATTTCATTCCTGGTTTAGAGAACTTAGTAAAACTTATCTTTGGTGTTTACTAATCCTCATGGAGTCCTTTCACTCCTGCTCTTCGCTTTCGCTGCAACTACTCCAGACCAGTTGTAGGAGTAGATTTACCCAGGAGAATCTCACTCCTGTTCTGCATCTATGGCAGGCTTCTCAAGGCCCTGCTGCCAATGCAAAGGCTGTGAGCCCAGCTTCCTTCGGCTTCATCATTGTCTCTAGCCATTGCCATGCTTTTAAACTCAAAGCAATTTTGGTTCCTCTTCCTTCAAGGTTTATAACTTTCTTCTCTGAATCTTCTTGCACAGCAAAATCTTGTCTCTCTTTAATCCCCATCCCTCTTCTAGCAATACACATCGCTGCTGCTGTGTGCCTGTTTAAACTATACATATCTTTATATTTCAATAGCCCCAGAATTGATGTGAAAGCAGGATTAACTTGCCTAATCTCGATCCCCTCTTTCTCTGACCTTCGGATGATGGCTTCGATTATCTTTCTATATGGGAAATTAGAAGCCATTCTGTTAAATCTCTTGCCCCTATTCTTTCTTGCAAATTTTAAGTTCTCAATTATGATTGGTTTATGACAATCTGAAGCATAATCTACCACTTCTTTTGTTAACTCGTAAATATCACTGTCTCTTTTATCTTCTTTAGCAAACTGTATTCTTTGCTTTTCTATGTATCTATGAGAAAGCATATTGCCATTGGAATCAACTTCTACCAAAGCAATCCCATCAGGATTGATGTCAATACCTATTGTCCCTGGAACTTGTGGCTGAAGCAATGGTTCTGGTAGTTCATATCCGATTTTGACTTCGAATCTGTTATTCCTGAAAATAACTCTGACATCATAACACTCTTGGTTGATTTGGAATTTATCAGGGATGAAGATTGAGCCAGTTAACCATTTGCCCCTGTTGTTTGGATCGTTGATCAAGATTTGATTATCCTGAATTCTGATATTTGGGTTGCCTTGTTTTGCCTTGTCTCCACGAGAATAGAGTTGATTATTCCTTTTGTCTTGCCATTTCTGTTTTGACAATTTACCAGAAACCATATCTTTCCAGGCTTGTTCCCCTCCAAAGATGACATGTTTTTGGTTGATCTGAGAAGCATTGGAACAAGCATCATTAATGTAGCGTTGATTCAGAGTTTTCATGAAGTTTTGTTTAACATGGAGTCTGATATCATTGCCTTGTTTCCCTGATTGAATAGCTTGATAGGCAGAACGAGTTGCAGAGCATTGCCATCTCATAAGTTCGAAGATCTTATGTTTGGTTGGTTCAGGGAACCATGCAATGCCATGTGCAACTGTTCTCATACTGATATATTTCTTCAAGATTTGGCGACTATCCTTGTTGAATAAGCTTTAGCAAGAATTACTAGATTCTTGGCTATCGCTTGTTACCTCCTTGTCAAGTACATAAAGAAATTCTACATTCCTTAGTTTTTTTACTTCTCCAACTTTTTCACCTTGGGGATTATATATGCCGATCTGGGCTCCTACATAGCGTTTATAATTTATTTCATTAACTTTAAGGCTTCCCTTTGAAGATAGAAATTTTTCCATTTCTTCTCTAGAAATATAACCTTCATCATTAAAAGATACAATAATATATCTAGAATTGATATTATTAATTGTGTCTTTCAATGCATCGAAAGCTTTATTCTTAGAATTAAAATCGCTTTTTCTTGTTTTACAATCCTCTCGTTTACAGGCGATGCCATAAACTTTAGGTTTATCCCATTTACATAAAGATTCCCAGATATGATAATTGCCCAAATATTTATGTTGATTATATGGAGGATCTAAATAAACTACATCGGCTTCTATCTGAGATATTATCTCCGCCGCGTCCTCTTGTTTCGCAAGGCATTTCCCGGCTACTGGTTGAGGTAAGAGAATAGGAGCGCGAAGTTCTAGATCATTATATGCTCTTGGAGCCCATTTTTTCAAGTAAGCCATCTGAACTCCGGTCGTAGAATCAACCCTATCAGCGGCAAGCATCAAAGAAGTCAATAGGACACATTCCAATTCTAAATCTAAATTGGCTTCTACTATCCATTCACGAATAGCGTCAACTCGCTCCCCATTGCGAGGTTGGAAAAACAAAGAATCCACACAAAAATTCTGAGTAAAATATCCAGATTCCCCAGGAAGTTGATTCAAATATTTAATAATATTTTCAGCCTCTTTGAGAAGATCATTATCTGCCTGAACTAATCCCACGGCTAAAACGTAGGCGTAATAGTTAAGATCATTTGATATGACCCGATAACCGTGTTCTTTTAGGGCATAACCCACTCTGGAGGTACCCGAGAAAAGGTCAACTACTGTCTTAATATTCTCTAGACCATCGATAGCTTCTATGATGTGCGGTATTATTTTTCGTTTAGAACCAATGTATTTTATCATCCCCACTATTATATAGAGGGAATGATAGTAAGATCAACTTTTATAATGAAAAGGACGCCCTGAAGTTAGATTCGTCATCTGTGCTTTTTTAGCCAATTGTACTTGTTTATAGATCTTAATATTATGACGATTGAATGGAGAACATATCTTATCCATTTTTCTCCAAAAATAAAATAAGCCCCCAAATACCACAAATAAACACAAGATAAATAGGTAAAGAATATTCATAAATCAGTACCTTCTTTCGCCGGGAGGAGGAAGAGGAACCCCACTGATGGTTTTGTTTTGGTCTGGCATGATACGAGGCGGTTCTTCGAGAGGGACAGATGTCTGTTCAGAAGATTCGGCCAGGACTTTTTGAGCTATTTCATTAGTGGGCCAATTGGCATCTTGGTTATTAGCTGCACACCATTGGCGCCCAGCCCATCCGTCTGTCTTTGCACAATTATTAGATCCTATATATTTATGAATAGCTAAAAATTCTCCACCGTCTAAATTGTAAGAAACAACTCTATATTTACAGTTAGCATAATCGAATTCTTTCCAATCTGCATCCTGCAATAAAGCTCTCCAATCTACTGGGTGAGAATAACTCATTATTTATCTCCAGACTGACGAGATGAATTCTTCAGCAGACTGAGTTAACCCTAATGCAGAGCGAATCATTGCTTCAAAACCCGGCCGTAAAATATCGCAATTATTCAAAGACGAAATTCTAGTAGATTTCAAAAGACTCGGATTTTTATTTTCATCTACTGATATGACAAGCCACAAAGATGGGCCTTCTTTCTTTAAAGCATATTTGCATTGGCTTTCATAACAAGCTAAAGCTTCAGCCTTATCAGAACATTTTGTGTTCGTCTGAGAAAGATCCCGACGGACGCCGATGACGTGATATCGTGTTTCCATTTGCTTTCCCTCGACGATATTATACCATATGAATCTTAGCTGTCAAGCTGTGATAGCAATTTTACTGCCAATATTGCTGTCACAGACCCCTCGAATTCTGATATGATAGAATTTAACAAAATATTGGCTTCTCTCTTGCAGCCTCGCGAAAGCAATGCTTTTGCCTTCTCGTATTTTTGTAGTGCAAACATATCTTTATCTTTAAAAGATTTGATTTTCTTGGACAACTTGTATGTCATTTTAATATTATGTTTTCTCTGGTATCCCGAACTGTTGGCCCATAGTTCTATTCTGGGGATATGTACTCGGGAATGGAGACGGATTTTTAGATGGATCTGGATTTAAACGAGTCATTTGAATATAACCATTGATCATCCCACGTAAGGCAGTCAATATAAGCATTGGACTTGTTAAAACTGGCAAGAAGTTACGTAAATCTCTCTGTGGACTAGTTTTATGAAAAACTTCAGAAGTATTTCCTTCTCCTCCTAGTCCTACACTTGCAAAACTTGGATCCTTCGTAATATCAGAAGGATTAAAGATATCCTGTTGTTGTTCATTTATATTAGTATACTGAATATTTTTCATTCTATCATAAAGTTCTTCTACTGGAGCATTGAATACCATCTTTATCAGATCATTAGCCCCTGTTCTGCCTAACATTGGTTGTAATCCTCTTCCTAAGCCTGCCATAATATCCCCTAAGCCTGCACTAGATAAAAATTCACCTGTAGATAAAGTAGAAGGGGTCTGAGCAAATTTTTGTAATGAATAATTTAGAGTTATGTCTGCGGCTTTATGGAAACCAGTCTCCTCTAGATTTTTGATAATTTCGATCATATTAGACTCCTTAAAGGATTATTCTTATTCATTCGTTAATAATCCTTTAAGGAGAATCGCGATGCAACAATGGATTCTAGAAGAACTTATCTATAACGAAAAACATCAACATTTTAAGTCGAATGATGCGATAATCGCTATTGTCTTAGACCATGAACATATGCAAAAGACAGCACAGCAGATCGACGCCCCTGATATTTTTAGTCGATTGACAAGAGCTTTTCAGAATGAATATTTACCAGCTAAAAAACAATTTGAAATGGAAATTTCTAAAGATCCTAGACTTGGCCGTTTCCAAATCTTCTTAACAGAAACCATGCAGGCTATTGACAATAACTATGAGAAAGCTCTTCCTCAAACCTTGATGGGAGTTCCTGATACTAAATCCATTGATACTGCATTGACCGGTATTGAATCCGTGACTTGGAAACCTTTTGGCGGGTCAAAAGTTGAAGGCACGCCAACAGAACAAGCTGAAATAGCTACTGAAGCAGCACAAGGCCGAGCTAAATCTGTACTGGAACTCATTAACCTTTTTACCAGAGGTGTTGACTCGCTTTTGAGAAGTGTTATATAATAGACCATCATGGATCGAATACCTCAAAAAGGCTCTAGGGCTTCAAGAGATTTAAAATCTCTTTTAGAAGATGCTCCATATTTACCTATCGATGAAATAACAGAAAAAGTCGGATTATCTGTAAGCCCAGATATTGAAATAGGGAATTTGCGAGAAGTTATTATCCCTTCTGAGGATGGACGGCCTCGGCAAGAATGGACAGAAAAAGATGGTTTAGCTATCCCTGCAAAAAGCCAACAATTTACCCAGTGGCCAATGACCGTTGATGAGGATAACTTTTATTTGTGCTTACATGCAAGAAATTGGAATAGAACTGAAGAATTTTGGTCTACCATTAGAAAAGAAGATAGCAAAAATATATGCTGGTTTGAATTGGTAAAAACTTCTTGTCTACCTTGGTTTGCTATCAATGTAATTCCTGAAAAAGAGATATCTTCTGAGGACTATGATTATATGGCTCAGTTCACTAAGGATAATATACCTAAAACTTTGAAGAATATCATCGATCCTATCCCCGCTGACCAAATAATGATGGAATATACTTTTTCTGTTAACAGCATAGCTTTCACAGTTGTTGATTTGGGAATGGTTCTCCCATTATCAGAATTTTTCTACGAAAGATTGCAAAATATTAAAGCTCTGCAATTAACTCCTTTATTGAAAAGCGCAGTTGATGCTTTTCGTAAGGATATATTGTTAGACTATGATAATTTTAGACCTAGAACTGCATAAATCCATAATTAGCTCTCAAAAAAGTCTCCATTGTGCCCCAATCCAAGGTTTGCGGTTTCTCGTCGAAAATGATATCAGGACGCAATTGAACAAGGGCCAAGCTTTCTTCGAATGCTGACCATTCAGTTCTGAGAGTTTTATATAGCTTGCCATAACCTTCTTGCTTCATGCGTTCTGGATCGCCGTCATAATTGATAATAGCCTTAGCACTATTTACCGGTCCCCAACCCGGAACGCCCTTGATGTTATCAGAGGCATCGCCTGTCAGGGCTCTATAGATTTTCCAATATTTAGGGTCAAAGCCATATTTTTCAATGAAGTCGTCATAACCAAATTCCATTAAATCTTTGTAGCCATATTTGACAATGATGACTCCTGGCCGCAAAGCTCCATTCAAATCTTGATCGTTGGTAAAAATAAAACAATCATGATCTTTAGCATAACTAGCTAGCAAATCATCAGCCTCATAGCCAGGGACCGACCAAAGAGTCCCATTGCCAGTTGCTAACATATTGACGACAGCATTCCATTGATATTTGAAATCACCGGAACGAGTTCTATCACGATTGGCTTTATATTCAGTGCTAATATCTCGACGATCTTTCCTTTCTTCAGTCCCGGCGCGGACTTGCACTGGTCCCTGTGCCGATCTGACAGAATCGCCAGCTTGGGGTTTATGGATAGGCCGTTTGAAAGAAACTATTTTAGTAGGGATATCATCATCTGTTGATATGGTAATTTCTGGTTCTTCGATTTCAGGCTCTGATTGCTTTCTGCCCCCTTCTAAAGTAAAGATAGGTGGCACTGGATAAGACTTGCAAAGTCTTCGGATAATACGATATGCCGTCAGAATTGCTCCAGTGGATTTTTCCTCACCATTTCTAGGATCTTTATAAGTGAGCGGAGGAGCAGCAAAAAATGCCCTATGGAAGACATTGGGAAAGTCTATGACTAAAGCTTCTTCTGGCATGGGTGGTTCCTTCTTCCCATGATTATATCATGAATCCCCTGTATTGTCAAGCCCCTAACGAAGCTATCTGGAGGGAGAAGGGAACCATATAGAATTGCAATAATATACTATTAAATGATATTAGAATTTTTTATAGTCATAATAATTGCTATGATCTGTTATGTCCAAAAACATGATAGAATCAGATATGATCAAGATAGAAATGAAGAAATTAGAATAAAAAATCTAGCCATAGAATCTGCTTCTGATGGCATCATCATCACCAAAGGAGATGGTGATCATGAAATCATCTATTGCAATAAAGCTTATCAACAAATAACTGGATACCCTAAAGAAGAAATCATAGGCAAAAATCCTCGATTTCTCCAGGGAACCTATACAGATGAACAGTCAAAAAATAAGATAAGAAATGCTATAAAAAATTTAGAAAATATAGAAGTGGAAATCCTCAATTATACTAAAGATGGCACCCCATTTTGGAACAAATCTTCGATTTCTCCAATCTACAATGATAATGGTAAAATGACTAATTTTCTAGGAGTTATAAAAGATATAACGGAAGAAGTTATGATGAGAAGGAAACTTAAAGAAACTAATGAAAATTTAGAAGAATTTGCATATATTGTATCTCATGATCTTAAAGCTCCGTTGAGAACCATACGTGTTATGTCAGATCTTTTAACAGAAAATGAAAAAAATGATCTTAGCCCAAATAAACTTGAATATATAGATAGAATACATGCTTCCTCTCAAAGAATGAGAGAACTTATAGAAAGTTTACTTATGTTTTCCAGAATTACTAGAACTACTGAACCTTTTGAAGAAGCTAATATTATAGACATAGCCAGAGAAGCGTTAGCAGATTTACAAATAAATGATAAACTAGAATTAAAAATATTATCAGATATTCCTATGATGTCTGTTGATAAAATACAAATGAGGCAGGTATTCCAAAATCTGTTTGATAATTCAATTAAATTTTATAGAGAGGAAGAAGATCTAATTATAAAAATTTCCTATAGTTCCCAATACGGTTATCATGTCGTTAAATATGAAGATAATGGCATGGGTTTTGATATGTCCCAAAAAGATTTTGTTTTTAAACCATTCTATCAGATTTATCCAGAATATGAAGGGACAGGTATGGGGATGGCTATCTGCAAGAAGATTATTGAAAGACATAGAGGGATGATAGAAGTGGAAAGTGAAATTGGGGTAGGTACAGTATTCTATATTAAACTGCCGTTGGAACCAATATCACGAGGCGATGAATGAAAAGCAGACTCAAAGTTTTATATGTAGAAGATGATAAGGATGATTTCCAAACTATATCTCTAATATTGAGCAGATCTAAACATATAGATTTTGATATAGATTGGGTAAAGACTCCAGAAGAATTTTATGATAAATGCAAAATAGGGAATTATGATGCTTTTATAGTTGATTATAGGTTAGGATCAGTGACAGGCTTAGATTTAATTCGTGAAGCCAATATAAGTATGGATAAACCTATCATTCTATTAACAGCCTATGGGTCTGAAGATTTAGATAAGGAAGCACTTGAAGCTGGAGCCAGTTTTTTTGTAGATAAAGATAATCTTGCAGATGACTGGCAAATGCTAGATAAAGCTCTACGATATTCTTCTGTCCATAGTAAACGAATTTATAACTCTTTACGCTCAGGAGTTCGACTACAATCTACTGATGAAATTGATAAAATTAAAAAGATATTCGATTTTGATTACATCAAAATCTCTGATGTTAATTGATCTCTTTCCAATTTATCCCACCTACTAATGTTCCAGTGGCTGTCATATGTTGCGCCGCTAAAACTAGAACGTCAGAAACTCCATCAATAGTCGCAGCTAATGATAATTCAGTTTCTATTTGCTGGTTAATATAATTTCCTAAATGATTAGTGATATTATAGTATCCAGATATTAATTGAGTACCATTTGTAACTGTCCCAGTAGCCGCTACATCATATTGCATAGCACTATTTGTTACATTCTGCCAACTTGCTGCTGTCCCCCCTGATACTGTAGGATTCAATAAAACACACCATCTATATTGATCAGAAACAGAAGTAGACGATAAAGATATAGCTAATGGAATTATCTTAGTTCGAATATAACTAGAATTTATTCTTATTTGTATAAGAGGGGTTAACGTTGTAGTAAATGTTTTAGCAGTTATTCCACATTATCTACTGAAAATTCTAATCCTTTAGGATCGTAGCCACCTTCTGACATTACTGTAGCACATATTTCTGTCATATTTGAGCTAGATGCTGAAATACCCGTATTTCTTATTTCATAACGAATCGGTAATGTTGGCGTTGTCATGAAAACTTCTGTTATGAGATTAGAATGCAAAAATTCATGACAATAAATTATAAGCCCGTCTATAACAAACCCCATCCTGATTCTTCCGACTCCCAACCATTCAAAATCTATAACAAATATCTGGCATTTAGTCATATCAAGATTAACACCAGATGGTCCAGTCCCATCCATTACATCTAAATTCCAACTTGTTTGAACTATTCTTGAATCTACTGCTACGCCAGTAACATAAGAACGTTTTACCGCGTACAATGATTCTCCGGCCATTTCGTAAAATATACCATTAGCATCATCAAAATATCCTATTCTTTTAGTAACATTAGCTTTTCCTCCATTAAAATCACCAGTCATGAATATTAAATGACTTTTACCTGATTGGTATGGAGTATATTGTTTAGTTTGTCTGATAGCATATTCTCCGTTAGCTGTCCCAACAGTTAATACTGATTGACTTTTGTTAACTTCGAATGTAATAGAGGCGCCAACACCATTAACTTTTTCATTCCATATTAAAGCCTGATCGGTATAAATCTGTTTTGTGCTAAAAATAGAATAAGGTTCTGAAACTCTTAATCTATTGAATGCATCAATACATGGGGAATCACTATATGCTATATTTGTTACTGGGAAATAACTCATTTTTTCTCTCCCTTAGATAATTATCCAGTTAGAACCATCGCTAACTACTTCTATCGTTACCCATTGTGATATTATCACTCTTTGTTGAAGACCATCAATAGTTTCTACACCATCCCCTTCTACTATCAAATTTTGGCCATCATTACTTATTTTCTTGATTATGTAATGACGACCTGTAATACCTACCGCAGTTGGTAAAGTTATTGTAACGGCTCCCCCAGAAGTATCAACTGTCACAATATTATCTGTTCCAGTCAAAATATAATCTCCAGATTTAGCAGCCAAAGAAGTTGTGAATGCTGCTATTGTTATTTCTCCAGTAATTATGGCATTGACGGTAGTAACTGCGCCAGAGAAATAAGCATTCTTAAATCTAGTGCCAGTAAGACCGATGTCCACAACATTAGTTGTCGCTGGATAAAACTCTGTATCTGTTATTCTTAAAGTATTTGTTAAGGCTGGAGTTGCCCCATCATCAGGAACCGCAATTTGAAGATAAGGAGCAGCACTAGATATTAATTGTATTGTAGCTTCGATGGCATGATCTGACCCATTAAAATAATTACTGGTAAAACGTAATAATGGGGAATCAACACTGGATCCAGTTGTGCTATTTAACATTTGGAGAGCTGTATGAGCCACCACTGTTCCAGAGAAATAAGCACTCTTGAATTTATTAGTAGAAATCCCTAAATCAACTGCACTATCAGTTTCCGGATAAATGACAGTATCTTTTATATCCAATACGTTTGTTAAAGCTGGAGTTGTCCCATCGTCAGGTACAGCTATTTGAAGATAAGGGTCAACTCCAGTGATTAATTGTATTGTGGCGCTTATGGCATGATCTACTGCCCCATCCCAATAATTACCTGTAAGAGACATAACAGGAGAATCAACGCCCGAGCCAGTTGTAGTATCTATCAAAGTGAAACTAGAAGTTTGAAAAGTCCCAGTGATTGTGGCATTGACAGTAGTAACTGTCCCAGAGAAATAGGCATTCTTAAATCTAGTGCCAGTAAGACCTAAATCGACTGTATTATTAGTAGATGGATAGATGACAGTATCTTTTATATTCAAGACATTTGTTAAAGCTGGAGTTGTCCCATCGTCAGGTACAGCTATTTGAAGGTAAGGATCAACTCCGGTAACCAAAGTTATGGTTGATTGGATAGTGTGATCTGCTGCTCCATCCCAATAATTACCTGTAAGATATAAAGCTGGAGAACTAACACTGGAACCAGTTGTAGTATCTATCAAAGTGAAACCAGAGGCTTGTAAGTTTCCAGTAATTGTGGCATTAACGGTAGTAACTGTACCGGAGAAATAAGCATTCTTAAATCTAGTGCCAGTAAGACCAATATCCACAACATTAGTTGTCGCTGGATAAAATTCTGTATCTGTTATTCTTAAAGTATTTGTTAGAACTGGGGTTGCACCATCATCAGGTACTGCTATTTGAAGGTAAGGAGCGGCACCGGTGACAAGTTGTATTGTGGCGTTGATAGTATGATCTGATCCATTAAAAAAGTTGCCAGTAAAATATAAAGAGTTAGAGCTAGCGCTGGCTCCTGTTGCCCCTTTTATTAATTGAAAATCTCCAGAATTTAATAATTGAGCAAAAGTATCTGATCCTATCTTAAGAATAATAGCACCAATGGTATCAGTATTACCATCTGCTGTGAGAATTAAATCATCATCATTAGATGCAGATGCAGCGGCTCCAACAACTGCTGCTGTATTCATCGTACTACTATCTGGGAAAATTATTTGATGACCTGCCTGAATATGGATATCTCCATTAACATCTAGAGAATATGATGGGGAATTGTCATTTATGCCTACTCTATTATTGATTGGATCTACATAAAGCACACCATTGTCAACATTTAATCTCTTAAGTTTCTCTAATTCTCTATTGATATAGGGATAATTTGGCATCTTTTTCCTCGCTATACACTTTCTCCAGTGAGATTTTCAGATCCTCTTTTAAAGCAAAAATATGAAGGAATGAAGTATCTTTTCCATTAACCTAAATCTAGAGGTTAGATAAATGTCCAATAACGACAAAGTAATCATTATTATGGCTGATGACGATGACAATGATAGAGCTATTTTGAAAGAAGCTTTCAAAAGAGCTAATTTAGATCCTGGGCAATTAGTTCTAGCAGACAATGGCGCTGATTTGATGGAGAAACTATCAAGTGAGGAATTAAAAAATAAAGCCATACTGATATTATTAGATTTGAATATGCCTCACAAAGATGGCTATCAAACCCTAAAAGAGATCAAAGATCAAGAAGATACCAAAAGAATACCAGTAGTTATCTGGACAACTTCTAATCGACAGGAAGACATAGATAAATGCTATCTATATGGTGCTAATTCCTATATAGTTAAACCAGATAGATTAAAAGAGATAGTCAACGCTGTCAAAACTATGTGGATATACTGGATTGATTTAGCGGAAATGTCTGTGAAAGATTGATTGTTATTCTATAGCACCCGATACAATAATCTTTTCCAATGCTAATAATTCTTGTGCGGATAGTGAATTACCGCCCAATTCTTCTATGTTTAGAGGCTCTATGGCTACATTTACTGTTTCATTTAGGAGAGAAGTAAATTCTTCTACGAAAGCTGCCCTGTTCTCTTCTCCAACGGTTGTCCCCTCATTCTCTGAAGCATATTTTTGAACTAATTTAGCTCTCTGTACTTCTATTGCCTCATATTCCGGCCAAACAATCCTAAATAAACGACTTATTTTGTATGCTACTTTAATTGGCAAAGGAAGATTTGACAGCTTAACAAGAGATTGCCCATGCGATGGCGAACACATACTAAAAATATCCCCTAAGGTTAATTCCATTATTTTTCTCCTTAGAACTATTATATGCGATTTTATGCGCCAGTAGCAGATTGTTGCCGAATAGAATAAAAAGTCGGCCATGTGGCAGGAGCAGCGTCTAGAGCTAATCTAATCCAATATCTCGGTGCATCCCCATCTGGTGGAGCAGTAGAATTAATATCAGGTAGAACTCGCTTATCCCAATCTCCAGGGTTGCTCCAATAAATAGCAGCGCTATAAGAGAATGGTAAATTGATAGCCCCACCTCCACTTATCATAGCAACATCTGTATTATCAGCAACAGTTAAAGTTGACCACGTTCCTGTAATATCTAAATATTCAGCAACAAGATTAACATCTGCCGCATCATTGGTGGGTACTGCTACACTGCAATATATTTTATAAAAAGGTCTCATTGCTCCAATATAAAGATATTCATCATTGCTGTCTATATCACTAAAAATTTGTATCGCATTTAATGTTTGATGCCAAGGATTTCTCATGGCCAGAGTATAATCAATAAAAGCCAATGTTTCATAGTCATAAAGAATATAAGCTTCTCTGAATGATTGCAATCTGCCAGAGTAACCTTTATCACTTGGTAATTGATCCGCCCATACTCTAATGGTAAAAGCTGTAGCTCCGGTCAATGAAACATTTGTCAACGAGAGATGCAGAGTATTCGAGAAGGTATCATCTTTATAATAAATTGCACTGGAATAGGTTTCATCTAATTCCCATGTAGTGAATGGTGCTCCATTCCCAGTCTCATCATTGTAAGCAATATAAACAAAATCTTGTTTATCATGATCTGTAGTCGCTGCACGATAACCGGCAGCATCACTCATAATTTGGATATCTACAGCCCCAGATATACCGTCTTCAATCGCTGTGATCTGTAGTCTATTGATTAGTGCAAAATTTGGGAAATTAGGGATGCTGACATAGATTACATCATCAGCGGTTGTATTTAACTGCTGAGTTGTATCTATTGTAACATAAGTGCCAGCATAAGGAATGCTACTAATAATCTCTGGCATACCAGATCACCTCTTCATACACTTTACTGATCTGGTATGCCAAATTCCTTTTTCATGCCTTTTACTATTTTTGGTTTCCCAAGAAGAGTTGAGCAGCAATATTCTGACTATATAAATCTACTGCTGCGCTCGGTTTTATTTCTGGCAAAAATGAGAGTTGAGTTAGAACTTGAGCTTCTGTATTTGTTTCATAATTTCCATTGAATGCCCCATTTTCTTGCACTTTAACGTAAATCACTTTATCTACTTCCTGATTATCTACCAAGATCGTATCATGGTTAGGGCGTAAAATCTGAGAAGCTACATAAACGCATGGGCCTATAGCAAATTTCCCCAATTCATTGATGGGATTATCTACTTCTAGAAAGATTATGGCTGGATGAGGATTACTTCTTCCCATTAAAGAATTATAAAGTTTATTCAATTCTAAAGTCACATTTGAAGTAAGTCCCTGAGCAGGATCTCCCATAACTATTTTTTCTGCTTTTGTCAGTTCTGGGGAAAAGACTCCATCCCAATCTGCTCCAACTGTTCCTGGGGATCTAACCGGGATAGGTTCTGGATCGATTATTTTTGTAAACTTGCTAGATTCTTTACTTAGAGATGTTTTAGTATTTGAGACTTTATTTATAGCGGCTTCTTCACTGAAGTCATTTAGATTAACATTTGGATTTTCCAGAGCCTTATCAATATTGAGGCCATACCCTCGTCTAAGTAAAACTCCAAAAATAGACCAATTTATCATATCTTTGAGTTCGCTTTCTACTCCCTCTGCTACTTTCCCTTGTTGGCCTTGACTTTCAAGTTCTAACAATTTAAGGATACGATAACAGCGTGTTAAAATCTCACGAGTAATAGAATCAACACTTTCTAAACGCCAAGAAGAATTATAATCATGGTTTTTCTTATAGAAAGTTTGAACAGCTTCTTCTAGAACCTGTTCATAAATCTTATGTACAAATTCGGAAGGAATATCTTTTGGAACATTCACTATAATATGATGTTCACGAGTTTCTTCATTCATTATTTAACTCCTTGAAGGCTGAACATGCCCACATCAATTATAACGCGAACGGGTTCAGCCTTCAAGGAATTCTACCATCGGCGAGTATTTATGTTAGCAAGGCCCGGATCTGGAGCGGGATTCAGATCCCCTTCTGGTGTAGAAAGAATGGGATTGAGGCGATTTCTAACATATGAAGGAAGGCATAAATTGAACCAAGTATCCGTACCCATTTGCTGGATTTCTTTATTCCAAGCAGCAGTATCCTGACGGATGCTGTTGATTTGTTCTTCTATTCTAACTATTTCTCTATATAAATCTCGTGTAGCTGCCATAGTTTCAATAGTTGGAAAGCTTTGCATTAAAAACATGGCAGCATTACGATCTGCGCTGAAATCTCTTAGCAATTTACCTTCAAATCCAGAAAATGATTCGATAGTATTAGTCATTCTATCAAGAATAGTATTTCTTTTATCGAGAGCTATTTTCCATAATTGGTCTGTTTTACGCCATTGCCAGTAAATCAAATTGCCTCTATTATAGATCTGCCTATAAAGAATTACTCCAGATAAAAAGATAGGAATCCCAAATAAAGGGCATATAATGCTCGCCTTCCACAGAAGCGACAATACCAGCCCGATTAACACCATCAGATATGGCAACATTTCTGTCTCCTGCCGATAATTATACCATAACGAAGCGAAAGCGTCAAGCCCTTAAGAATTTATTGAATCAGCAGGGAAGATAATGCTCTTAAAAGAATATATCATCAGTGGTACTATGTCCATATATGAACTCACAAAATTGGCTCAACAATTTGAAAAGGCACAAGATTATAAAAGTGCTGATCTTGCACTTTCTACTGCTCATGGCTTAGACATGCATCTTAAAAATACTGAAAGAGGTATCAAAAAACTACTCAAATTAGCTCGGGATTTTACTCCAGTAACTAATCTGCCTCAAGGTAATGCCCCTAATTATCCTACTAATGTAAAATCTAAAATTCCTGATATGGTAGCTGCTATGAATGCATTAGCAGAATTACATCTAGAGGTTGGGGAATCAACAATTACTGGACAAGGACCTTTGGCTCCATTATTCAAGGATGCTTATCAGACACTCTTAGAAGACATGAAAGCTTTAAACAAATCGACTTGGGAAAATCAAACAGGTGTGGATATTTACAATACCCCTGTTTATCGAGCAGGATATCCCCATACTCCCGGTTCCACTTCTACAACAAATATGGGCGCTCAATTTGCTGCTGGTTTAATGGCCAAATCTAAATCTAAATTCGTCAAAATATCACAACCAGGGCAAAGTTATGTTAGCCAAACAATGGATGACTGGAGAAGAAACTTAGGGGGTGCTGGACAAACTGTTAACAACCTGATGAACCCTGGCGCTATCGGAAATCCAGGGGAACAAAAATATATAGGAGAAGCAGGAACCATATCTCCACAAACTATTGTGCCTTATGTAAGACCTCCGGGGCAGGGAAGAAGCCCCCTTATCACTAAGGGGCTTGGTACCGGCTTCCATCCAAATGAACATTTTGTAGATCCAAAAACTCAATTATATTGGAATCTTGGTCAGTATTCCCAATTAGCTCCGGAAGCAGTTGCCGCACACACTGCCGTAGATCCAGAAAATCTTGCTTATTCTAAACTTATGCCAACTTTGCTTATGCCCCTGTTTAATCGCTTCAAAGAGCTTTATGTTGCGCATGGTGGAACTTTACCAAAAAATGATAAAGAATTGAATGATATTTTTTTGGTAGGAGCCCAGAGAAGAAGTGGATTGTCACTGAATGAAATAGCTAAAAGAGGCATCCAATGGATCACCAACGCTTTGTTTAGACCTCAACTTACAGCAGCAGAAGGTGCCGGGAACGCCATCGGTCAAGGGGCCGGAATAGCAGGCAATTTGGCTGGAACAATGTTCAATCGATATGGTCCGCCATTATCTGGTATGACACCAGCGGTTACCAATTCCCCATATTAAGATTAGATTTGTCAACAGCAATCCTGTCACGCCATATATTTCTATCATAAGCAGGTGGAGCTTGCTCTGATCTTTTTCTGGTAAGATAAATCTCTTCAATACTTTCAAAATAAGATAATTGTCTTTGCGTCAAATCTGAACCTTTTGACGCACGAGATAAAACACTTAAAATAAAAGTTCGACGACTATCATCCTCTGATAAATAATCTGCTACAGAACTAATCCTAGCTCTAAGATTATTTTTAGAGAAAGATTGTATCCCTATATCAGTATTTTTTTTAATCTGTCCCCATCTCATATTATAAAATCTCCCGCATAATCCTTAATCAATTTGTTACAATAAGGACAGAAAAAAAGTATCTTATCAAATATGAAAGAGAATTCATCTAATGCTGTCGATTTTTTTGAAAAAGGGACTGCCTTTTTAGCGGCTATCATTAGGGTCTGTCCATCATAGTCCCTGTGGCCAGCGATACAATGTCTACAGCCCAACGGCCTTATGATTCCGTCTTCATCGATATAAACAATCGGGGAAGCTCCCAAATCATTTTTGATTTCACTAAACACTATCCAATCAGTGTCTAGATGGCCAACATGAGAAAATAACTGATCCCTGAAAGATGGGGACGCATCTTTTAGAAATGGGCTAGGGTGTATTTTAGAAAGTAAGACCAACCATTCCTGACGTGTCTTAGTTAAATCAAAGCTCCTCGGCGTAATCATCCTGTCCATCATCTAAATCCTGATCGCTAGAATCTTGCTCTGAATCATTCAACACCTCTTCTTCGACTCTTATCTCAACGTCAAAAACTTCTTGAAGTAGCCAATCTCGAAGGTGTTTATCTTCTTGATGGAAAGCATTCCATACTATAACATCTTTCAATTCTCTTAGTAGAGAGTAGCAAAGATGTATCAATAATTGTTCACCAGTAGTTGTGTTAGAAGTTTTTGGAAAAGAACTTTCTTCAGAGACAATAGATCCTAGAAGCCCTCTATAATTATTGACCTTATGTGTGGCGCCTTCGAGAACTTCTTTTCCATTCTTCTGAATAATAAATTTTATGTTTTCTGCTGCCATACGAGCATAATATTCAGTACTCTCTTGCTCGGTTACTTCTGGAATATGTCCAAATTTTTCAAGGAGTTGTTGCATTTGTTCCGGAGTTATGTAGTCCATCTATTTCTCTACTTTCTTTGGGAGCCAAAACTTGTGGCATGGCTGGCTTTTTATCTGATAGAATCCTGCTCAATACCTCTAAATCAATAATAATATATTTCTTCCCATTATCTTTAACGATACGGCCGGGGAGTTGTACCGTTTCTATTATATCAGATCTGACGACAGGTGGAAGATATTTCTTTTGTCTCTCTTTGATGCCCCAACTGATAGCAATAGTAAAAATACTACAAATCAATACTATTGCCAGAAGTCTGAAAGGATTGGAGACTTTTTGCATTGTGTATTGGCTCAATTGTTTTTCCATTGAAAAATCTCCTAAGTTTTTTAGACGCCTTTTGTTGAACTGCCGCCACGTTCTGAGCTATAGGGTCTTGCTCAGAATCATCTGATTCTGGTTGAATCCAACCTTCATGTATGGCCTCCTGAATTTTATCTATTTTACCGGCAGGCTTCTTTTTGGGTGGAACTCCCCAACGTAATCTTTCTTCTTCATCATTAAATCTGTCTTGCAAACTGACATATGGTTTATTGGGCATAATATCCACCTAATCATGGATTCTTTTTCTTAGCCCCTAAAACCTCCATCACTATATCTAATCTTTGTTCAGCGGATCCTTTTGGGAGTGTAGTATAATTTTTGCCATTTAATTGTAAAAATGATCTTATCGCGCTATGGATCAAAGCGGCCTGTTCCCGACTATTCCATCTTAACCCATCTTCATCATATATGTCAAGCGGTTCGCAGAGAAATATGAAATTATAATCTCTCAATGATTTTATAGCCTGACCATATAAATCAATTACGGCCCCATATTCGGCTTCCTGAGGTTCTCGATCAAGATCAGAAAGGAGTATACTAGCATAAATAAAAGCCAAAAACCGAGGACTTGCTGAAAGGGCATACCTATAAGTAGAAAGTATTTCATCTTCTCTCTCTAATTGTTTCTGATAGATGATCACCTGTTGAAAAACGCTAAAAGGAACTCCATATTTTTCAATATATTTCCTTGCCATTTCATCAACAACGCTGCTTTTATTTACTATAGCTCCATTCACCAATTCTGCTATTGAATCCTTCCCTGAGCTAGAGGCGCCAACGAATCCTACTAAAACATTGTCCTTAGGATTCTTCAATATATATTCATTGTAAATCATTCTGGATCCAAAAATTGAATTCTATCAGACTTATCCTCAAGATAATGCATGATATCTAGACGATAACGCACTGGAATAATTGCTATTATTTTAGATGGGTTATTCTGATCTACAAAAGATGCCATTTGTATCAATGTCTCATCAAGGTAATCTATACTATTGAGCGCATCTTTTGATAAAAAATAGGTCAAACATTCTGGTAAAAGAGAAATTCCAGGGAATGCTATCACTAAAATTTTATCAGAGTCCTGCTTTTTCTCTGAGATAGGTAAGATATTCGACACCTTGTTTAACATCCTTGAATGCCATTAATTCTCTACGGTCGCCCCATAATATGACAGTAGGAGCTACTGGACGAGCGGGATTAAACCCATTTCGCCTTGCGTAAGGACTAGATATTTGATAAGATCCTGGCCGTAATGCGATACGATCTAGGCCATGCTTATGAAAGATTTCATAATGAGCTTCATGATGGTGACCAATACATCCAACATCAAATGGCATTTTACCCTCATCGTACCATTTCTTAACTGTATGCCCTAGATTTGATGAAGAATTGAATCTAAATTTATGTCTCATAGCAATAACATAATTTTGACTTCCTATTGTTAGGTTGATATAGGCTTCATCTGGAGCATAATGAATTTTATGTTTTTGAGATAATCGTGAAATCATATCGACGCCAGCCAAATCAGCCGTCCAATCGTCGTGGTTTCCAGATATCATAACCAAAATACTATTATCAACATTTAACAATTGGAGATAATGATCATATAGCTTCCATTGCATGTCTGGAGTTGATGCCTGCGATATTAATGCAGAATGATGTTTGATATGGTTATCAACCCCATCTCCACCAAGAACAGCATATGCGCCTGGGGTTGAGGCAATCAAAGCTGCGTCTTCTGCCATCTTCCTTAAATCACAAGGAGCATAAGGAGCTACATGATGATCTGAAATGAAGGAGATAGAAATTGGGCCAGGATCTTTGATATGAGTATCAAAATAAGGCATATCTAAATGATCTTTTATAATTCTTTCATTAATTTTACTTACAGCATTCCATAAGCTATCCATATCTTCATTATCATCTGATCGGTGAGTAGTTTCAATTTGCAATTTTTTGATTTGACCATTAATAAGATTTTTATCTAATAATGCGTGCTTCAAAGCTGCTTTTTCGTATTCTAAGCCAGCTTGAGATGTTTCGCCTAATTTAATACTATTTTTCAATCTATCAATCATCTTTAAATCCCCATCTGATATATTTATGGAATCATTTAATTCAAATGGTTCATCTTTATAAATAATCTTTGAGCCTTCACGTTTTAATAGACCTTGTTTGAAGCGTCGAATAGCCTTATCAACTTGGGTTCTACTCACTTTCATGATAATAGATATAGATCTTTCACCCATATTAGCATCTACATAATTCAATACTTCATTGATTTCTTGTGGGGATAATTGGAATGGCCATTTGTTATTATTTATCATAAATTCCTCCGGTCGATATATGTCCATTAACGAAGAAAAACCCGGAGACCTTTTTCAAAAAGATTAATAATATTCCTCCGGGTTTTTCTGTAGACAATATGCCCGTTAGCCCTCGGCCCAATTTTTCCTATCGGAAATCGGGCCTGGATCCTTAAATTCGGGATCTTTGTCCAATACCACTTGCATACGCTTATTTTCTCTAGCTTTTCGACGGTGATGAGCCTTAGACCAACCCTTTTTGCCGCGTCGGCGTTTTTGGGAATCAGAGACAAAGCGGCGATCACTTTCTTTCCACTTTTCACTGCCAGCAGCTAGAGCAAATTTCAACTGCTTATCCCAAGGCAAAAGAGAAGTATTACCAAACATACCTCTATCTTGATCAAAGGTAGCTTTGCAATAGTCATTGAATGTACTAGTAGATGTTAATTCTATTCTAGGTCTTTTTTTCCTAGTAGTAGAAGGTTTATTGTTCAACATATTTCTCCGGTAGGTTGAATACAGAGTGACGGATTCCCTTAGCACTTATCAGATCAGCAGTTGTATCCCAATCTTCTCTGTATAGATTGGATATCTTTTTTGATCTTATTTCTTCTTTAAGATATTCATTGAATTTATATGGCATACTGAAGCTATAAGGGATTACTTCGGCCATTTTCAATGAGGATTCGGGCATGTCATCTACGAAAAGCAATAGTCCCAAATCCTTCGCTATTATGTGCTTTTCTGTGGTTTTCCCAAAATAGATACAGCCCGCCTGAAACCCTAATTTTGCCATCACCTCCTTGGTTGCTAAATGAGCGGGTTCCTGGCGGGCTGTAATAAAACATATTCTAGCTCCCATCCTCCTCCATGTCAGAATATCTTCTAAAACTTCCGGAAATGTTTCTTGATTTTTTGTAAACTCTTCCGTAAGGAAGATTGTTTCTCGATATTCTTTCCATCCAAATTGTTCATACAATCTTGACTTTTCTAACTTGTCTACAGTAAAATTCTGAGGGATCCAACCCGCTTCTTTCACTTTTTCTATTAAAGGCACAACGCAAGAGAATAAAACGTCATCTAAATCAAATCCAAAGTCATATTGTCCCTCAATACGCGGCATTATAATTCTCCATTAAAATAAAACCTCGACCGAGGATATCGAGGTATCTTCAGCCATTTCATTATATTAGGTTATCACGCTCGTTGCAAGCTGATAAATCTTAATAGATTTCTAACGGCCACCATCATATCCCCTGGAATATTCTCTATGATTGAATCAACGATGGGATCTTGGCTTAAAATAGATTCTTGTTCCATCAAAGCGATTCTACCTGCTACTTCTTCAATAGTTTCTCCTGTCGTTCGGGCTCGCTCCATAATTTGTTCTATTGGATCTTTAGCATTGATGAAAATAACATGAGGTCTGATAATTTGTGTTTCAATGGCCCAATCAAAATATGCCCTAATCCCATTAATATCTAAAATCATTATAATATCTTTACCAATATAAAGATAATCCCAAATATCATTTGCTTTCGAGCCATATCTATGCCCATGATATTTACTGTGCTCTGTGAAAGAATCTAAATCAATTTCGAACTCTTCTTCAGACAAAAAATAATAATCTCGGCCATGTTTTTCACCAACTCGCATAGGCCGGGTAGTATATGTTACTGGCTTAGCTAGATGTTCATCCTGTTTTAATACTTCCGAGACTATGGAAGTTTTGCCAGAACCAGAAGGCCCAAAAATCAAAAATATGTTGTCAGCCATTACTTTTTCTCCCATCATATATATTTCATCCTAATATTAAAAAGTAGATCATTGATGAAGTTATAGTCAGGTTCTTCTCGCTCCCATGCTGGATTTTGTCTAGCAGAGATAACTCGTGAGAACATATCCCTCGTATACTTGAAGAAATCCTTAAGATTAACATTCCCTTTTCTGATGTCTCTGAGATAAATTATACCTTCTTCGGGAGGCATTGTTATAAATTCTCCATATCTAAGACAATGATAGCCGGACATCAATAGTCGCAGAGAATGTGCTGCATGTTTTGTATCATATCTATCATCAAAATATTGTGGATATTTTTCGTAAGCCGCTTCAAAATTGGCTATCTTTTTGATCTTATCTATTTTAAGCTTATTTAGATTCATATCATGGAATCCAAAGCCAATCTTTTCCAAATTCATATGATCAAAATCGTAGCCCATTACGACTTGCTTAGCAAGCTCTACCTCTTCGTTTTCGAAGAGATTCCAAAGCTTAGATTTCATATAATTCACTTGATCAATAGCATAATTGGAAAAAGCCTGAAAGATCTTTTCAGGCACCAAGAACTTTTTGGCATTACTCCTAAGTTCCAATGGAACCTCTCCCATATATAAAACAAAGTCTATATCAGCAAATAAAACTTCCAATATGGTAGGATTATTAGAAATACATCCATTAATAAATTTTTCTATTTCTTGAAATTCTACTTGTTCACCATTTAACGAGACTATAGTGCCTCCTCTCCCTGTAGTAGAATTTGTCCCATTTAGTCTAAGAATTGTCTTAAGAGGACTTACATGTAAGCCCTTGAAGTCCATATCAGAATTCTCGTGAGCGAGACCAAATAACCAGCTTCCAGCAAGAACGGCATATTCTATTTGGTGCCTAAAACCAGTTGTATCATTCTCCAGCAACATATTGAAATGATTCAGTGCCGAATCTCTGATAGAATCGTTAAATTGTAGAAAATCTCCAATGACTATTTCCCTATCTGTTCTATATGGACGGACGCTCATCCTCAGTCGCTCCTATTCCGGTTGATATATTCATGAGGTATTTTGACTGAAACTCCATAAGATTTATCCACAACACTGCCATTGGGGCTGATGACCCAAAACCATTTCTTGATATCGATTAATTTAGGATCGATAGGTCCTCCCCATCCATCCGTCAAAACAAAAACAATGTCATATTTTGAATTTTCTTTTACAACCCAATCCACGACAGCCTCAAAGCTTGTGCCTCCACCTCCAGGGATTTTTTCCATGGTTCGAAGATCGAATTTATGGACGGCAGTATCAAAGGAGCATGTCGTACAATCATGGTCTTTTGCGTGTTGTCTAGCTATGGCAACGAATTCATCTATCAGAAAATTTGGTACGCTACCAGAAACATCTATCATGAAAGTCAGATCAATAATATTCTTGTTCTCAGAGAGCAAAGAATATGGCAAAATAATATCCGGATAGACAGTAGCCATCTTAGGATTATATCTCCGCCAATTCTCTGTAAACTCTTCATCTACTTTATGTGCTACGATATTTTTGATATAGCGACGAAGTGAGAATTGATTCTTTTTCTTATAAACCAATCGGTCCCCAATTGATTCTTCTGTGCCTCTATTTTTTTTCTGATTTGTGCTATCAAAAATATTTTTAGTTTGTTTGACAATCTGTTCTATTCTTTCAGTTGGGATATCAGTCCAACCAGTATGATCGTCAGCATTATTAAAATCTTCATTAAATTCTATAGTATATTTAGGCTCATTCCCTTCCTCTCCTGCCCCATCATCTTCGTCTCCAACATCATCAGGATTAACTGATACGCCATTAATAGATATGGTAAAGAATGTGGCATTTTGCAGAATCATGTCATAAACTTTTTCTGCACTTAATCCAGAACAATCTTGACCAACACATTTTTGACCCGTAATAACCCAATCAGGCAAGGAAACATCCTTGAAGTCTTTAACTATTAGATCATTAATAACAGCATCACATGCTATGTTCCAAATCTCTTTAAACTTCATGTGACGCGACCATAGCGGATGCCCTAACAATAAATGCATAGTTTCATGAATCATCACAAATTTAATCTCTTCTGCCTGAAGAGTATCAAAAAAGCTGATGTTCCAAAAATATTTAACGCATTTAGTTATCAGATTGTAGGTCACCGCAGCAGTGGGGCATAATTTAGGGTCTTCAATGAACACTGGCATACCAGTATTGAAGATGTAAGAAGAAAACTTAGGATATACATTTTCCAGTTCAAACAGAATGTCAAGATAATGACTTCTTTTATAGACAAAAGTAGAATAGTGATGATCGATATAGTCGATCAAAGATGGGGGCTTCTGAGTTTTGTCAGTAAGCCCCGGCACCTCTGCTTTTTCTTGAAGATTATCTGGCATGTTATTCACTTGCCGTCCCCTTTCTGAGGAGGAGCTACGGCTATCGATTGGAATCTTATCACGTAATCTTGGAACTGCTTATGTTCTGGGAAGACACGGAAAAGCTGTCGTCTAACATCTTCAAACTTTCCGCGACGATGTACCAAATTGGCGATGTAATCCTCTGGCATTGCCAGCACAACATCTGCCAATTCAGCAATCTGTTTGGCATCAAGAGTCATCAAGATCTTGCAGGTATCCACGAATTCAGGATCGTGAATCTCTTTACTTTGCAACAAATTAATAAAATGTTCCTGATTATCTCGGATACGGCTAAGATCAATTTTGCCCAGCAAGTTTTCAATGGACAAATGCAAATCTTGCAAAGGCAAAGGATAATCGAGAGGATTAATCCATCGGAAATCTATGCCTTTGTACATAGCATCTACGATGACTTCCACTCTTCTAGGGGAACACTTAGAGCGGAGTTCATCACTCAGATTATGCCACCAATTGAAAACTTCCTCCGTCAACCGACGGCTCCCATATTTTTCATCGAAATAGATCGGATTAAGTTCATAAGGGACATCAATGTGGAAATGGAATCTATCCTTTAAAGCCTCATCCAAAGGCTCGGTTTCGTAGTCTTCGCTATCAGACGGGTTAATAGCAGCCCAGGCCATTTGCATATACTGTAAACGCTCACCGTTTAGGCTCTTGAACTGGATAATTTCCAGCACAGCATTTCGAACGCGCTTATGACTACGATTCAGTTCGTCAAAGAACATGAATTGGGCCAGATTAATATCTTCGGCTCGACAATATTTAACAACGATTATTTCTTGTCCATCTGCATCAATAACCTTTGAAGGCACCGGGATACCAATCAGGTCAGCAAATGGATCGAGGGTTGATGTTGAAAAGTACTTCATGCGCAATTTGTTATCATAAACAACTTGGTGCGCCAACATGGTTTTGCCTGTGCCGCGTTCACCTCGCATCAACACATTGAGATTGTTATCGGCAGCGGTGTAAAGAGCATCCGTAATCTCAGTGAATTTCTTGCGGGCCGCGCTGATGGTGGGGGCATTGTTGTCTGCCATTTGCTAGTTCTCCTGTTTTTATGTTCTCTAAGAAATTTTTGCTTGAAGAACATTTTCGTTGGGTATCTCGAATTCCGTTCCGAAAGAAGAATAATCATTGAAAATTTTATTACAATGAGGACATCGCAAAATGTAGTTAATTTGAATCATAATTATAGCTACGCCATTTTTAGATGACGGCTTCTTTTCTATAGCATAGCCACAATGAGGGCATTCAATACTCATATCTCAGCACCTTTATTATACTCGCTCATCGCTTGGATGTCAAGCCTCTATTTGGTGAATTTATTTCTGCGAATACTCAATTGTCTTTCAGTAGTCGTAATAGGAGAGCCCTTACGCTCGCCTTCCAACAATTGTTCATCATTCCCTTCGCCAGGATCTTTATGAAACTTTCTTAAAGCTATTTCCCCATAATCATTAGCAATTTTCTCTAGGATTTCAGCTTCTTGTTTCAAAGCATCATTATCTAGAGTTTCTGCATATTTTTTCCAATCAGAAGCTATTGATTTAATTATCTTTAATGTTTCTTGATTTGTCATGCTCGTCTCATATCATTCTTAGTTCTAGGAGGCCAAACATCAACTGCTGCATCTAATTGATTGCCCTGATCTAAAATTCTATTATCCAGTCCTATAACTACTTCTTTCACTTGCCGTGGGCTACTTGGATCAATAGAATTATCAGTATAAGCTTTACCAGCGGGATCATATGATCTATTATCATTACTTTGAAACTTACTATCTAATTTAGCTACGCCTTTTGTTCCCTGAAATTCTTGAGGCTCTCTATAGTAGCCTTCCTCATCCTTTTTGTGATGTCTCGTATCTTCAAAATCATCTCTATCTCTTTCTGTTTCAGCTACTCGCATTTCAAAATCATCAATATGATCTTCCTGAAGATATTGTTCTATATCATTCCATCCTATTAAATCACTTGAAGCCTCTAACCTAATGTAAGAAGGAGAAGAAGGGGAGGCATCGGAAATGTCCAATTCATCGATAGCATCCATAACGGAAGATAATACATTACTTTCATTATCTGCTTTATAAGCCATTTTGACTAAAGATGATTGGATGACAGCTTCTCTATTTTCTTTAGAAATGCAGCCATATATTTCTTGTAATGTTTGCTCTATCTTGTATCTAGTAGAAGCCATCGTTTACTCCCAGTGTTTTCTTCTCTTAAATTCTTAAAGTCTCCTTCTTATTTAAACAAATTATGATGAAAACACCTGACCGCTCATATTTCATTATGAGATTGTCTAGATAATTTTCAACTAATCATCTAATATTTCCTTCTTATGATGTCAATATTTATGACATAGGGCCGATAACATACATAAATACGTTACCGGCCCCATGCCACAGCCCTATATATCAGAAGTCGAGGGCTTTATTTCTCCACGTTACACCAAAGACGGGGGAAACCGCTTTCCGGCCGCAGTTATAATCAGCACCACCGAACAGTGATACAGAATTATTCTTGTCTCCCCAAAGATGGAGGAATACATCAGCGCCAGGAGCAAAGGTCACTTTGTTATTGCGATCCCTAACAACAGATGCTGAAACACCAACTCCAACAGAATCCATCAATGGAAAGACGTAATCAGCACCACCGCCCACGCCAAAACGTGAATAACTTAGATGCCCACCAAGTCCACCCATACTCAATGTAGGATCCTCTACTCCAGTCAAAGTTGCCATACTTGCTCTGCTCCTATTAACTGCAACAGGGTCCGAAGCGGTTGGGAACAAAGCAGTAAGATCTACAGAAGCTTCGATACCGTAGCTGAACCGGGTTGTGGATTTGGTTGCCCCAATATCTTGTAGAACACCCAACATTGGAGTAACGTTAAAATACTTTGAAACACTCCAAGTTTTAGGGATAAGCCTATAGCCAATCACTGGCCCACTGGCAATCTTATCGCCTGACAAACGATAAACAGCAGCAATACCAGCTACGAAATTCGGGGAAAGTTCTTTTTCCCAGGTAAAGCCAGGACTTCCTGACTCACCATCTTGCAAATATGAAAAGTTCACCGTGCTGCCAGTGACAGTCATACTTTGAGATTGAGCTTTAGGCCCAGCGGGTTTAGTATCTTGAGCGGCAAATGCGCTATAGCTGCACATGACAACCAATAACGCGGCGAGTAGCGTTCTCATCTGTTTTCTCCTTTGAGTGATATGTCCTCTGAAACCTTAATATCTTCGGGGAAATTTAAGATTTCAGAGATTGTTTTTATTTCTACGGTTAAGTGATCCATATACCAACAGTAACTACGAACCGTATCCAAGGGGACCAATTCATGCCCTTTATTATTAAAGCGTAAAGTGACATGAGGGAGGAAGTCATGGTGCGTTCTGAATTCCCACCAATTTTCCTTCAGTTTGGACACCAATTGAGCATACAGTTCTGCTCCACGTTCTATGTCCACCAGCGCTATCAAACATTCACTCTCATGTTTGATCAGTCCGACTCCCGTAAACTTACATCGAAGTGGCCCAAAATTCTCAGCCACTTCTTTGACTATTGCCAAAATCCTTTCTTCAGAATCGGATTTGATGATTGGCATTTCTTTTAAATGTAAGAATGTTAAATGCAAATTATCATCAATCTTTAGGTTGCGCATTACCTGCTTTACACTTGATGGCAGATAATATCCAATATTAAGCTGTGTTCTTTGTAATTGCATTTATGTTCTAATGTGAATCAGGATTATCTTTCAGTTCATATTCAGGATTGATGAATTTGTAGATAGTCCTTCTGTAAACAGCCCCTATGCGAGCATAACGTTCTACTACGGGCTTCACCACAATGCCTTCCCTAATATGCTTACCCAAAGTTGAATTTCCTTGACTTAATTGTTTCATGGCCCCATAATCATAAGAGCCACGAAATAATTCTGGAACAACTTGGATATCATTTTCTTGGCAAAAATCTAACAAAACATCATGATTAACATAGACCCCATTAACTGCCAGATCAAAAACACGGAAAGAAGCTTCTCTTGTTGTTTCATAGGGATAACCCTTTTGGACACCTGCGCCATAAACTTCTCCGAACAAAATTGCAGAACCTTTCAATATCCCTCTATCCGTTAGTACTTTTTGGAGAGCAGCCTTTAATTTAGCCTCTCCTAAGAGGCGGATTGGGACATAGTAAAGACTTCCTTCTTCAAATTTTCTTCTATGCTTATGGCTACCAATCATTAAAACAAATTCATGCTCTTCAGTTTCTGAATTTAAATCAGAAACCAATCCAACACGAGAATTAGTTCCATGAATTTTCTCGGTCGCCACAACTTCCTCACCAACGATAAGATCTTCAGGATAGTTTTCTATTCTCTGGATATCTGTATACTGATGAAAAAGAGGATTATCTTTCTCTTGAAGACCAGCATCTAAACGTTCTGGCGGCTCATATTTTTCAATGCCAAAATGTTCTTTGAGATCTTCTCCGATTTCTGCTTCTATCCCAAGTTTATGAGCCGGTACCGTAAATCCATAAGAGACATAAGAACGAATACGAGCCGCACGTACTCGACCCATATTACTGCCAGATTTAAAAGACAAATATGGAGCTACACCCCATTGTTCGGCTAATGAACGTGGAATCAAGGCATCAGGTGGGACATATAAAACGATGTCGCCACTTTGAACATTACCCTTCTGAGTAGCAACTTCCCAACCTAAAACAACAGCGACATCCAAACGATCAGCGTTTGGATGTTCTTTAACTTCTATTATTTTTTGTAGTGCTACTATCAAATCGCTCATGGCAAAATCTCCCGATGTCGTATATTATAACACATCCTGGGTTTGAGATCAAGCCCTGACTAGCAATTATTCATAGAAATGAAAATTTTGGTGCCCTCTCCAATATTAGATGATATCCAAATTTTACCGCCATGGTTTTCTACAATTTTTTTACAGATTGATAATCCTAATCCATCACCTGCTCCTTGTTCCCGAGTATGCAAACTTCGAAAAATTTCAAAAGCCCGGTCATAATCATTAGACATTCCAATACCATTGTCTTCAATACAAATTGTACTATATTGTCCAATAACTTCACATGTATAAATACACAATATATTATAATCTTTTTGAGAATCTCGGAATTTGATTGAATTTTCTAAAATATTTTGGAATAAGCGATAAATCTGGCTCTCATCTCCCTTAACACGAGGTAAATCAGAGACAGCTATTTTCAAAGTATTATTTGGCAAAACTTTGATAATATCATCAATTATCTCATTAAGATATATTTCTTTTATTCCAGTAGAGCTTTTAGTAATTCGAGAATATTCAAGTAGACCATTAACCATTTTAGTCATACGGTCTGTCATTTCATGGATATCATCCATAAACTTTATTATATCTTCTGAGTCTTGCCCTAACTTTATAAGAGCCTCTTCAAGAAAATCCAATTTCAAATGGATATGACGCAATGGTGTCTTTAAATCATGAGAAGCAACATAGGCAAACTGTTCTAATTCTTTATTTGATAACTCTAAATCAATGGCATATTTTTCCAACGCTATTTTATCTTCTATCTCTTTTGTCACATCATGATAAGTCCCTAATATACCGATTGGGCCATGCCCATTGAATATTATGGGTACTTTTGATGTTTTTGCCCATCCCTTTTTATCTGAATCAAAATTGACATAAGGTTCTATATAGCCTAACATTGGCTCTCTGGTTTCTAATATATGCTTATCGTCTTCTATATATTTATCTGCATATTTTGACCATCGGAAATCTTTATCTGTTTTACCAGCTATTTCCCCAACTTCCACTTCACATTGTTTAGCGAACTCTTTATTACCACCCAGATATACAGAATTAGTATCTTTCCAAAAGATAGATTCCGGGGCAGTATCTAGTACTAACCTAAAGATTACTTCAGATTGTTTGGCTTTCTCTTGAGACTTCTTAAGCTCTGTGATGTCTTTCCCCAAAGCCACTATCCCAATAATCTTATCGTTTTCATCACGTAGAGGTATTTTGTTGAGGAGAAATATGCTTTCGCCTAATTTTAGTTCTATTTCTACCTTTTGAGAAGTAGAAATAATCAATTGTTCTTTACGAAGAAGTTCTTCTGCAAACTCAGTATCAAAAATATCAAAAGAAGTCTTGCCGATTATATCATCAGCCGATAAACCAATTAGCTCGGGGAATCTATCACTAACGGCCCTATATACCCCATCAAGATCTTTCAAATAGACTAAATCTCCAATGTCTTTAAATAGAGCTAATGTATTTTGAAAATGATTAGTATCCATATTGGAATTATTCCTAATATTTCTCACATTAGCCTTTTTTATTCATCGCAATCTTCTGGAGATGTAGAATGATTCTCATCAGGAAGTTTTTTCTTCGCTATTTCTAATGATTCTAATGCTATTGCTATAGTTCTCTCTGATTCAGAACGGTATCGTTTTATTTGAATATTCAAGTCCTCTTCATCATAAAGGCTCGTATGGCCTCCTCCCGTTGCATCGGTATATTGTACTTCTTGATAAATATAAAGCTTGCCGAATTTAAATTTCTTATTGAATTTATAAGCGCGCTCTAAGCAGATATTATTTTTCAATAGGAAATCTATGTCTTCTTGAGAATTGGCAATTATCCAATAAGTTTTATCATAGATATTATGGTCTTCAATAGAACCAATAATAGTATAGATGCTACTATCTATAGGCCAACATAAAGAAGCCAAACGCTCCTGATTCGCTTTTTCTTCAGCAACTTGCTCATCATGATCGTCTGCTTCTTCTTCTGTAGCCCACAAAGTTTCATCCTGGGCTTGCCATCTTCGACGCTTTTTTATGCTTGGGATTTCTATATCCACTAAAACTTTCTTAGCCATATTCTCGATTTGCCTCCAACTACTTTATGGTTATGCCCAAATATATTGAACAAACTAAGCATTGATCTTTTCTTTAATCCGTTCTGCCACTAACAGAGCATGGGCTGCTGCCCCTGCCAAACTCCTCGTCCACCCGCTACAATCACCTACAGGATAGACATTTGATATTCCTTCATAATGAAGTTGTTTTGGATCGATAATAGCTTCCTGAGAATACATCTTTACTTCTGGGAAATACATAATCCCTTGTTTTGATCCAGGGAAAACGCCCTCCAAAGATTCTAAAAATTCAGATATGCCTATCATTTGACGATAAGGGATAGCATAACTTAAATCACCGGGAATTGCCTGAGGAAAACTAGGATTTATACCATTTTCTATAATCCTACGGTCTGTAGAACGGCGACCTTTCTTAAAATCTGAATAAGTCTGCATCAGGACGCCTCCGCCAGCCAACGCATTAGCCGTCTTACAAATACTATTGCAATAAGTTGTAGGATCATTAAATGGCTTCGTAAATTTCGTAGTTACTAGAACGGCAAAATTTGCATTACCAGTTGGCGGCTCGTCAGAATCTTGAGAAAAACTATGCCCATTAACACATGCTATATTCAAGTGGATATAATCTTCTAGTGCTACAATACCATCATGTAAACAACTACAAAATAATCTGACTCTTTCATCGAAAGAAGATCTGATGCTTATCTTGGGCTCATACGACCATTGATAAAATTCATCAAAAACTTCGTTGGAGCATTCATATCTGATTCCAATATCCGTGGCTCCAGCATGATGAGGATATATACCTGTCTTGTATAAATCAGTCATAAAATCAGCACCAGAACGACCAACTGCTATGATAATGATATCAAATTCTTGACTAAACCAAGCCTTGCCATGAGATGAATATTGTATTTTGGTGGGAGTTATAATTTTAGCTTCAGTATTTGTGATTACTTTGACATTATTTTTTATAGCATCATAGATATTAGATACTACTAATTGACCTATATCACTACCCCAATGTCTTGTAGAACCATGAATCAAAGAAAATCCATTCTTTCGGCATTCTCTTCTAAAACTTTCTGGGTAATCGCTTCTTTTAATAGAACCTTCTGGAGCCCCAAAATCTAAGAAAAATCTATCGACATCTTGAATGGCCCTTTCAATTATTGTACTTGCTATAATATCAGTAAGTCTATTGCCAATGAAAGGAGATAGATTAAATTTACCATCGCTAAAGGCTCCGGCACCTCCAAATCCCTCCGTAACATTCGGAAGGGGGACTGCTAATCTTTCATGGATTCCCTCTCCTCTTTCAAAAATCCAGACATTCGCAAAATCCATTAATTGATAGGCTAGCATCATACCTGCTGGCCCAGATCCTATGATTGCTATATTCATATTATACAATCCACAGGAAAACTATTCCCAAAAGACAGAATAAAATGGGCATCAAACATCCACCTGATGAAATATAAACGGGCCGAGATCTATTTGCCTCTAATGCATCGATTACCCTATTATTACGACGTGAAAATATAGTTATTTCTCTGTTAGCCTTATTCACGTTGTCAACTTGATTTTTATCCTTAGGATCATATTCTATATTAAAAATATGAACATAAACTAATACTTGATCTGGATTTTCCTTGTTATATTCCTTTGGTTCTCTTGTATAAGTATAAGAGAGACCATTTTCTTCGATGATTTCTTTTATAATATTTTCTAATGAATTGCCATAATGCACCCCTATATCCCATTTTATAGTAAAAATGGCAGGGGCCTGAGGAGCCGTCGGTGTTTTAGTCTCTGACATGTTTCAATCTCCCTAAGAATTACTCTAGAGAGATTATAACCACCTTTTCATCAATAGTCAATAGATCATATCATGGAATTCATGAATTCCATGATATGAGGATTATGCTTTTAAACTTGTGGAACATAAGGGCCAGTCTGATCATTAGGAGTCCCTCTTGTAGGATGGAATTCATCCAAATATCGTCTCAATTGAGGCCCAGTAATATTCTTGCCAGATTCTTCTAATAGTTGATGAACTTTCATAATCTCACCACTTTGATGATAAACCGCATCAACTTTAGCCCTAAGGACATCATCTAAATTGCATACCGGGCAAGCAGGATCCTTAATCTTAGGCATTCTTAAAAATCTTTCAGTAATAAGATCTAAAGTCTCTGCTTTCTTTTGCATGTGAGGCTCTTCATAAGAAGCCTCTGGCATTATATCTTGCGGTCTGATTGGGTTAGTATGAGGCTCATGATATCCTTTATCCCCACTCTTGTCCAATTGTTGATAGACTTCTACCAATTTAGCCTGCTCAGGCGTCAATTTATTCGACATATGCTGTTGGGGGATTGTTCCTTGTCGCGGCTGTACTGGCTGTTGTTCGGGCTGATTTTGAACGATGGCCTTACTTTGACTCGAATTTTGTAATTCTATCTCTGTATTCCAATTAGTATTTTGAATAGCAGCGTCCAATTCTTCCAATTCTTGAATTTTGTTGTCTTTCATGTTCGAGAGATTTTCGACACTCAATATATTAACCCAGGATGTTTCACTTTTCTCTTCTCCTATAGGAAGCCCTTGAATTCTATCGAGTAGAGCGTCATAGAGAGAGAGCGTATCATGAATATTGCTTAGTTGTGCAATAGCTTGGGCTAATGTTAAATTTGTACCATGAACTACAACCGTGCTGTTGATTTCACTAATCCTTCTCGTCAAATCTACTTCTTCTTTGGATAAATCAAAGAAATTCTGCATTAATTTAGCCCCGGAAGCCATATATTCATCCTTTTGATCTTCGGGTGCCCACACAACAGCTTTTAACTGTTCCACTAGAGACATCTTTCTTTTTTTTACAGATGACCTCTCAATAAGCAATTGACCTAATTTAGGCATTTCGTTCTCCTTAATTACAATTAAACATAGACCTATTACAATAACAATTATTTGAGATATTCTATCAGTATCCCCTGGCCGAGTACACTGATTGGCCTATGCACATATATTATATATCATCTTTTATGGATCATTCGTTTAATCTCTTCATAGCGGTTGTATATTTCCTCAATATCGTCATCGGATTCAATATTCTCGTCTTTTGCTTCTTCCATTGGATCATTTTCGGGATTATGAGATTCTTTTAATAATGTCTGCTGTTTTTTGATCTTCCTTGACATGCTTTTTTGCCAACAATCATCGCATACATGAAGTTTCAAAAAACACCATTCTTGAAAATTCGCAGGATAATAATTGTCTATTTCTCCTTTTTCAATAATCCCCAAGATTTTATTGATTTTATAGTTGGCTATACTATTAAGAGGGATAAGAGCTTCTGCCCCTGTCCTCATAAAACCCTTATAACAAACTTGACAACGGCAAGAAACTCTCGTTACTCCGAATCTTCCATCTTCTATGTGCCCATCATGTCTTGGTTGCATCTACAAGCTCCCATTGATCAATCATCAATTTTCTAATAGTATATGCTACTGATTTAAGATCGTAGCAACTAATAATAGCATTGAACGGCAGATTATTAACATTCTGAGATACATACATATTATCTGTTTTTACAAAACGATAATCTATAGGAGAATTACTGAAAATAATCATTGGCTGGATCGAAAAAAACATGACATTTACTGGAGTTATTTTTCTCTCATTTAACCCAAATCCTACCATAAATTCCACATCTTCGGGCAATCTAGGGAATATCCTGCCTCCCTTTTTTATCTTATGTATAGAAACTTCATAATCTAAAGATTTGAATGCTTCGAGAAGATGTTCAACGTCTCTAGGACTATATTCTCCATATTCTTTTTCATCTGAGCATAGGATAATCATTTCTTATATTCTATCGCTAATTTAATGCATCTTACAGCATCCCATAAATTATCAACACAAATCGGCATCGGGTCTAGCGCTAAAATTCTATTCTTCTCATCGACATCTCGACTTCTCACTCCTGTTTTGACTAGAAATATTTCTCTAAAACCTATTGTTTTAGCAAAAGTAGCGTCCTCGTAAGATGCCCCTATAAAAAAACTTAAATTGGTGTCTGGGATAAAGTCTTTCCTTATTTTATCAAATAGATCTGTATATCCATTATCAGAATAATATATTGGGAAGAATATACCTAACTTTTTCTTGAAAATATTATCAATTTCAGCTTGGTCGTCTTTATATCGATGAGAATTATTGATAATGATAACTTGCATATATTCTGAGAGAACAGAAAGCCCGGATTTAGCTGAGCCAAATACTATAAGATCTTTTGCGGATTTGATTTCAGGGATAGAATCATCTACCAAAACTCCATCTTTTACGATAAATACACAATCACGTATATTCGAAATACTTTTATTGGTCGGAGGATTCATTACTCATATCTCCTTGTTGTATCTTTTTATTAACAACTCGTAAATTAGGTTTTAACAATTCTTTAGTCGCCAATTCTGTATCTTTGGTTCTTTCTACTCTTTCTTGGAGACTCTCCCATGCATGGACTCCATATGATAATAAATCTTCCTCTTCTTTTTGAAGTAATTCTTTTAAACTATAAACTCCCGCTCTGGCTAAATAACTATCAAGAGCATCTAGGCTGTCTTCAATCTCAAGCAAAATTCTGTGAAATCTCCCATCATTACTATAACGATGGCATTCAGTGATATCATCCTTTATTGTTTGTATATATTTTCTGTCCCATATTTGCATAATATATCTCCTACCTCATTATATAGAGAAGTTCTTTGTATGGTTATAATTACCCAAGGAGGAACGGGCACATGCCAGTATATGTATATAAATCAGACGACGGAGAAGTCATCGAGCTTCAGATGCTTTGGAAGGAAGCCAAAGAGAAGAAGACTTTGAAAAGAAATGGTAAAATATATAAAAGAATTATGCAACCATTTTCTTCTCAGTTTTTAGGATCTGGGTTTCATTGTAATGACTATTCCAAATAAAAAGTCGATAATAATGACCAGATTTAAACGAAAAGTTCACCTTGCTTTGCAAGGTGAACTTTTCCATGGAACCGGTGAGACTCGAACTCACGTCCGATGCTGTCTTTCTCAAGGCAACTACATGCTTAGTTAACAGCAATGATTTCAGTTCTCGGCTTACAGCTTAGTTAACAATCTCTAACCGTTAGAACCTCACGATTTATTTTGCCGGAATGAAC
>Ga0172370_10001318_pt1 | contig 38088 bp, 33 predicted proteins | sample LakKiv5m_FD_114538 | JGI IMG/M metagenome (GOLD analysis project Ga0172370, IMG submission 114538) | Freshwater microbial communities from Kabuno Bay, South-Kivu, Congo - kab_022012_11.5m | ecosystem: Environmental > Aquatic > Freshwater > Lake | place: Democratic Republic of the Congo...
CGCCCGTGATACCGCACCCGGGCGTCGGTACGCTTACGCTTGAGGTCATCCAGTTCCCTGAGCACCACAGCCGGCACGACTACCTCAGCGCCGGAGAACGAGTGGATGACCTCCGGATCGTTGAGCAGCGCGTTCGTGTCGATGACATATGTGTGAGGCCAAGAAGCCGACATGTGACAAGAGTAACACGACCGCGGCCGGCTACGCGTGGCCGGCCGATTGGCGCCGATTCGGACCGACCCCGCTACCGCACCCCGCTGCGAATCGTTCTACTGGGCCGCCGTGGAGGCGGGGTCGCCGCCGAGGAAGGCGATGCGGCGGATGTGAGACACGTCGGCCCGTTCGGACAGAAGGCTGATCTTCACGACGTCCCCCGTACGAGGTGCGTGTACGAAGAGGTCGTCGCCCACGTAGATGCCGACGTGATGCACGGGGTCGCCGAAGAAGACCAAGTCTCCCGGCTGGACGGCGTCGCGGGGCACTTCGAAGCCCATCAAGGCCTGATATCCCGAGTAGTGCGGCACGTACATGCCGTTCTGCAGGAACACGTACTGCACCAGCCCCGAGCAGTCAAAACCCGTCGCCGGGCCGGCGCCGCCCCACACATAGGGAACACCGAGGTAGCGGAGGGCTGTCTTGACCACCGCGTTCCCGTCGCCGACCAGGAAGGCGCCGACGTCGAAGCCCGAGGGGACCACGTCGCCCGCGGTCTGCCGTTGCTGTTCCACCAAGCCACGGATCTCGGCACTGAGTTGATCGACGTATGCCTGCCGGACGGCCAGCTTGTCCTCCACCAGCTTCTTCTGCTCTTCCAGACGCGCAGAGGCCGTGGTCACCTCGTAGATCTGAGGCGACAGTTCATCAAGAAGGCGATCGGTGCGGGCCCGCAACGCATTCGCTTCATCCACCCGCTCTCGGTCACTCTTCACGACGCTCATCAGCAGGCTGAGCCGGCGGATGAAGTCGGACATGTCGGTCGTGTTGAAGATCACCTCGAGAGCTGAAGTGCCGCTCTTGTACGCGCCGACCACCCGCTCCTGAAGGGCCGCGACGGCCACCTCCAGCTCCCCACGCGACGAAGCGAGCTCAAGCTGCAGCCGAGCCACATTCCCCTTGGCTTCCTCAAGGGTCAGCACTCGAAGATTGTATTCCTCCACGGTGCGGGAGAAGTCCTCATCGATAGCATCAAGTTCAATCGCCGCCCGGTAAACCTCCATCTGCTTGCCCGAGATCTTGCCTGCAAGTAACTCGAGCCGGCGAAGCCGCTCGAGGATCTCCGGAGATGTCGACGCAGGCAGGGTGATATGGGTACGGGGAATGGTCGTGGTGGTGGAGCTGCTCGGGACCGTGACGATCGTCTCACCGATGAGCGTCGTGGTCGTCTCCGTCGGAAGAGTGGTCGTACTCTCCGGAGCCGGCCCGCCGGATTCACCCGCCGTGCCGCCACCGGCGACGCTGGGCGGTGGCGACTCCCCGGCAATCGGGTCGGAAACCGTGTCCGCCGCCGCGCCCACGACGAGAACAAGAGCCAGCAGAACCGCCCCCAGTACAACGATCACGGCATAGCGTCCGAGGCGCGTGGATATGCCCCTTCCGCGACGACCCTCCGTTCGGCTATCCAATCTCGGGAGCTTCCTCATCGCTTCCTCGTCGTCCGCCTCCCCGTGATCAGGGCCGTTGCACGGGCTCGTAGATGCAATAGGGCTCTTCGGCCAAGTAGTCGCCGGACACCTCGTAGGCCCGGGCCCGGCAGCCGCCACACACCCGTCGATACTCGCAGATACCGCATTTCCCTTTCAGCAGCGAGACATCGCGCAGATCCTGGAAGAGCGGCGAACTGCGCCAGATCTCAGAGAACTTCTGCTGCTTGACGTCACCAGCAACGACGTCGAAGTAGCCGCAGGGCTGCACATGCCCCACATGGCTGATGAAGCAGAAGCCGGTGCCGGCCAAGCAACCCTTGGAATGACTGTCCATGTCGCCGTGGCCATGCCCCTTGCCCACCCCGCCGGCCATGGCGGCGTGTGAGTGGGGATGCATCTTGAATTCCTTCAGGTCGGTGCCGTCGGCCTTCGCGCGTTGCCGCATGATGCGGTGGTAGTGGGGAGCATCGGTGGGTTTGAAGAAGATCTCCGAGGTCTTCTGACGATCGTAGACCCAGTTCAGCGTGCGCTCATAGTCTTCCGGCGGAAGTTCCTCCGGCCCCAACGCCTTCCCCCTACCTGTGGGCACCAGCAGGAAGGGATGAAATGCCACCGCGCCCAGATTCTTGGCCAAAGACAACAGGTCGTCGAGGAAGTCTACGTTCAGTTTGGTGATGGTGGAGTTGATCTGTACCTGTACTCCGGCCTCGATGGCGGTGTGCACCCCGCGTACCGCTCCTTCGAACGCTCCCGGCACTCCCCGGAAATTGTCGTGCAGCTCGGCCGAGGGGAAGTCGATAGAGATGGAGATGCGGGGGACTCCGACTTCCTTCATCTTCCTGGCTATCTCGGGAGTCACCAGGGTGCCGTTGGGAGACATCACCGCCCGCAGGCCGCAGCCCTTGATCGCATGCTCAACAAGGTCGAAGATGTCGGCCCGCATGAGCGGATCGCCCCCGGTGAAGATCATCACCGGATTTGCGAACGAGGCTATATCGTCCAGCAGTGCCGTGCCCTGCTCAAGGGTGAGTTCGCCCGGATATGGGCCTTTCTCGGCGGAAGCCCGGCAATGCCTACAGGACAGGTTGCACGACCGGGTGACCTCCCAGGCGATGAGCTTCGGCAGGTACTCGACGGGCGCATCCCCAGCGGCGGACTCCTGAGGTGCGATGTCGGCGGCGCATTCCGAGACGACGACGTCGAACGGGGTGCCTTCCGAGATCGGCTCGACGTCGCCGAGGCCACCGTTGCCGCCGCTCATCGCCCCTCCGGATGCAGACCGCCCGAGATGCGGGAGGGCATGCGCTCGGCCAGCCAGCGGGCGGCATCCTTGGCGTGATAGGTGATGATGAGGTCGGCCCCGGCGCGCTTGATGGCCAAGAGCGACTCCATCACCACGGCCCGCTCGTCGAGCCAACCATTGCCCGCGGCCGCCTTGAGCATGGCGTACTCGCCGCTGACGTTGTAGGCGGCCACCGGGAACCGGGTCTCGCTCTTAATGCGGTAGATCAGGTCGAGGTAAGGTAACGCCGGTTTGACCATCACCATGTCGGCGCCTTCCTCGATGTCCATGATGGCTTCGCGCACGCCCTCGTCGGTGTTCGCGGGGTCCATCTGGTACGACTTGCGGTCGCCGAACTGCGGCGGCGATTCAGCGGCCTCGCGAAACGGACCGTAAAAGGCCGACGCATACTTGGTGCTATACGAGAAGATGGGCACGTCCTGGTGGCCCTCGTGGTCGAGAACCGATCTGATCGCCGTGATGCGACCGTCCATCATGTCCGACGGCGCCACCACATCGACGCCCGCCTCCGCATAGCTGAGGGCGGTCTTGGCAAGGAGTTCGACGCTCAGGTCGTTGTCGACGCAGCCATCGTCACGCACGATGCCGCAGTGACCGTGACTCATATATTCACAGAGGCAGACGTCGGCGATGACCGTGAGTTGGGGGACGTGCTCCTTGATGGCCCGGATCGCCATCTGCACGATGCCTTCGGGATCGTAGGCGGAAGAAGCCGCCTCGTCCTTGGTGGCGGGGATGCCGAAGAGCAGCACGCTGCGGATGCCGAGAGCCGCGACTTCTCGCGCCTCCTCGATCAGATGGTTGATGGAGAGTTGGTAGACTCCGGGCATGGAACTCACCGGGTTCTTGACGTCTTCCCCGTGGATGACGAAGAGGGGATAGACGAAGATGTGGGGATGCAGGTGTGTCTCCCGGATCATGGCCCGCAGGCTGTCGGTCTTGCGCATGCGCCGGGGACGGTACTGGGGGTAGTACATCGGCTGTCGTGACCTCCGCGTCGTTCGTGCCGGGATGGAGGATTCGGTCGCGCCAACATCGGGTAGCGAAAAGCGCGGCCCCGGGTCGCGACCGGGCGGACCGCGGCCCGGGAAGTATAGCAGCAGGGACTGGGTGGGACCGTCGACATTGAAGAGCCCACCGAACTCCGACGTAACGGCATGAGGCGTCGCAAGCGTCCGCCAACCAGGAAGGGAGAGGTTGTGTCCGGCACGACGATCGAGCTGAAGATGGTTATCGGCGGCGAGGAGTGCGAGGCTGCGTCGGGAGAACGGACCGAGGTGATCGATCCGGCCACGGAGCTGGTGGTGGGGAGCGTGCCCAAAGCCGGCCTCGAGGACGTGAACCGCGCCGTCTCGGCCGCCCGGGCGGCGTACAAAGGCTGGTCGCGCCTCTCCCCCGGGGAGCGCGGTGCACTCCTGGGCACCTTCGCCGACCGCCTGGAGGAGGCAAGTGAGCGCCTGGTCGACTTCGAGATCGCCCAGACCGGCAAGCCGATCAAGCTCGCAGCCAACTCCGACATCCCCTTCGCTCACGACAACCTGCGCTACATGGCCGCACAGGCCCGAGTGCTCGAAGGTTCGGCCGCAGGCGAGTACGTCGGTGGCTGCACCAGCATAGTCCGCCGCGAGCCTCTAGGTGTGGTGGGGTCCATCGCACCCTGGAACTACCCCTACCTGATGGCCATTTGGAAGGTCGCTCCCGCTCTGGCGGCCGGCAACACCGTGGTGATCAAGCCGGCCTCGAACACGCCGTTCACGACGATTGAGCTGGGCAGGATCGCCCTTGAAGCCGGACTGCCCGAGGGAGTGCTCAACGTGGTCACCGGTCCGGGGGGCGTGGTGGGGAGCGCGCTGTGCGAGGATCCACGCGTCGCCATGGTGTCCCTCACGGGCGATTCCGCCACCGGCTCCCGCATCATGGCGCAGGCGGCCGGCACGCTCAAGCGTCTGCACCTGGAACTCGGCGGCAAGGCGCCCTTCATCGTGTTCGACGACGCCGACCTCGCCGCTGCCGTGCAGGGCGCGGTGGTCGGGGGCTTCGTCAACACCGGTCAAGACTGCACGGCGGCGACCCGCATGTACGTACAGCGCTCCCGTTACGACGAGTTCCTCGAACAGCTGGTGGCCGAGGTGAAGAAGATCCGGGTGGGCGATCCGCGCCTGGAGACCACCGATCTGGGCCCGTTGATCTCCCAGGAGCAACGAGGCCGGGTGGCCGGGTTCGTGGATCGCGCCCGCGCGGCCGGCGCCCAAGTCCTCTCCGGCGGGAAGGCTGTCCCCGGCCCGGGCTTCTTCTACGAGCCGACCGTCCTCGCCGGAGCGGCGCAGGACAGCGAGGTAGTCCAAAATGAGATCTTCGGCCCGGTGATCGTGGTGCTGCCGTTCGACAGCGAGGACGAGGTCATCGAGAAGGCCAACGACGTGGACTTCGGTCTGGCGAGTTCGGTCTGGACGACGAACGTGTTCCGCGCCCTGCGGGTCTCGAAGGAGCTGGAGTTCGGCTGCGTCTGGCTGAACGACCATCTGCCCTTGGCCTCCGAGATGCCTCACGGCGGGGTCAAACGGTCCGGCTTCGGTAAGGACCTCTCGCACTACTCCTTCGAGGAGTACACGAAGATCAAGCATGTCATGGCCGATCTGACCGGCGACGTGCGCAAGGGCTGGCACTTCACGGTCTTCGGGGACGCGGAGTAGGAGGTGCAATAGGGCCGCCCTCGGCACTTCCGCCCGCAGGCGACGGGCCTGTGCGGTGAGGTACCCCATGCCGCCGTATCAGGAGGGTCCACGCGAACATGCCGTTTAGCGGGCCGGCAGTGCCCTATCTTCACCGCCTCGAATCCGAGTTCTTCGAGATTGCAGGTGAGGCGCAGTTGCGCATGCAGATCGAGCGCGGCCTGACCCTGATCGAGAGGTACCTCGCGGGCCACGCGGAGTTTGCCGCATGGTGCAGGGCGAACCCCCCTCAGTTCGCCGACCAAGGGTACCCGCCCGACGCTTGAGAGAGCTGCATGCATCGCGCCGGCCGTTCGAGTCGGGCGGATCGGTCAGCTCGAAGAGCGACCCTCCGCGGCACTCGCCGTGACCCGCGCCGCCAACGCCGCCACCAGTCCTTCTATAGTGTAGTCGGCGGCTTCCACAACCACCTGCATGCCTTCCTCGCGCACGGCCTCGGTCGTGATCGGCCCGATGGAGGCCGCACGCACCGTAGCCAGATCGTCGCCGTGCCCGTCGCGCCGCAAAAGCTCGGCGAAGTGCCGGGCACTGGAGGCCGACGTGAAGGTCACGTAGTCCGCCCGGACCGCCGTGGCCACTTCCTCGGGCTCGTGATCCTCGAGGACTGTCTCGTACAGGGGCACGATGTCGACCGTCGCCCCGGCAGCGGCGAACGCCTCTGGCAGGACTTCCCGCGCGTCGAGAGCCCGGGGGATCAGGATACGCACCCCGGCCAGGGTGCGACCCTCAGCGCGAAGGCGGTCGTCGAGAGCCTCCAGCACCCCTTCGGCGACGAAGGTCTTGGGCACCAGGTCAGGCGCCACACCGTACGCCCGGCAGGCGGCCGAGGTCTTCGGGCCGACGGCCACGACGAATGCCCGGTGCAGCCGGCGGGCGTCCGCGCCGGCACGGTGGAACTGGTCGAAGAAGCAGTACACTCCGTTGACGCTGGTTAGGACGATGAGGTCGTACGAGTCGATCGACGTGAGCATGGCGGCTATCTCAGCGGATTGTACAATGGGCTCGATGCGGATGGTCGGGAACACGACCACCTCCGCGCCCAGATCGCGCAGAGCCTGATTCTGCGGCCCCGCCTGCGTCCGAGGCCGGGTGACGACCACCCGCGTGCCGAACAGAGGCCTGTCTTCGAACCAGTGCAGCTTCTCGCGCAGGGTCACCACTTCGCCGACGATGGTGATGGCCGGTGGCCGCAGCTTCGCGGCGGCCACCTTCTCGACGATGTCTTCGAGAGTGCCTACGACCGTACGCTGCTGCGATACGGTGCCGTAGCGGATGAGGGCGATCGGGGTGTTGGCCGGACGCCCCCGGCGCGTGAGTTCGGCGACCACTTTCGGCAGGTTCTTGACGCCCATGAAGATCACCAAGGTGCCCACGTCTGAGGCCAACTTGTCCCAGTCGATCAGGGCCTCTTCCTTGGTGGGATCCTCGTGGCCGGTGACGAAGGTGACATGTGACGTCAGCCCGCGGTGCGTCACCGGGATGCCCGCGTAAGCCGGCACCGCCACCCCGGAGGAGATGCCCGGCACCACCTCGTAGGGCACACCGGCGGCGCGCAGGGCGAGAGCCTCCTCCCCACCTCGACCGAAGACGAAGGGATCGCCGCCCTTGAGTCGAACCACCCGTCTTCCGGCCAGAGCATGCTCCACCAGCAGCGCGTTGATGCCGTCCTGAGGCACGGTGTGCTGGGCGGAGCGCTTGCCCACGTAGATCATCTCCGCGCCCACCGGCGCATGACCCAGCAGCACCGGATCGACCAGTCGGTCGTACAGGACCACTTCGGCCTGCTCCAGGCAACGTAGACCGCGGATAGTGATGAGGTCGGGATCGCCGGGGCCGGCACCTACCAAAAACACCATCGGCGGCACCGGCCGGAGGCCCGCGCCGGCGCCCGCGCCGGCACCAGCGCCACGGCGCCCCGCGTCGTCGCTGTTCGCGCTACGCATCGTCGCCTCTGACGGCGGCCAGGATCTCGTCGGCCCCTGCGGCCAGCATCGCACGGGCCAGTTCCACGCCCACCGCTTCGGGGTCCGCGGACGACCGCTGGAGGTCCATCGAGACGCTCTTGGAGCCATCGACACTGCCCACATACGCGACGAGATGCAGCCGGTCGCCTTCGGTCGTGGCCCGAGCACCGATGGGCACTTGACAGCCGCCTTCAAGGGTCCGCATGAGCGCACGCTCGGCCAGCACCGCCAGCCGGGTGCCGGGATGGTCGAGATGGGCGAGAAGTGCACCCGTGATCTCATCGTCAGAGCGGGCTTCGATCGCCAGCGCGCCTTGGCCGACCGCGCTCACCATCACGTCGGCTGGGAAGACGAACGACGCCTCATCCAACCGGCCCAAGCGGGTGAGTCCGGCCACGGCAAGCACAGTGCCATCGAGATCCTGCTCGGAGATCTTGCGGATACGCGTCTCGACATTGCCGCGGATGTCTTCGATCTCCAGATGCGGGAACCGTGCGAGCAGCTGAGAGCGGCGGCGCAGGCTGCTGGTACCGATGCGCCGTGCGCCGGCCAAGTCTTCCACGCGCGAGAGCCTGCCCACGAATGCGTCTGCGGGATCCTCCCGTTCAGTGAACGCCGGGAGACCCAAACCGGCTGGCAACGCAGTGGGCACATCCTTGGCGCTGTGGACGGCAAGATCGATATCGCCGCGTAGCATCGCTTCCTCGATCTCCTTCACGAAGAGACCCCGGTCACCGATCTTCGAAAGCGGTGAGTCCAGGATCCGGTCACCGCTGGTGACGATCTCCTCGATACGCACGTCCAGCCCCGGGTCGACCGCCAGCAACATGCCCCGGACGAGCCTGCTCTGAGTCATGGCTAGTTGGCTCTTGCGAGATCCGATGACGACACGTCGAGTCGCGATGGTGGACTCCTCTCCTCGCTAGTGTATGTCGGGCCGGCGGGCCGGCGCCGCGGCGCCGGCGGACGTACGATCGCGGTGTGCGGCACCATGAAGACCGGTCGTGGTGGGCGAATCGGACGTCGGACCCGAGGGGCTCCCCGCCGTCACTCTCGCGCTGCCGTCGAGATCGAAGAGCACCCGCAGGGCTTCCGCGTAGCGGCAGCCGTCTTCGTCACCGGCCATGTCCTTGATGCGGGCCGTCGGCGGGTGCACCAGCTTATTGACGATGGCATGGGCCAAGGCGCCCACCTTCTTGCGCTCGTCGTCGCTGAGGTCGGGCATCTTGGCCAAGAACTTCTCGAGTTCTCCGTCTTTGACTTCCGTGGCCCACTCTCGGAACGACACCAAGATGGGCACCACCAGGAGGGTCTGGAGCCAGCCCTGGAAGGCCGACACCTCTTCTTCGACGATGGTCCGCGCCAACGTCGCCTCGCGCCGGCGGTCGCCCAAATTGGAGTTGACGACCTCCTGCAGGTCGTCGATATCGTAAAGGTAGGCGTTGTACACCTTGTTTATGGCTGGGTCCAGGTCGCGGGGCACGGCTATGTCGATCAGGAAGAGAGGCCGGTTCTTGCGCCTGCGCATCACCCGCTCCAGATCGGCGCGCATGATGATAGGGCGGCCGGCGGCGGTCGATGAGATGACGATATCGACACCGGCCAGGTGCTCCTCGAGGGCTTCGTAGCGCACCGCGTCGCCTCCGAAGCGCTCGGCCAACTCCACGGCCCGCTCGAAGGTGCGGTTGGCCACACGGAAGCGGTGCACGCCGTGCGCCCGCAGGTGCGTGACCACCAGTTCCGCCATCTCGCCGGCGCCGATCACCAACACCGACCGACCGGCGAGATCGCCGAACACGCTTCCGGCCAGATCCACTGAAACAGAGGCTACCGACAAGGAGCTCTCGCCGATCTTGGTCTCGGTACGAACCCGCTTGCCCACCTCGAACGACCGGCGCAACAACTTGTTGAGAATCACCCCGGTGGCGCCGGCATCCTCGGCGACCTGATAGGCGCTCTTCAGTTGGTGGAGGATCTGAGCTTCTCCCAACACCATGGAGTCCAGCGAGCTTGCGACCGAGAAGAGGTGCGTGACCGCTTCGCGGTCCTCCAGGTAGTAGATGCTCTCATGGAGATCCTCGCGACACGCAGACGACACGGCGCAGAGTCCGTCCAGGGCGACATCGCGTATAGGCAGTTGGGGCCCGGAGACGTAGACCTCCGTACGGTTGCACGTGCTTACCACCACGGCTTCGCCCACCCCGGGATTATCCACCAGGGTACGCGCCAGATTCTGGCAGCCGTCGTCGTTGAGAGCCACCTGCTCCCGCACGGCGACGCACGCCGTCTTGTGGTTTACGCCGAGAACCGCGATATGCACGCCGCTACGGCCTCCGTGAACGAGGGAATACCGCCCCCAGTCAAGATCATGTCGATGTCCAGGTCCGCGAGTTCACGAGCGAGCTCTCGCCGGGCGTCTGCGCTTAGACCCCGCGCGGATGCCTCTTCCCGCGCCCGACCCAGGATTGCGACGGCTTCTCCCCATTCCACGGGGAATTCCATGTCCAAACGTCGTCTGATCGCCGCCGAAACCGCCGGCGCCAGACCGCCGGTAGCCACCGTCAGTTGCAGATGACCCCGCTGGATCACGGAGGGCACGAAGAAGTCACTCGCCCGCGGATCGTCGACCACGTTGCACAGAGCGCCGACCCGGGCGGCCGCGCTCGCGACCGTGAGATTCACACTTGGGTCGTCGGTGGCGGCAACGGCGAGCAGGCATCCGTCCACATCCTCCGCCTTGAACGCGCGTGGTCGCCAGGACCACAGCCCCTCGGGCCGCGCCGTGGCTAGATCCGCACCCAACTCGGGGGATACCACCGTCACCGCAGCCCCCGCCTCCAGCAACGAACGCACCTTGCGCGCCGCCACCGCTCCGCCCCCGACCACCAAGCACGGGCGGCCGGTCAGGCGCAGAGCCACAGGATACAGCCGCGGCTCAGTTGGTTGCTCAGTTGACGGCTCAGTTGAAGTCATGGCGTCCCGGCACGAAGAAGTTGATGCCCAGGAAGGCGAAGAGGACCAGAAAAATGCCCGCGATAGCCAGCATAGCGGCGTGGCGGCCGCGCCAGTTCGCGAACTCCCTCAAGACGAGGTAGCCCGCGTAGAAGATCCACGCCAGCAGTGCCCAGGTCTCCTTGGGGTCCCAGCTCCACCACTCACCCCAGGCCACACGGGCCCAGATCGCCCCGCTGATGATGCCCAGCGTCAGCAACACCAGGCCGAACAGCACGCTCGCGAAACTCAAGTTGTCCAGGAGCGACAACGAGGGCAATCGGCTGGCCGAGCGGGGTCGGGACACTGCTCGAGCCACGAACCACCCCAGAAGCACCGAGACTCCCAGGCCGACCAGAGCGCCGACGGCGATGATGGTCCAGTCGGAGCTGGAGTATGCGTACACCCTGTGTCCCGTCGCGTCCTCGAACAACGTGGGGTCGGCGATCACATAACCCACGTAGATACCTATCCCGGTGCCCAGAGCCACCACCAGACCGTGCGTGAGCATGCGTACTTGGCTGTACTTCTTCTTCACCAGGTCCTCCTGGATCACGTAGAGAAGCCCGGTGGCAAAGGCCAGCGTGAAGCCCGCATAGCCGAGAATGCTGATTCCTGCGTGCACCGATAACCAGCGGCTACGCAGCTCTTCCTGCAGGGGAAGGGGTGCTTCGTAGAGCAGCACGGCAACGGCCATCATGAAGAAAGCGGCGGGTAGAAGGATCACCGCCGTCGCTCCGAGGTGGAAACGCCGGTCCGCGACCAGGAACAGGAGCACGGTGCACCACGACAGGAACACGAGCGTCTCGTAAAGATTGATGAGGGGCGGCCGACCGGCGTCGATCCAGCGGACCATGATCGTTGCCGACTGGGCCAGGAAGCCGACTGCGGCGATGATGAAGCTGTAGCGGTCGAGTTCCGGCCTCCGGTAGGCCAAGCCGAACGTGGCAAGCACGGACGCGGCCAGATAGGCGACGACCGTCACGCCGAATAGCACTTGTTCGAGTTGCTGCACTCGACCTCTGGCACGGGTAGGTTGCGACGTGCCGGGGGCCGCGCTCCCTGCCGGCCGCCGGCGCCTGTGCGCTGTGCCCGGAGGACCGGCGCACGCAGGCGCGGATTATATCAGCTCGAACCAGGCAGTCTGTCACCCGGCGGTTCGGGGGTGGCACACTCGTAGGCGCCACCGACGAGCGTCTCCACCGCGTGCTCTAGACTGGGTGCGATCACGGCGAAATTCTCACGGCAGGCCTTGGGACTGCCCGGCATGTTGATGATGAGCGTGCGGCCGCGTACGCCCGCCGTGGCCCGGCTCAGCATGGCGCGCGGCGTTATGGTCAGCGACCCCGCGCGCATGGCCTCGCCGAACCCCGGCGCCAGGCGGTCCACCACGGCCCGGGTCGCTTCGGGAGTGCGGTCACGCGGGGCGAGCCCCGTGCCGCCCGTTGTCAGAACCAAGTCCACGTCGCCGCTGTCGGCCAAGCGGATCAAAAGAGCCTCGATCTGGTCCTGTTCGTCCGGGACCAGATGGATCGCCGCGACCTCCGCACCGAGTTCTTCGAGCAGACCGCGCAGAACGGGTCCGGACGCGTCCTCACGGATGCCGGCATGCCCCTTGTCGCTCACCGTCACCACCGCCGCCCGGATCCTCACCGCGCAACTCTCGCCGGTGACCCGAGCGAAGTCCGGACTCGGCCCACCCCGGTGAGAGTGCCCCGTCATGCCGCCGTTCCCGTCATGCCGCCTGTCCGAGAACGACCAACCCATCGCCGGGGGCCACGGTGCCCCCCTCCAACACGCGCACGAAGATGCCCTCGCGCGGCATGACGCAGTCTCCCGCCTGGTAGTAGATGGCACAGCGGTCGTGGCAGACTTTTCCGATCTGCGTGAGTTCCACCAAGGCTTCGCCGACCCTCATACGCGTGCCCACGGGCAGGGAATAGAGTTCGACCCCGTGGGTGGTGATGTTCTCGGCGAAGTCGCCGGGACCGACATCAAGGCCTTTGGCCACCATGCTGTCGATTGATTCTTGGGCCAGCAGGCTCACCTGCCGGTGCCACGGCCCGGCGTGACCGTCGCCCTCGATACCGTGCTCGGTACGCAAGGACACCCGTTCGACCGGCTTCTTGCGTTCCCCCTTGCCCGGACTCACGTTGACCGAGACCACGGTCCCCACCATCCCGAACGCCGCCGCTCCCGTGGAGCGGACCTCTTCATGTGCCGACGCGCCGGGGTCTGCGGCCACGAACGCCGCCTCCCCGATGACTGGTCCTTCAGGTCTCACGTAGTCCTCCTTGCCTCCGGTCTTCTCGAGGAGACGGACGTCGCCCACCACCATCCCCCGATCGACCGCTTTGCACATGTCGTAGATGGTCAGGGCGGCCACAGACGCCCCGGTAAGGGCCTCCATCTCCACCCCCGTCTTGCCGTCGGTGCGCGCGATGCATTCGATGTCCACTCGGTTCTCAACTCTGTGCACGGTGAACGCAAGCTCCACGTGGGTCAATGAGAGAGGATGACACATAGGTATGAGTTCTGCAGTCCTCTTGGCCGCCTGTATGCCCGCGACCCGCGCGACCGCGAGGACATCACCCTTGGGCAACGCGATCTGCTCGAGCAACATCAGCGTGCGCTCAGCCATCCACACCCGCGCCCCTGCGCGGGCCACGCGACGTGTGACGGGTTTGTCGCCCACGTCGACCATGCGCGCGGTGCCGCGGGCATCGACATGGGTCAGGCTCGGTGGCGCCGGCGCCCGATTCGCTCTCGATTCGTCCATGCCACCCTCCTCCGGCACCGCTATCCGCCGATCTGAGACATCCCCCGGGTGCTCCGCCCCGGAAGGACCAGCTTGTCGAAGGTCTTACGTCCCAACGAGGCCCGGATCGCCGCCAGCGTGCCCTCTCTATCACGGGCGCGGACCGCAGGCCGTACGTCGACCTCGTCGTCGGAGAAGAGGCAGTTCTTCAAACGCCCGTCGGCGGTGAGTCGAAGGCGGTTGCACTCGTCGCAAAAGTGGTCGGAGACCGAGCTGATGAAACCCACCGTGCCTACGTGGCCCGGAACGCGGAAATACCGAGCGGGTCCCCATCCCCCTGGTGACGCCACCGGCACGAACTCTCCCACCAGGCGCAGGGCACTCATCGCCTCGTCTTTCGTGACCGGTCGCTCGGCCGTCTGGGGACCGCAGCTCCCCAGAGGCATCCATTCGATGAAACGCACATGGATGGGTCGCTCCCGAGTGAGGGCGACAAAGGCCTCCAGCTCACCGAGGGTCTCCGGCATCAAGACGGCGTTGACCTTCACTGGATGAAGGCCACGCTCGAGGGCGGAGTGGATGCCATCGAGTACCTGCTCCACCGACCCGCCCCGCGTGAGCGTCCGAAAACGCTCCGAGTCGAGTGAGTCAAGGCTCACGTTCACTCGGGACAGGCCGGCATCGACGAGTGCGTCGGCGAACGAGGCCAGCAGGAGACCGTTGGTGGTGAGCGAGATATCGTTCACCCCCGGCGTCGCCGCGATGAGGCGCACGAGGTCGGGTACTCCTTTGCGGACCAGAGGCTCCCCTCCCGTGAGGCGGACCTTCGAGATTCCGACCTCTACCGCGGTCGCGACGAAAAAGGCCATATCCTCGTAGGAGAGGATCTCGTCGTGATCTTTGAACGGGACCCCCTCGGACGGCATGCAATACACACAGCGAAGGTTGCAGCGGTCGGTCACCGCGAGACGCAGGTAATCAACGGTGTGGTGGCTGCAGCCGGCGGTCGGTGTACGTTCGCCACTCATCGTTGCCATGCCTTCCCCAAGACGCGGCCGTAGAGCGGCAGCACCCGTCCCTCGATCAGGTCGGCGATGCCGACAAAGTCGTCCATGTCGAGCTGCGGGACCCGGTAGTCGGGGAAACGCTGATCGCTCACGATGCCGAGTAGTTCGTCCTCCCGCGCGATCAGACTGGTGCTGCGCTCCCGACGCGAGATCTCGATCTTGGGAGCATCCTGCTGCTTGAAGCCCTCGGTGATGAACAGGTCGACCGGCTCGGCGATGCGCGCCACCAGGCGCTCGAGACTCAACTCCTCGGTGGTTCGCGAGAGCAGCACATACTTCTCCGGCGACGAGAGCCCGGTAACCACCGCCCCAGCTTCCCGGAGGCGGTAGGAGTCGGTGCCCGGTATGTCCACGTCAAAGCCGTGGACGTCGTGCTTCGCCACCCCGATACGCAGTCCGCGCCGGCAGAGTTCCTCGATGACGCCGATCAGTACCGTCGTCTTGCCCGACTTCTTCTTGCCCACGAACGAGACCACAGGCATGGGCGAGCGCTCGACGAAACCCTGGATGCGCGGAGAGAGTTCCACGACGACACCCGCGGCGAGGGCCGGTCGCGCATCCCGTTCGCGTAGCGCTCTATGCCGCGCCGACTCCATGTCCGCGGGAGTGTTGACGTTCATGAAGAGGTCCTCAGGGTCGCCGAAGCGGCCGTCGCCAGCATCAAGGTAGCCCGTGTTGACCTGCAGGTAGACGTCGTAGATGCGACGCCCTCCGTCCGCGAGGAAGCGCTCGAAGGCATCCGCGACCGACCTGGAGTAGACCGCGCAGAGGGGCTGATAGTAAGGATCATGCCGTGGAACGTACACGTCATAGCCGGCCGATCCCTCGACGAGCCTCCGCAACAGGTCGGGTGTGACGAAGGGCATATCGCAGGCCAGGCACAGGACCCTGTCGGTAGGAGATGCCAGCACCGCGGTGTAGATACCCACGGCCGAGCCTCGTACGTTCAGGGCGTCCGTTACCACCGGCAGACCCAGGTGTCTATACTTCGCGGGCTCGTTCGCCACGATGAAGACGTGTTCGAACGCGGCTGCCACCCGGTCGCGCACCCACTCGAGAAGCGTGCCGTCGACGAACGACGACAGTGCCTTGTCGCCACCCATGCGCCGCGACGCACCCCCGGCCTGCAGGGCAAGGGAGACCCCGGAAGGGAACAGTGATCGTGTTGACCTCTTGCCCGTGGACTCGGCACTCCTCACGCGATGTGGTGGGTATATGGTACGCCTCAACCCTCCATCAGGTGTAGGGCCGTCGCCTTGATCGCGGCCTCCACCTCGATGCCCGGTACGATGCCCAAGGACTCCGCAGACATGCGCGTGATCAACGCGATGAGCCGGGACTCCCGCGCGTCGAGAGAGAGCGTCGCCGACCGCCGAGCGATTCCGTCCGCCTCGGCGGACATATCGCCGGTCCCCGTGGGCGCCAAAGGCACTTCACGCGGGCCCGCCGGGGACAGAGCGACGCGCACCCTCACCAAGGCTCCGGCATGAGTGACGTCCTCCACCACGCCGTGCCAGTGATTCCGCACGCTCGTGGGCGCCGGCAGTCCATCCACCGAACCGCTCCCGCGAACCGGCGCAAGGGCGATGTCCTCGGGACGCATGGCAAGCAGGACGGTGTCGCCCACCGCCGTGGGGACAGAAGCCACCGCCTCCGCGGTATGCCCGTTGCGGGCGAGGACCACGCATTGTCCGTCCGCGCACGAGGTCACCCGCCCATGCCACACAGTCTCGACTCCCATGAAGTCGGCGACGAAGCTGTCGCTTGGTCGGGTGAAGACGTCATCGGTGGAGCCCTCCTGGACTACGCGACCGTCGCGCAACACGGCGACTCGGTGGGCCAGATTCAGCGCCTCATTCTGATCGTGGGTTATCAGCACGACCGTGACCCCAAGACGCCCCACCACATCGCGCAGGTCCTCCCGAAAACGTCGCCGTACCCCGCCATCCAAGTTGCTCGTGGGTTCATCCAAGAAGAGGATCTCGGGGTCGAGCACGAGCGCCCGAGCGATTGCCACCTTCTGGAGCTCACCGCCGGAGAGCGTCTTGACATCGGCGTCCGCGAAGCCGGCAATGCCCAGAAGGTCGAGCGCCCAGGCCACCTTTTCATTCCGACCCTCGCGTTCAACCCGTCGCAGTTTGAGGCCAAAGGCGACGTTATCGCGCACACTGCCCTGCATCAGAAGTGGGCGCTGGAATACCGTGGCCGTTCGGCGTCGGGCGTCGAGATCGCCCGACCGTACCGGTCGGCCGAAATGGGTGATGCGACCGGAGTCGACGGGTTCGATCAGCGAAAGGAGGCGGAACAACGTGCTCTTGCCCGCTCCGTTGGGGCCCAGCACCGCCAGGACCTCACCTTCCTCGACTGCGAGGTGCTCCACGTCGACCACCCGCCTGCCCGCGTACGACTTGACCAGCTGCCACGCCTCGAGGGCCACAGTCACGAGCGCAGCCACCTGCCTTGCCGGCCCTGCTGAGCGCGGGTCAGGATCCAGACGATGACGAACACGATCGACATGAGGATAAGACTGAATGCCATAGCCGTCGCGTAGTTGCCGTTACGAGTCTCCTGCACGATGGCGGTCGTGAGCGTGCGGGTATCGTTGCCCGATGTGGTGGCGATGTTACCACCCACCATCATGGCCGCCCCTACCTCGCTCATGATGGAGCCGAGCCCGGCCAGCACCGCCGCCATGAGCGCAAGACGTGCGTCGCGCATGACCTGCCAGAGCGCCTGCGTACGCGAAGCGCCCAGGCCAAGCGCCTGCAGCCTCAATTCACGCGGTACCGCACCGATTGCCACCATGGTGATGGCCGTCACATAGGGCATAGCCAACAGGACCTCGGCGATCACGATAGCGGAACGGCTGTACAGGAGCCCAAGAGAACCCAACGGGCCGCTGCGTGAAAGGGACATCACCACGAACAACCCCACCACCACCGGAGGCAGGAACAGGCCGGTGTTGACAATAACGGCCAGAATCCCCCTCGCGCGGTTCCGCGTAAGCCCCAGCCACGTCCCGAAGGGGATACCGAGGAGGAGGGCGACCAGCACGGCGAGGCCGTTGACACCCAATGTCACCCCGATGACCTCGCGGACGTAGCCGGAAGGCGAACTCAGCAATGCTACGGCCTGTGAGATGGCGTCCCAGAAGATACCCATCAGACGTAGGTGAGCGTGGCGGCCTCGCCTGAGCGAGGCCGCCACAGCCGGGGGGGGGCGCTATTGTGCGTTGGGAATGAAGAGCGGCTGCTCATACTTCTCCACGCCGTACGTCTCGATGACCGCCTGGCCCGCGGGGGATACGATCCAGTCCGAGAACGCCTGGCCGCCCGCTTCGTTGTTGGCGCCCGTCACCACCAGGACACCGTACTGGTTGCGGAGAGCCTCGTCGCCCTCTACCTGCGGCACCAGATCGAGACCGTCCTTCAAGTTGAGATAGGTAGCCCGGTCGGTCAGGATGTAGCCCTGCTTCTCGCTCGCCACTTTCAGGCTCTCGCCCATGCCCTGCCCAGCAGCCTGGTACCAGTCACCCGAAGGCGTGATACCGGCCTGCTTCCAGAGCGTCGCTTCTTTGACGGCGGTACCCGACTTGTCATCGCGCGTGATCATCGTAGCCTGTGCCTCGGAGATCGCAGTCAGCGCATCCGCGGCCACCGGGGTGCCTTTGATCTTGGCCGGATCGGATTGCGGACCCACGATCAGGAAGTCGTTGTACATGACGTCCTTGCGCTCGGTGGCATAGCCGTCCGCGACGAACTTCTTCTCGGCCGCCGGGGAGTGCACGAGCAGAACGTCGGCGTCCTTCGTCTCGCCCATCTTGATAGCTTCACCCGAGCCCACCGCGATGACCTTGACCGTGTACCCCGGATTATCCGTCTCGAATGCCGGGATCAATACGTCGAACAGACCGGAGTCCTGCGTCGACGTCGTCGAGGCCAGGACAACGCCACCCGCCTGGACCGCGGTGGTCGGAGGCGCAGTGGTCTCGGGAGCCACACTTGTCGTAGTATCGGCCGGCGCCGCCGTGGTGGTAGTGGTGCTACCTCCGCAGCCTACGGCCACCGCTGTCAGCCCCAGAATCAGCACAACAACAGCCGACAGCCACGCCACTGATGTCCAGCGACTCCGTCTCCTCCAGATTCCCATCCCTGCCACCACCGACCGTCCTTTCCATCTCACTCACATCACGACCCTCGAACCAGTCCCGAGACCGTTTGACCCTGCGAGGCCGCCGGTACGACAAGGTACGAAAGAGAACGATCAACAACCCAAGAAGAAGGAAGACCCGCACGATGGGTGCGGGTCTCCAATGGCTTCTCGAGGAGGTCTCCTTTCCGCACTGGGAGACACGGCCGTTTCCAGCTGTACCCTACCGGCCCGAAGCTCCATAGAAGCTGCTGCTCCCGTAGGAATCCTGGGCTCGGAGACGTATAGTGCGGCGCGCGCTGGGCGTGCCTATGTTAGGACTCCAGAAGCAGACCAAGTCGCTCCAGGTCCATGGGCGGGATAGTATCAGACCTGCGGTCGGGAAGGAAATGTCTTTGCGACATTCGCCCGGCCGACACGGCTCAGGTCATGACCAAGACTTCGGTGGCTTTGATGACCGCGATCGCCGGGCTGCCGGGCTTCAACCCCAGATCCTCAACGGCATCCTTGGTCACGACCGCTACGATCTCGTGTCCCCCCAGAACGACGCCGGCTGAAGCGCCTCCCCCCCTGCCTCGCGCCCGCATCTCAGACCCGTGGTGCTAGAATCTCCCGGCATGTCGGCGCCCAAGCGGACGGACTCGGGTCCCATCGCGTACGACCGGTCTGAGATGAACGGGGGAGCAGTGGCCGACCTCGAACGTATCTTCGACGCCTACGAGCGTGGGCTGAGGCAGCTGAACGAAGACTTGCTCGCCGGCGTCGACCTCGCGCCGGACGACCGCGACCATCTGATGCTGCTCAGGCGGTTGGTAGAGGGGCTCGTGCGCTCCTATGCAGCGTACCACCTGGGCAGAACCGGACGCCTTGATGCCAACACGTCGGTCATGTACGCGGCGAGTGATGACGACAACGCGGCGCGGGTGCTCGATGTAAGTCTCCGTAGCCTGGTCGAGCAGCGGACTCTGACGAGCTGGCAGGCACGTTACATCCACGGCTGTCTCACCGCGAGGCGCACGATGTTCGTCACGGGTCCGAGAGGCGTCGGCAAATCGACTCTTTTGAACGCCCTGGTCCAATTGATCGCCGTCGATCAACGCATCATCGCCATCGAGGAGAGTCCCCGGCTACCTGCGATCAAGACGCGCTCGTTCACTGTGCAACTGCCCGCGAAACCGGGCACTCCAGCGTTCGCCTCGGCTCTGCACAAAGCGGTCGGCATGAAGCCGACGTGGATCTTGGCGGACGATCTCGCCGGCAGCGCCGGGCCGGATTTCTTGCAGTCGCTCACTACCGGAGCCTTCGGGCTGGCCACTCTCACCACGCCCGACCCTGAAGTCAGTTTCACCGACTGGGTCATCACGTCCCCCACAGCGGGCCCCGACCTGCGCACGGCCGCCCCCCTGCTGATACATATGCACCGGGATTCCGGCGGGCGACCGCGGGTACTGAGGCTCATGGACATCACGACCGATGAGTCCGGGCACGTCCGCGTCACCGAACGGCGGGAATGACGGCTTTCAGACCGACTACGCCTCAGACACGGTGGGCAGCGGTGACTCTGGGTCTGGGCTTGCTCCTGGCCGCCCTACTCGCCTCGGTCGGCTCCACATTGCCTGCCTCTATGGTCGCGGCCAAGGCCGCGCCGCCGTCGGCCTCTTCCTCACCCGGGGTCGACCAAGCAGAGCGGGAACACGACAAGGCGGTCTACGACCTGCTCGTGCTGGAGCAGAGGCTGGCCACAACCGAACGCCGGCTCGCCGAAGCCGAAAGGGAGCAAGATAGGCTTGCCGGTCTGCTCGCGGCGGCCGCAGCCGACCAGAATCGAGCCGAGCGTGACCTGACCACCACCCGCTCCCGCCTGACCGCGCGTGTTCGGTCCATGTACATAAGGGGAGAACTGAGCTGGCTGGACTTCATCGCCGGGAGTTCCGATCTACGTCAGCTCGTGGACCGCACTGTCCTGCTGTCGCGGGTGCTGACCTCCGAAGCTCGACTCGCCGGGGAAATCGAGCGCGCCCGCGCAGTTGCAGTCGAGGCCGAGGCCTCGCTACGTCGCGCCACTGACGCTCAGACGGGTCTGGTGAACGAAGCGCACGCTCTTCGGGGGCACTTGGATCAGGCGCTGACCGAACAAGACGCATTGGCCGCGCGCTTAGGCGAACGTCTGGCGAGCGCCCAGGCGGATGCCCGCGCCGCCCACGCGCGCATGGAGGCCATCAACCGGCAGGCAGCCGAAGGTGCTTCCGCGGGCGGGGATGGAGGCGGAGGCACGCCCGCCGGCGACACCAGTCGGGACGCCGGGGCCTCAACCCTCACCACGATCGGATCGGCCGGACCCCGCGCCGGACGACGACTGACGGTCCGGGCCACCGCGTACGCCCTTCCCGGTACCACCGCCACCGGGGTCGGCGTGCGCTACGGCATCATCGCGGTCGATCCTCGGGTCATCCCCCTCGGCACGCGTCTCTACGTGCCCGGGTACGGCGAAGGGATCGCGGCGGACACCGGCGGAGCCGTGAAGGGCAACCGCATCGACGTGTGGCTTCCCAGTCAGGCTCGGGCCGAGGAATGGGGCGTCAAGACGCTCACCATCACCATCCTGGATTGAGTCGGGCGGGCGCCGCGGCCGACCGGGCGGCATCGCGCCCCGCGGGCCTGGAATCGCCAGTCCTCACGTCGCCCCCACGCCCGCGAGAAGGGCCCGCAACCCCTGTTCATCGAGTACGGGGATGCCCAACGTTTCGGCTTTGGCGAGCTTCGATCCCGGCGACCCGCCTGCCACCACGAACGCGGTCTTGCTGCTCACCGAGTCCGTGACTCTGCCGCCTGCAGCCTCGATGAGAGCCGTGGCCTCGTCACGAGTAAGCGTCGACAGCGTTCCGGTGAGTACGAAGGTCTTCCCCGAGAGTGGCCCAGAACCCTGCCTGGCGACGCCGGCCACGAAGGCCGTCCCCGTGCGCCCGCCGGTCGCGACGGCGCCTTCGGCCTCCATGCGTACTCCAAGAGCAGCGAGCCGGTCCACCAGGTCCCGATTGCGCGGCTCTGCGAACCAGGCCGCAACGGTCTCGGCGATGATCGGCCCGATGCCCTCCACCCTCCCCATCTCTTCCGCCGTCGCCGTAAGCAACGCCTCGATGGACGGGAAGCGTTCCACCAGCCACCCGGCCACCTGCCCACCCACGTGAGGGATCCCCAGCGCGAAGACCACCCGCTCGAACGATCGCCGCTTCGAGGCTTCGATGGCGGCGAGCACGTTCCGTGCCGCCTTGTCCTGAAAGCCCTCGAGCGGCATGAGATCCTCATAGCGCAGGTGGTACAGATCCGACGGATCGCGCACCAACCCCAGTTCGAAGAGACGCTGGACCAATTTCTCGCCCACCCCATCGACATCCATGGCAGACCTGCTCACGAAATGCTTGAGGGATTCAACCAGCTTCGCCGGACATTCCTGGTTGGGGCAGCGGACCGCCACCTCGCCGAGCGTCCGCACGACGGGCGTACCACACGAGGGACACTCGTCGGGCATGCGGAACTCGCGCTCCGCCCCGGTGCGCAGATCGGTGAGGGGTGCCACCACTTGCGGTATCACGTCGCCTGCCCGCTGCACGACGACGACATCGCCCTCGCGCAGATCCTTGCGCCGGATGTCGTCCTCGTTGTGGAGTGTTGCCAGGCCCACGGTCACCCCTCCCACCACCACCGGCTCGAGCACGGCGAAGGGATTGAGCGTACCGGTGCGGCCCACGTTGATGCCGATCTTGATCAGGCGGGTCTGGGCGGTGGTAGGAGCAAACTTGTATGCCACCGCCCACCGCGGATCGCGTCCCGCTGAACCGAGTGCCGACTGCATACGGCGGCTGTCGAGCTTGATCACCACCCCGTCGATGTCGTAGTCGAGGTCCGCCCGATGCTCCTCCCAGCGGCGGCAGGCCGCCATCAGCTCGTCGAGCGTCGTCGCGGTGCGCACGTCGGGGTTCACCCGGAAGCCACGGTCGCGCAGCCAGGCGAGTACCTGCGATTGACTGGTGAACGGATCGCCGTCCACGTAGCCGACGCCGTAGATCCATACCGACAACGGTCGCGAAGCCGTCACGTGGGGGTCGAGCTGACGAAGCGATCCGGCGGCGGAATTGCGGGGATTGGCGAAGGTCGATTCGCCCGCCGCGATGCGTTGCTCGTTCAACTGCGCGAATGCGGCCAGGGGAAGATAGACCTCGCCGCGCACCTCCATCAGCGCGGGGATGGCTCCGGCCTCGGCGTCAGGCGCGGGCTGCATTGTCAGCGGCAACGCCGGGATGGTCCGCAGGTTCCGCGTGACGTCCTCGCCCACGACCCCGTTTCCTCGAGTGGCACCGGTCACGAACCGCCCCGCCTCGTAGCGCAGGCTGACCGCCAACCCGTCGATCTTGGGCTCCATCGAGAAACGCACTGCTCCCGGATCGAACCCGGCCTCGGCCACGAGCTTCAACACTCGGGAGTGCCAGGCGGCCAGTTCACCCGGGTCTTTGGCATTGGCCAGGGACAGCATGGGCTTCAGATGGAGCACCTCGCCGAAAGCCGCCAGAGGCTCTCCCCCCACGCGCTGGGTCGGAGAGTCGAAGGTCACCAGCTCGGGATGAGCCTCCTCACTCCGGCGCAGTTCATTGAAGAGGGAGTCGTACCGGGCGTCGTCGATCTCCGGGCTGTCGAGGACGTAATATCGATAGTCGTGGTAGCGGATCTGGGAGCGCAGCTCTTCGAGCCGTCGTGAGACTTCTTCGTCGGTTGGTCTACCCGCCTCAGCCATGCGTTCCGAGCACCGTCGCAAGTTCCTCCGTCGTGCGCACCATCCGATCGGGCCGCTCGGCAGCCAGAATCTCCACGGGGAAGACTCCCCATGCGACCGCGACCGCGACCATCCCCGCGGCCCGAGCGGCCTGCAGATCGTACGGGGCATCGCCCACATACACCGCCCGATCGACATCAGCCGAATCTAGCAGCTCCAGGCAGCGTAACAAGGGCTCGGGGTGAGGCTTGTGGCGCTCCGTCTCATCGGCACAGACCGTGGCGTCGAACAGCCGATCGATCCCGGTGAGACGAAACGCCATCTCGGTCGTGGCGCGCGACTTCGACGTCACTAAACCCAGTCGGGTGTCTTGGGCCCGCAGCCGCAGCAAGAGTTCGGCCATGCCCGGGAACAAGCGCAGCATCCGGTCGTGCTCGCGGTGATTGTAGTCGCGATAGACGGTGACCAGTTCGTCGGCATGCGCCTCGTCGAGAAGGGCCATCTGTTCCCGCAGGGGCCTCCCTACATGCTCGATGAGTCGCTCCCGTGGCAGCTCCAATCCGAGCACGGTGCGGGCCGCATAGTCGAACGAGTGCACGATCAAATCCACTGAATCCACCACCGTACCGTCGAGATCGAAGATGACCACGAGTGGGGCGGGATCGAGGGATTCGCATGCGCCGTTCGCCACCGGCGAACTGTGCGTGCCGGCGGCGGCCCGAGCCGCACGACCACCTTCCGACTCGGCATGCGAGCCCAAGGAGCCGGTCTCTCCGGGCGTATTGCAGAGGTCCAGATCCCACTGCTCGAGCATCGGGAGGGCATCCCGGGACATCAGGTCGAAGTGGAGCGGCGTCACCGACACCCACCCTTCGGCCATGGCCTCGAAGTCGGTGCCCGTCTCGCGATGGTATCCCAGCGAGTCACCGTAGACGAAGTAGCGACGCCTGTTCCCGTCCGACTCCCGCAACTCCACCTTGTCGCCGTAGATCCGCTTGCCCAGCGAGGTCAGCCGGATGCCTCCTAAACGCTCCCACGATACGTCGGGACAGTTGACGTTCAGAAGGGTCTTCGCCGGAAAGCCGTGGGTCAACATCAGACGGACCAGGCGCGCGGCCACTCGTGCCGGGACGCTGAGGTCGTAGCCTTCATGATAGTCGTCGGCAGAGACCGCAAGGGCCGGTATGGCCAGCATGATGCCCTCGAAGGCCGCGGCCACCGTACCCGAGTACGTGATGTCATCGCCCAGGTTGCCGCTGAGGTTGATTCCCGAGATGATGAGCTCGGGGGGTTGGTCCAGCAGGCCGAGGGCGGCCAGTCGCACACAATCGACCGGCGTGCCGTCGGTCGCGAAACCCGAGGTGCCGTCGGGGAACACGACCTCTTCCACCCAGAGCGGCGTATGCATGGTGATGCTCCGGGCCGCACCCGTGCGATTCTGATCTGGGGCCACCGCAGTCACGTCGGCGAGGGGGTCAAGCGCCAGCTTGGCGGCATAGAGACCAGGCGAATCGATGCCGTCATCGTTGGTGAGAAGAATACGGGGACGCCGATCGGGCAATCGGACCAACCCAGGATCGTCGGCTGTGACCCGAGGGCCGCGACTGGGAGCCGAGCCGCCTACGGAACGGTCACCTCGGTCTTGACCGGCCGATCCGTCCACGGAGCCAACAGATCACCCTGCAGGAAGTCGACGCCGGCACGTCCCAGCGCATGCACCTCGGCGGGCAGCGAGCAATCAGCGGCGATCACCTGCATGCCGTGACGCTCGGCAAAGCGGCACAGCATCGCCACCAGCTCGAACTCGTCCTCGTGTTGGCCGATTCCGTGCACCGTCCGACCGCCGATACGCAGAAGATCGGGATCCAAGTCTCGCAACAACTCAAGCGAAAGCGGACCGTCGGAGTTCACGTTCACACCGAACTTGAAGCCCATCTCCGCCAACGAACGCGAGGCCGCGAGCACCGGTGGGAAGTGAGCGGTCACTTCCGAGGCCTCCACGAGAAACACCACATTCGCCGAACTGAGAAAGGTCTTCGTGCGGTGAAAGAGCAGGGAGAACACCCGGACGGCCGATTCCAACAACTCCTGGACGCTCACGTGAAGAATGAGCAGGCTGCCACCCGCGACCTGACCCTCTGCTCCGGCGAGCGCGGCGGCATGATACGTGTCATACACATGACGGCTCAAACCAGAACGGCGGGCCACGTCGAGGAGCACGTCACCACGACACAACTCGAGATGGCCGGGGCCTTCCGGAAGAGCCTCGAAGCCGACAACCTGGCCCGTGTCTGCATCGACCACGGGCTGATAGCTGATCCTGACGCGCCCTTCGCCCAACGCCTGCTCGAGCTGCGAAGACAGCACCTGCAGGCGCCGACGCTCTTTCTCCCGCGATGCCCCGTCGGCGGCGACGAGACCGACCAAGACGGCCTCCTCCAACGTCTCATCGCCCTCGGGGCGGCGGAACAACCCGGCGCCCACGTCGACCGAGATACGCTCGGCCACCCGTGGGTCGAGGTCCCGCCCCAGATTCTCGCGAACCGCCGCCGCGACGCGCTCGGCTACCGCATCGATCAACGGAAGTTCCACGGACACTCCGCTGCGTGGAGCGGACAGGAACACAGCCAGGCCCTCACCATGCAGCCCGAGATCGACCGGAAGATCCAAGCGCCGCAGACCCTTGCCTATCAGGTCGAGCGCCAGCCCGGAGACCGTGCGGTAGACACGCTCGAAATCGATCCACCCGCACAACTCTCCGGCTCGACCCCAATACTCCAGCCTCACGAAGAGGACACCCAACACGGGTGTCTTCTCCAACTCGTCCCGCAAGGTCTCGAACACCCAGCCGATCGACGGAGCGGTGGAAGTAGGATCGTCGAGGAAACCGCGGAGCCACGCCCCAAGCGGTGACGCCCACGTCGCCGGAACGGCCGCCCCTTGGTCCAACCTCGGCGGCCTAGGTCCGTCGACCGCGTTCATCGCCCGAGGCCGCTACGAAGGCGAGGCGCCGGACGCCGCGCAGGTGCTGGTGTCCTTGCTCGGACACGCGGCGCACTCCGACGACGCCGCGGACTTCTCGTCCGAGCCGCCTGAGGTCTCGCGTGACGCTCCATTGCCAGAGGAGGCCGCAAGGGTCTTCTTGCGCGCATAGTCGGTGGTGTAGAACCCAGAGCCCTTGAAGTGGACCGCCACCGGAAAGAGAATACGCTGTACCGAGCCGCCACATGACTCGCATTCGGTCACCGGGTCGTCGGACATCTTCTGGAATCGCTCGAATTGGTGGCTGCACTCGCCACACTTGTACTCGTACGTAGGCACGATACGGACCTCCTTACGTCGCTCGCGTGCCTAGTATACCCGATGAAGCATCAATGGCGAACCACATTCGCCGCATAATTTGGCACTCCCCAACGGAGAGTGCCAATCCGGCTAGGCAAAGGCCATCGGCGGATTGTGGCCGGGAACGATGATATCGGGTTCGAAATCGCGGATGCGCCACCAGCTTTGGATGATCTCATGGCGATTCGGGAAGCCGTCGGGAAGCTTCATCTTGTCGAAGTATTCCGGCAGGGGGCCCACGGTGTCGCCCGCCATGATGAGGTTACCTTCGTCCACCTTGGCCACTATGCAGATGGACCCCACCGTATGCCCCGGGGTCAGCACGAAGCGCAACCCTGGGGCGATGTCGCCCCACTGGCCTTCGAGCAGGCGCAGGTTGGGAGGCTCATACCCAAGGCGATAGTCGGACGTGTACTGAAAGTACTCATACCGGTGGATGACACCGGTTGCCCCAGGGAAGTAGGCGTTCGCGTGCGTGTGATCCACGTGGTGGTGCGTGTTGATCACCAGATCGACCGACTCGGGCTCCACGCCCAACCGCTCCAGCCCAAGAAGCAGTGGCGAGCCCTGCGTGACTAGTCCCGGGTCGACTATTGCCGTCACGGGGCCGCGCAAGAGCACCGTGTTCGGCCAGGCTATCATGCCGTGGACAGGATGATCTGCCTTGATAGCCTGGTAGCGCTTGAATCGATCCGCAGGCTCATCGCCCGGCTCATTGAATTCCTCGATCTCCCCGTTCGAGATCGAGAAGACGTAGCGGTGAGCCGGCACAACGATGTCCCATCGGTAGATCGGTCTGTCGGCCATGGGCCGCACCCCCCTCTAGATTACGTGAACTCGTCATCGTCGCGGTAGCAGGGAGCGTCCGAGAACGCATGCATGTCGTCAGGTCGCCAGCGGGCCGCGTTTACCGCCGGCACCCGGCGCCGCGGAGCCAGCACCAACCCCAAGAGCCCACCAACCAACCCCCCCCACAGGAAGCTCTTGATCTTGCCCCACTCACTCACCGTCGTCCTCTCTCGCCCCGACCACGCGGCCTAGATCAGCGATTCCGCTGCCAGGCGAAATACCCTGCGACCGCCATGACCAACCAGGTGGTCACCGAACCCCGCGACACCGTGAAGATTACCGCATCCCAGTGCAGCCCGAAACGCACTATCGACGAGAACACCGGCGGACCCAAGAAGGCCCACAACGTGCCTCCCACGGCTATCAGCGCCGTTTCGACGCCGCGATAGTGGCCGCTCGCCCGCACGACGGTCTCTCCGACTAGGTACCCGATGCCGGCCCCCAGGAAGAACAGGAAGTACAGGAAGCCCGCCGTCGACAGTAGAAGATAGTAGGCGAACCCCACCGCGGTCCCTGCCCCCAAGGCGGCGAGCACCGCCCGAACCGCCCGCTCCGGCTTGAGGGTGATGAGCGCGGAGCGCGGCAGTTTCGCGCACTCGCGACACTTGATACCGACGGCGGAGTAGACCATGCAATCCGGGCATATAGGCTTGCCGCAGTTGCTGCAACGCACACGGGTCTCGCGCCCGGGATGATTCGCGCACGGCAACGGCTCCCCGGCGGGTACGCCGTCCCATGGGCGGCCGGTGGACGGAGCCGGTGTCACCGACGACGCATGGTGGCCCGGATGACTACTTCACGCGCGGGCACGGTCACCAGTTCCCGGCGATAGGAGCGATGCACCTGCTCCACCTCATCTCGTCCTTCGGCGGCCAACGCTTCGATCTCGCTCCTGAGCTGCTGGACACGTGACTCCAACTCTTCCAGGGCCGTCTCGAGCTCCAGTACCCGCTCGACTCCGGCGAGGTTCAGCCCCAGTTCCCCCGTGAGACGCTGGATATACCGCAGGCGGTCGACATCTTCCAACGAGTAGAGCCGCGTCTGTTTCGACGAACGACTGGGCGTGATCAGACCACGTCGCTCATACATGCGCAGGGTTTGCGGATGCATCTCCGAAAGCTCGGCCGCCACCGAGATCATGAACAATGGTCGACGTCTGTCGTCGGGATTCACGAGCCTACACCCCCTCGGAGGCGGCGTCGAAGCCTACGTTGCCCAGCCCGGGAGACCGCGGCGCGGATCGTCGCCGTGGAGCTTTGCGAACTCCTCCAACAAGCCACGTTCCTTGTCACTCAGGTCTCGAGGCGTCACGAGCGACACGCGCGCAAGCAGATCGCCCTTGCCCGTCTCCCCCAGCCGCGGCGTTCCCTTCCCCTGAATACGCAACAGAGTGCCGTCTTGGATCCCCGCCGGTATCTTGAGGGCCACTTTACCCTCCGGCGTCGGCACCTGCACCGTCGCCCCCAGAGCCGCTTCGGTCAGGGTCACCGGCACGTCGACCAGCAGGTCGCATCCCCGCCGTTCGAACACGGGGCTGCGCTCCACTCTGGTCACTACGTACAGGTCGCCCGGAGGACCCCCCCGACCACCCACTTCACCTTTACCCTTGAGGCGGATCTTGGTGCCGTCCTTGACTCCCGCGGGCAATGACACCGTGTATTTCTTGAGCGCGTGTGCCACTCCGCGGCCCCCACAGGTGGGACACGGGGTTTCGACCACAGTCCCGTCACCGCCGCACCGTCGACACGGTGTGGAAAGCGCGAAGAAACCTTGGCTCTGGCTGGTGACCCCGCGCCCCCGACACTCGGGGCACACCTGCGGCACGGTCCCAGGAGCCGCGCCTGAACCACCGCACGTGCTGCACTGCACCATCTTGGGCACGCTGATCTTGGTCGTGACCCCACGCAATGAGTCTTCGAAGGACAGCTTCACCTCGACGGTGAGGTCGCGGCCTCGCTCGGCCTGCGGTTCGCGTCTGCGGGCCGCTCCCCCACCGAACAAGTTACCGAAGAGATCGCCGAAGTCGGAGAACGCTTGGCCGCCTTGAGTGCGCGGGTCGAACCCGCCTTGACCTTGACCGAAGAACCCACTCGGCCCCGCATCGTACTGCTTGCGCTTGTCTTCGTCCGAAAGGACCTCGTAGGCGGTGGAGACTTCCTTGAAGCGCTCCTCGGCTTTGGGATCGTTCGGGTTGGCGTCGGGGTGGTGTTTCCGGGCCAGCTTGCGGTACGCCTTCTTGATCTCGTCGGCGGGGGCGTCGCGCTTTACTCCCAGGACGTCGTAGTAATCTCGCGGGCCCTTGGCCATTATGGCGTCACTCCTCTGCAGGTCCTGCCGAAACGACCACCTTGGCCGGACGGAGCACCTTCTCCCCGAAGACATAGCCGCGCTCGAAGACCGCGGTCACTGTACCCTCTTCACTCTCAGACGGTTGGATCATCACAGCCTCGTGCACGTGCGGATTGAAAGGCGCCCCCATCGGATCTATCTCGGTGACCCCCTCTTTGCGCAGGAGATCTGCGAACATGCTGTGAGTAAGCCGGACGCCCTCGAGCACCTTACCTTCTTCGTGATGCTCGGCTGCGCTCAGGGCGCGATCCAAGTTGTCGAGCACCGGGAGGAACTCGGTCAGCAGACTCACCCGCGCACGGGCGCGCGCTTCCAGCACATCGCGGTCCGCCCGCTTACGGAAGTTGTCGAACTCCGCCTTCAGGCGCTGCAGGCCGTCCAGATAGGCATCACGCTCTGCCGCGACGATCGCGAGGGGGTCGAACTCCATCTCCTCAGCCAACTCGACGCCATCAGCGAACTCGACGCCCTCGGTCACCGGCCTGTCCTCCGGCCCGGCGACTGCGTCGCCGCCATCCGCAGCCGACCGCACCGCAGATCCCTCCGCGGCGGATGCCGCGGAGGGATCTGCGGTGATCGGGATGCGCCTCTTGGCTTCGCTCATCGAGGTTCCTGCGGCGCGCTCTCCGCCACCGTTACGTCCTCCGTGGAGGCGCCCTCGATGGTCTCGCCGCCGCGGTCACGGATGTTGACAGCGATACGCTTCGGCTTCGCCTCCTCCACCTTGGGCAGCGTCACTTCGAGTACGCCGTTCTCATAGGCGGCATCGATCTTGTCGGTAGCGACGTTCTGCGGCAACGCGATGCTGCGGGTGAACGAGCCGTATCTGCGCTCGATGCGGTAGTACTTGTCTTCGCGCACCTCCTCCTCGAACCGCCGTTCGCCGCTCACCGTGAGAACATTGTCGTCGACTTCGAGCTTGATGTCCTCCGGCTTCATCCCGGCCAACTCGACCTTGAGCCTGATGCCGTCCTGGGCCTCGACAACGTCTACCGACGGCATCCATGCCTGCCGCTCGGCCACATCGCCGCCTCCGGCCCGGCTGAACAGACGGTTCACTTCATTCTGAAGGGCCGTCAGATCACGGAAAGGATCCCAACGCACCAGTGCCATGTCGATCACCTTACCTTTCGTCTTCATCTATCGTTTCTGACGCTTCTGTGCGCTACGGCCGCCGCGACGCGGCTCCCGCCCATGGCACAAGCGGGGCGCGCACGGCGTTCCGGAACACCCGACTCCTGACTACTTCTCTTCATCGATAACTTCGTATTCGGCTTCTTCGACGACCTCGTCTTCGGGGCCCTCCGCGCCGCCCTGGTGTGCTCCTCCGGGGGTGCCGTCGCCGTGGGCCGATGCCTGTTGATACGCGGCCTCGCTCAGTTTGTACGCCGCTTCCTGCAATTCCTCCATGCGCCGGCGGATCAGCTCCATGTCGTCACCTTTGAGAGCCTCTTCCAGATCCTTGGCCGACTGATCGATGGCGTCGCGAGTACCCCCGTCGACCTTGTCTCCCAGGTCCTTCAATGACTTGCGCGTGGAGTACACCAGGTTCTCGGCGTGGTTCTTGGTCTCGACCGCGTCCTTCTTCTTGCGGTCGTCGTCCGCGTGAGCCTCGGCGTCCCGCACCATCTGCTTGATCTCCTCGTCACCCAGTCCGCTTGAACTCTTGATAACGATCTTCTGCTCGTTGCCCGTGGCCATGTCCTTCGCAGAGACGTGGGTTATGCCGTTCGCGTCGATATCGAAGGCCACCTCGATCTGCGGTATGCCTCGCGGCGCCGGCGGGATCCCCGTGAGCTGGAACTTGCCCAGCGTCTTGTTGTACATGGCCAGATCTCGCTCGCCCTGGAGCACGTGGATCTCGACCGACGTCTGGCTGTCGTCGGCGGTGGAGAAGATCTCGCTCTTGCGCGTCGGGATGGTGGTGTTGCGGTCGATCAGTCGGGTGAACACGCCCCCTTTGGTCTCAATACCAAGGGACAGAGGAGTCACGTCCAGCAGCAGCACGTCTTTGACGTCACCGGCCAACACGCCACCCTGGATAGCTGCGCCCAACGCCACGACTTCGTCCGGGTTGATGCCCTTGTGAGGTTCCTTCCCGGTAAGTTCGCGCACCTTGTCCATGACCGCCGGCATACGGGTCATTCCCCCCACCATCACTACCTGGTGGATGTCATTCATAGTGAGGTTCGCGTCTTTCATGGCCTGCCTGCTGGGCGCCACGACCCGCTCGAGCAGATCGCGGGTGAGTTCTTCGAGCTTCGCGCGGGTAAGGACCAGCTCCAGGTGCAGCGGGCCGCTCGCGTCCATGGTGATGAACGGCTGGTTGATAGTGGTCTCGATAACGGAGGAGAGCTCCACTTTCGCCTTCTCGGCGGCCTCGTACAGACGCTGCAGGGCAGAGCGATCCTTGCTCAGGTCCACAGCCTTCTCACGCAAGAACTCGGCTACGATCCAGTCCACGATCGCCTTGTCCCAGTTGTCACCGCCAAGATGCGTGTCGCCGTTGGTGGACTTTACCTCGAAGACACCCTCGCCCAGCTCGAGCACCGACACGTCGAAGGTCCCTCCGCCGAGGTCGAACACCAGGATGGTGTGATCTTGTTCTTTGTCGAGGCCGTAGGCCAACGACGCGGCGGTGGGCTCGTTGATGATTCGACGCACATTGAGACCGGCGATCAGGCCCGCATCTTTGGTGGCCTGCCGCTGGGCGTCGTCGAAGTAGGCGGGTACGGTAACGACCGCCTCGCTCACCTCGGTGCTCAGAAAGGCTTCCGCATCCCGCTTCAACTTCTGCAGGATCATGGCCGAGATCTCAGGAGGGCTGAACTGTTCGCCTTTGATATCCACGCGTACGTCGCTGTTCGGACCCTCCACCACCTTGTAGGGGATGATCTTCATCTCCTCGCTCACGTCCCGATACTTGCGGCCCATGAAGCGCTTGATGGAGAAGATCGTATTCTCCGGATTGGTGACCGCCTGCCGCTTGGCGACCGTTCCGACCAGCCGCTCGCCGTTCTTCGCAAATGCCACTACCGACGGAGTGGTGCGCCCCCCCTCGGCGTTGGGGATGATGGTCGGTTCCCCGCCTTCCAGTACGGCCATGGCCGAGTTTGTCGTGCCCAAGTCGATACCTATGATCTTGCCCATGAGAACTCCTCCGAACCTCCGAGTGATGTCTGTAGCTATGCCGTAGTATAAAATCTTAGTCTCATCATGTCAAGTATCGCGCCATTCCCTTCGGCCCGACTCTGCACGTTGAGGCAGCATCTCCGGCGCGAGAAGTCATAGTTCAGCAGCCTGTTCGGCTACAATAGCCACATGCGTTCCAGCTACCACACGCGGATCGGCAGGCGCAAACGCCGGCACGGCCGACGAGGTCTGACGCAGGTCATGATCGTTGTCCTGCTCTGCACCCCCTTTCTCGTCGCCTTGCTCGGGCTGGGCGTCTTCACGCTCGGCGTGCGCACAGCGGCCGCGATCAGCGCTGAAGCACCCAAGCTGGAGGATCAAAAGACGGTAGTCCTGGCCGAGACCTCGCGCGTCTACGCGGCCGACGGTACGCTCCTCGCCTATCTGCACGGCACCGAGAACCGCACCATCATCGGAGGCGAACGAATCCCTCAGGTGGTCAAAGACGCGGTCGTAGCGATCGAGGACGAGCGCTTCTACCAGCACCGTGGCGTCGATTTTCAAGGGATCCTTCGTGCCTTGGCGCGAGACTTCGAAGCCGGAGGTATTGTGGAGGGCGCTTCCACGATCACCCAGCAACTGGTGGGGAACCTCTACCTCGACCGCCGCGATCTCTCGCCCGACCGGAAGTTCCAGGAGGCGGTTCTCGCCTGGCAGCTGGAGACCAAGATGTCCAAGGATGAGATCCTCGACCAGTATCTCAACACCGTTTACTTCGGATCGAACGCGTACGGAGTTCAGGCGGCGGCGCGAACGTACTTCGACAAGGATCCCAAAGACCTTACGCTGGAGGAAGCCGCCCTTCTTGCCGGTCTTCCTCAGGCGCCCACCGCATACTCGCCGCGCCAGCATCCTGATGCGGCCCTTGAGCGCCGCAATATAGTGTTGGCCAAGATGTACAGCAACGGCTTCATCAACTACGACCAGTATTCGGAAGCCTCCACCTCGTCTCTCCAGCTCGCGGCCTCATCCCCCTACACCAAGGTGCAAGAACCGTATGTCGTGGCCTACGTTCGCAAGCAACTCATCGACATGTTCGGGGAGGACGCGGTCTTCAAAGGCGGCCTCACCGTCGAGACCACCATCGAGCCCAAGTACCAGCAGTGGGCATCGGAAGCCATCGCCGACACGCTTGATGAGAACGGAGACCCTTCCGGAGCCCTCGTGGCCATCGAGGCTCGGACCGGCTACATCAAGGCTATGGTCGGCGGCACCGACTACGATAGCTCCAAGTTCAACCTGGCGGCGCAGGGACGACGGCAACCGGGTTCCTCGTTCAAGACCTTCGTGCTTGCCGCGGCTGTGGAAGAAGGTATCGACCCCTATTCCACCTACTACGAATCGATGCCCTTGTCCATAGACCTGCCGGGCAGTCAGGAACCCTGGAAGGTCGCCACGTACGGCCACAACTACTACGGCAGCTCGAGTGTCGTCGAGGCGACCCTGCGCAGTGACAACACGGTCTACGCTCAGATGGCGCTCGACGTCACGCCGGAGCGGATCGTCGACATCGCCCACCGTATGGGCGTCACCAGCCAACTCGATCCCAATCCGGCGATGGCTCTGGGCGGCCTCAAGTACGGTGTCTCACCCCTGGAGATGGCCTCCGCCTACGGCACGCTGGCCAACGAAGGCAGGCACATAAAGCCGACCGCCATCATACGAGTCAAGGACGCCTCGGGCAAAGTGATCTGGGAAGCCGAACCGAAGGAGACCCAGGCGATCTCGGCGGGCGTGGCCTACGTTGTGAGCCGCATCCTCGAGATGAACGTGCAGAGCGGCACGGGTACCCGAGCCCGGCTCTCAGTGCCCGCGGCGGGAAAGACCGGCACCGCACAGAACTACCAGGACGCCTGGTTCTGTGGCTTCACGCGCTCGCTCTCGACGGCAGTGTGGGTGGGGCACCCCGAAGCGCAGATTGAGATGCGCAACGTGCACGGCATTCGCGTCACCGGGGGCAGTTTCCCCGCCGAGATCTGGGCTAAGTTCATGCGCAAGGCCATCGCCGACTACGAGGCCGAGGAGTTCCTCCGTCCCGCGGTGATGGTGAAGTACAACTATGACTTCCAGAGCGAATGGGCCGTCGATCCCACCACGTCATCGGGAAGCAGCACGACGGGTAGCTCGCTCGCCCCGCCCCTCACCGACCCCGCACCCGGCGGCAACGGCACCACTCGCCCCCCTCACCCGACGACGCCCGAAACCGACCCGCCCACGACACATACGACGAAGAAACCTCCGGACACCCAGCCTCCCACGACGCAGGCATCGGGGCCGCCTACCACGCCCACGCCCACGGCGCCGGTGCATCCTTGACGATCTAGCAGCGGGCAGGCCGGCCCACAGTCCGCCGAGGAACAGATTGGCCGCCCGCTCGACGTTTGCGCTGACCCGCCGACCCTCCGCCATGGCGACTGTGCCTGTCTACAACGGCAGCTTGACATATATGAGTCTTATAGAATAAGATTTTATGCGTCAATGGAGAACAGTCCGCCATTCACGGCGCGGCCCAAGCGCCAAGGAGTGCTGAAGACATGCAGTTCGACAAGTTCACCCTCAAGGCCCAGGAGGCCCTCGCCGGCGCTCAGCAGATGGCCCAGACCCGCGGCCATGCCCAGCTCGAGACCGAGCACCTGCTGGCCGCGCTTCTGGAGCAGGACGGCGGCCTCACCATCCCCATCCTGGAGAAGATCGGGGCCAACCCGATGGCCGTCCGAGCAGAGCTCGACGGCCGCATGAACCGGCTCTCGACGGTCACGGGGTCGACCTCCATCGGCGCCAGCAACGAGATGCGTAGAGTGCTCGAGGGCGCTCAGCGCGAGTCCGAGAAGATGGGCGACACCTACGTCACCACGGAGCATCTGCTCCTGGCCCTCTCCACCGACGGGGGTTGGGCGGCCGAACTGCTGAAGCGCCACGGGGCGACCCGCGACGCCATGTTGACCGTGCTGAAAGACCTGCGCGGCTCGCAACAGGCCGACTCCGCCGAAGCCGAGGACAAGTACCAGGCCCTGAAGAAGTTCGGGCGCGACCTGACCGAGCTGGCCGCCCGGGGCAAACTCGACCCGGTGATCGGGCGCGACGACGAGATCCGCCGGGTGATCCAGGTGCTCTCCCGGCGTACGAAGAACAACCCGGTGCTGATCGGCGAGCCCGGCGTGGGCAAGACCGCCATCGTGGAGGGGCTCGCGCAGCGCATCGTCTCGGGCGACGTGCCCGAGGGACTTAAGGACAAGAAGGTCATGGCCCTGGACATCGGCGCGCTGGTGGCCGGCTCGAAGTTCCGGGGCGAGTTCGAGGAGCGCCTCAAGGCCGTGCTCAAGGAGATCACCGCCTCCGAAGGCCAGATCATCACCTTTATCGACGAGATGCACACCATCGTCGGCGCGGGCGCAGCCGAGGGGTCGGTCGACGCCTCCAACATGCTTAAGCCGATGCTGGCCCGGGGCGAGCTGCGCGTCGTCGGCGCCACCACCCTCGACGAGTACCGCAAGCACGTGGAGAAGGACGCCGCCCTCGAGCGCCGCTTCCAGCCCGTTTACGTGGGCGAGCCGACGGTGGAGGACACCATCGCCATCCTGCGCGGCCTCAAGGAGCGCTATGAGGTGCACCATGGGGTGCGCATCCAGGATTCGGCGCTGGTGGCGGCCGCCCTGCTCTCCCACCGCTACATCGCCGACCGCTTCCTGCCTGACAAGGCCATCGACCTGGTGGACGAGGCCGGCAGCCGCCTGCGCATCGAGATCGACTCCATGCCCGTGGAGATCGACGTGGTCGAGCGGCGCATGCAGCAGCTGGAGATCGAGCGCCAGGCCCTCAAGAAGGAGACCGATCCCTCCTCCGTGGAGCGACGCGAGGCCATCGAGGCCGAGCTCGCCGAGCTGCGCGAGCAGTCCGCCGGCATGAAGGCCCACTGGGAAGCGGAGAAGGAGGCCATCGGCCAGATCCGGGGTCTCAAGGAGCAGATCGAGCAGGCCAAGGCCGACGCCGACCGGGCCGAGCGCGACACCGACCTGGCCCGCGCTGCCGAGCTGCGCTACGGGGTCATCCCCGGCCTCGAACGCGAGCTGGCCGCCCAGAACCAGCGCCTCGAGGACCTCCAGCGCGAGCAGAAGATGCTGAAGGAAGAGGTCGACGACGAGGACATCGCCGAGGTCATCGCAAAGTGGACCGGCATCCCCGTCAGCCGCCTGCTAGAAGGAGAAGTGGAGAAGCTCATTCACATGGAGGAGCGCCTCCACCGCCGCCTGGTGGGCCAAGACGACGCCCTGGAGGTAGTCGCGAACGCCCTCCGCCGCGCCCGCGCCGGCCTCGGTGATCCCAACCGCCCCATCGGCAGTTTCATCTTTCTCGGGCCCACCGGCGTGGGCAAGACCGAGCTCGCCCGGGCCCTCGCCGAGTTTATGTTCGACGACGAGAAGGCCATGGTGCGCATCGACATGAGCGAGTTCATGGAGAAGCACTCGGTGGCCCGCCTCATCGGCGCCCCTCCCGGCTACGTGGGCTACGAGGAGGGCGGCTACCTGACCGAAGCGGTGCGCCGCCGCCCCTACGCCGTGCTCCTCCTCGACGAGATCGACAAAGCCCATCCGGAGGTCTTCAACATCCTGCTGCAGATCCTGGACGAAGGTAGGCTCACCGACGGCCACGGCCGCACGGTGGACTTCAAGAATACGGTGGTCATCATGACCTCCAACATCGGTAGCCAGTGGATCCTCGACCCCGACCTGAACGAAGTGGAGATGGATCACCTGGTCTCGGAAGCCATGCGGGCCACCTTCAAGCCGGAGTTCCTGAACCGGGTGGACGACATTGTCATCTTCCACCGGCTCTCCTGGGAGCACATCCGCACGATCGTGGAGATCCAGCTGGGCTTCTTGCGCGAACGCCTGGCCGAGCGCGACATCGCTCTGGAGCTTTCAGACGAGGCCCTGGACTACCTGGCCCACCAAGGCTACGACCCGGCCTACGGCGCCCGGCC